>SDBV01004481.1_pt1 | contig 20050 bp, 18 predicted proteins | sample 2277081 | NCBI WGS metagenome assembly SDBV01 (sample SAMN10402039, study PRJNA504765) | marine sediment metagenome | isolation source: marine sediment core GS10_PC15, 223 cmbsf | place: Arctic Ocean: Southern Knipovich Ridge | collected 2010 | reverse complement strand
TGGTGGATACAGTCAAAACCAAAGCAGGGGAGAGCGTAATGTTTTACAGGAAATTATCGGCGGTTTTAAATTATTCTTCACTTATCCAAAAACTTTTAAAGAATTCTTTTACACTGTTTTACTGTATAAAGCCCGCGTTTTGCTTTGGTTAATTATTTTTTGGAAAATTAAAATTAGAAGAAAATCTTTTGCCAGCATTTGGCAAAGAGTTGAAAGCACTAAATAATATGTTTAAGAAAAAAACAATTAGAGTTCGTTTCGCCCCCAGTCCGACGGGATATTTACACATTGGTGGTTTGCGCACTTATCTATACAATTGGCTTTTTGCTAAGCAAAATAAAGGAAAAGTAATTTTAAGAATTGAAGACACTGATCGTCAGCGTTATATAGAAGGATCAGACTTTTACTTATTTAACACTTTAAAACAAATGCATTTACCGTGGAAAGAAGGACCATTTTTTCAATCACATAAAATAGGTAGTTACCGCAGCTTAGCCCAAAAATTAGTTGACCATGATAAAGCCTATTATTGTTTTTGTACTTCTGAAGAATTAGAAAAAAACAGACAAGAACAGATTGCTAGAAAACTACCCCCGCAATATAATCGTCATTGCCGGAACTTAACAGAAAAACAATTGAAAGAAAAGTTCAGCTCAGGCAAGTCATATGTTATTCGTTTAAAAGTACCAGAGAAGGGGACAATTAAATTTAAAGATTTGATTCGCGGTTCAGTAGAATTTAATTTAAAAACTATTGATGACCAGGTTTTGTTAAAATCAGACAGATGGCCGACTTATCATTTAGCCAATGTAGTTGATGATCATGCCATGAATATCACCCACGTGATCAGAGGAGAAGAATGGCTGCCATCTATTCCCAAACACATCCTTCTTTACCAGGCTTTTAAATGGCCAGTTCCTGAATTTGCCCATATTCCATTGTTGCTTAATCCAGATCATTCTAAATTAGCAAAACGACAAGGTGATATTTCTGTTAAAGATTATTTAGCCCAGGGTTATTTACCAGAAACTTTGATTAACTTTTTAGCTCTTTTGGGCTGGAACCCAGGCACAGAACAAGAAGTATTTAGTTTAAAACAATTAATTAAAGAATTTTCAATTAATAGAATTCAAAAATCAGGTGCTATTTTTAATCGAAAAAAATTAGACTGGCTAAATGGCTATTATATCAGACAAACCTCTTTAAAAGACTTAACCAAGCTCTGTTTGCCATATTTAATCCAGGCTGGATTGATTAAAAAAGGGGAATATAGCCTAAAAAGGGTTAAAAAAATCATTGCCTTAGAGCAAAAAAGGCTAAAAAGACTAGATGAAATAGGGGAGTTAACCAGTTTTTTCTTTAAAAAAATAGATTATAATCCAGAACTTTTAATGTGGAAAAAAACAACCTTGTCAGAAGTCAAAGAAAGTTTAAAACAAGTTAAAGATTTATTAAACAAAATACCCTCCCGATCCTTTAGAAACAAAAAAATACTTAAGAGTTTAAGTATCTTAGCTAAAGAAAAGGGGACAGGACAGGTATTCTGGCCATTACGGGTTTCTTTGAGCGGAAAAAAAGCTTCTCCACCTCCGGAGAATATTGCCGAAATTTTAGGCAAAAAAGAAACCTTGCAAAGAATTAATCAAGCTATTAAAAAATTTAATGATTAAAAAATATGATCAGATTACATTTATATTTATCTCTTTATTGGTATTCTTTTCGTTTGTTAAACCCGGCTTCAGTATCCCGATTGATTATTCAAAAGAAATTGAAGACATGCAAAGACAAATTGAATCTCAGCAACAAGGACTAAAAGAACTAGATGAACAAAAAGAAGTATATCAAGAGAAAATAGAAATTAAAAGAGAAGAAGCAGTTACTTTAAAAAATCAAATATATCGTTTAAGTAATCAAGTTTTAAAAAGAGGAGCAGAAATTCAAGAAAAAGAAAGAGAAATCGCCACCACTAATCTTTCAATTAAGAATATTCAATTAAGAGTTTTAGAAAAAAAACAAGAAATTGAAGGATTTAAAGAAGACTTAAAAGAATTTTTACAAATTATTAATCAATATGATCAAAAAAATTATTTAGAAATAATTCTTCTTAATGATTCTATTTCAGATGTTTTAAGCCATTTACGCTATTTAAACACTGTTCAGTCAGAATTATCTCTTTCTTTACAAAGAATTGATTTAATTAAAGAAGGTTTGGAAATACAAGAAAAAGATTTACGTTTACAACTCCAAGTATCAATTAATTTGGAGTCAGAAATTAAAGACAAAAAAGCAAAACTAGCTTCAGAACAACAAGCCAAAAAAACTATTTTAGAAGAAACTCAAGGGGCAGAGTGGAAGTTTCAAGCTATTTTAGCTGAAGTGATTAAGGAAAAACAAGAAATTGAAAATGAAATAGTTCAATTAGAGAGCGATGTCAGAAGAAAACTGGCCCGAGAAAAAGAACAAAAAGTTGAATTAATGGAAAAAGAGGGGATTATTATCTTTTCTTGGCCAGTCCCGTTAGAAGGAATTACCAGTGAATTTCATGATCCAGACTATCCTTATCGCAATTGGATTGGAGAGCATTCAGCTATTGATTTAAGAGCTCCCCAGGGAACAGCTATAAGAGCGCCTGCTTCTGGTTATGTGGCCAGAGCAAAGCATGCTGGACTAGGCTATAGTTATATTATGATTATTCATAATGAATCTTTTTCTACTGTTTATGGACATGTTAATAAAATTTTTGTTGTAGAAGACGAATATGTTAAAAGAGGTACTATTATTGGTCGAACCGGGGGATTGCCAGGAACATCAGGAGCTGGTAGATTTTCCACTGGACCACATTTACATTTTGAGGTAAGATTAAATGGTATTCCCGTTAATCCTAAGGATTATCTGTTATAATATATATAATAATTAAGTTAAATATTGAACCATGAAAGCTTTTAAACTCTATACCAGAGAAGGGGGAACAAAGGCTCAATTAATTTGGGTTGGCGCTTTATTAATTATCATTGGTATTGTTATTGCCAGTTTAGGAATTTACAACTATTTTACTATTCCTCAAGAACCCTTTGAAGAATTTCCTTATTCACCACATGCTTTAATTTTAAAAGAATTATATTTATCAGCTGGTATTGGTGTGATTGGTATTGTCTTGCTCTTAGCTGGTTCTTTTGGTGAAAGAGCAAGTAAAGAAGAATAAATTAAATAAATTAGTTGACTATATAAGAAGCAGAGCTTGAAATTAAAAAACATTATAAAGGATTATTTATGTCAGATAAATTTTCTTCTAGCGAATACCGTATTAAAAAACCAGAAAGGTGGTGGGAAAAAGAGATTGATCCTACTATTTCTTTTATATTTTTAGTTGGAGCAATGATAGCCGTCTTTGGCATGGGCGCTATATTTATGAGAGAATATAATAATATTTGGATGGAGATTAGTCAAAGAGAAAAAGAAATTTATTCAATTGATCAGATAAAAAAAAGCTCAGGCCAACCTGATAAAAGTATTCAATTCGAAGATATTGTTATTCCTTAACAGGGGATATATAAATCAATAGATTTTTAAATATAACAAGCGACGCACAATATACCTTTTACGTCGCTTGTATGTATAAAGCAAGAGAGGCCCTTTAAAGCCTCTTTTTTGCTTAAATTAAGCTATTCTTAATATCTTTATATATTGTCTAGTTTTCTTTTAATGTATACCATATAATGTCCCCAAACCTTAAATCAATATAGTCAAGATCATTTCTATCTTCTATTTCTTGTTTAAGAATTAAAGATAAATTATCTATTTGTTGATCAAAGTCAGCTTCTGAATTGATTAAAATGCGCCATTTCTCTTGAGTAATGATTTCTACATCAAAAATACCACCTTTTTCCATGATAGTAACTAAATCAGTTTTAATCTCATTTTGGCTTAAAATATCACTATTTATAAGGTCTAAAACGCTCTTTAACAGCTCTACATAGACCAAATCAGTCAAATTAACCTTTGTTTTATCGTAAAAAATAGGTAAAACCTCATTTTTAGCTTCATTAGGCGTCGTAAAATCAACATTTGTAGAGGCATAAATCACTTGTCCTTGTGAGTTTAAATAAGCATTCTTGTTATTAGCAAAGCTAATTAATGAAGCCACAGGCTTTGATTCAGCTATTTTAATGATTAATGTATTGGGCCAGTCTTTTTCTACACTAAAAACATTAATTCTTGAGTCATTAGTCATTATTTCTTTTAAATCATCTGTTTTAAAAATAAGAATATGTTTTTGAGAAAAGATTAGTCCCCTTTTCTTTATTAATGGATCAATCATCTCAGTCAACTCTTGTTCAGAAATTAATTTATAATCAGTTATCTTACTAATCTTTATGTCCTTTATCTCAGAATAATTGGAGAAAAATAAAAAATAAACAATTAAACCAGAAATTAAAAGAATTAAAATAATGTAAAAATAAATTTTTAATCTAAGATGTCGTCTTTGAATAAAATAAAACCTAGACTGCTTGTTCCGGGCTATTTGAATACGACGATTTAAACTAGGACTTTTAAAAGTTTTTCGATATTTACTAGACATACCATTGTTTTTTTGGTTTATAAGAATAATGAAGTTTTTCTTTTTCTTTAAAACGCTTAATAGCCAAGTTAATTAATTTATCCAAAAGTTTTACATAAGACAAACCCGACTTTTGCCACAGCTTTGGATACATACTAATACTGGTAAACCCAGGAATAGTGTTGATCTCATTTAAATATATTTTTTGTCCAGACAAAAGAAAATCAACACGAGCCATTCCCTGACAATCAACTAATTTATAAGCTTGAACAGCCAGCTTTTGGATATCTTTACTTAATTTTTTACTGATTTTTGCCGGGATCAAGGTTAATGATTTATCATCAACATATTTTGCTTCATAGTCATAAAATTCATTACTGGGAATTATTTCTCCAACACAAGAAGCCTTGACCTGGTTATTACCCAAGACACTAACTTCAACCTCAGTAACATTTTTAACTGCTTTTTCAATTAAGATTTTATGATCATATTTACTAGCCAAATTAACAGCTTTGAGTAATTCTTGACGGTTATGAGCCTTGGAAATGCCAATACTAGAGCCAGCATTAACTGGTTTAACAAAACAAGGATATTTAAGCTCTTTTTCTATCTGCTGAATCAACTTTTTCTTGTTTTTTAACCAATCTTTGTATAAAAACCATTGAAATTTAACCACGGGTAAATGATAATTCCGCCAAATAATTTTTTGAACAATTTTATCAATGCCAATAGCCGAACCCAAAACATTAGCCCCAACATAAGGCTTTTTCAGGGTTTCAAAAAAGCCCTGGATAGTGCCGTCTTCTCCAAATGGTCCATGTAAAACAGGAAAAAACACATCAATTGGCTTTAAAAATGTAGGAACAAATTCACCTTTTTCTTTTACTTTTTTCCCGGCTAAAAGTTTTTTTGCTGATTCTCCTTTTAACCAACGACCCTCTTTAGTTAAACCAACCAAGACAATTTTGTATTTTTTCTTATCCAGGGCATTAATAATTGATCGGGCCGAAACCAAAGAAACTTCATGTTCAAATGAACGGCCGCCGAAAACAATACCCAGAATTAATTTTTTATGTTTCATTTTCTCTTTTTTAAAGATTTTAAAAACTCATTTAAAGGCAAGGTGTTAATAACATCTTTTTTTTCTAACCAGCCTCTGCGGGCTTGAGCCACGCCAAATTTCATAACATCAAAATAATCATTATGATGGGCGTCTGTTGAAATAATCATTTTTACTTTATTTTGTTTGGCTAAACGAGCTTGACTAGAGTTAAGGTCAAGTCGGCGGTAAAAAGCATTTATTTCTAAAACTGTTTTCGTTTCCTTAGCCTTTTTTATAATTTGATTAAAATTGATTTGGGAAGGTTCTCTTTTGTTGATTAATCGATTAGTTAGATGAGCGATAATGTGAACATAAGGATTTTCCATTGCTTTCATAATTCTTTGAGTCATTTCTTTTTTAGGCATTCGTAAAGCACTATGACATGCGGCGATAACAACATCTAATTTTTTTAAGATTTCATCTGATAAAAATAAAGTTCCATCTTTTTTAATATCAACTTCTACGCCAGCTAAAATTTTAATCCCTCTTATTTTTTTATCAGCATTTTTAATTGCCTTAATATATCCGGGCATCCTTTTTGGTCTTAGCCCGTTGGCAACTCTCATGGCAGTGGCGTGATCAGTAATGGTAATGTATTCATATCCTCTTTCTTTGGCAGCTTGAGCCATTTTTAAAATACTTTTATAACCATCAGACCAATTAGTGTGTAAATGACAATCGCCACGAATATCTTTTAAAGAAATTAAACGAGGCAATTTCTTACTTTGTCCGGCCTCTATTTCCCCCTGATCTTCTCTTAATTCAGGAGCAATTAATGGTAAATTAACAGCATTAAAAATATCTTTTTCTAAAGTTCCACCAATTCTAATTAATTTCTTGCCTGATTTTTTAAAAACCCCATATTCATTAATTCTAAGGTTTTTTTGCATACTCAAACGTCTCACTCGAATATTATGAGCCTTAGAACCGGTAAAATAATGAACAGCCGCTCCAAAGCTTTTTGGCTCAACCACACGCAAATCAGCCCCTATCCCCTGCTCTAGAATCACTTGAGCTTTAGTTGACCCTTTGGCTAAAATTCTTTTAACCTTTTTAAGTTTAGTGAAAAATTTAATAGCTTTTTCTGGCTTTTTTGATGTGGCTAAGATATCTAAATCACCAACTGTTTCTTTCCAGCGTCGAATTGAACCACAAACCTCAACCCGGTTAACCAATCCAGATTTTTTTAATTCTTCTAAGATTTCTTGAGCCAAGGGAGAAATTTCACCCAATAAAAAACGTTGATTATAACGTTTATAAAGACTAACTGATTTTATAAGATTTTTCTCAGTTTTTTCTCCCCAGCCTTCTACTTCTAAAAGTTTATGTGATTTAAGTAATTTTTGTAATTTATAAAGAGAGTTGATGTCAAACTCTTGAAAAAGAAATTTAACTTTTCTCGGACCCAATCCTTCAATATTTAATAAATCTAAAACAGTTAAAGGAACTTCTTTTTTTAATTCTTCAAAACCACGACAAGTTCCTGTTTCTAATATGTCTTGGATATAATGAGCAATGCCTTTCCCAATTCCAGGAATTTTTTCCAAATTTCCTTTCTCAGCAACTAGAGTAATATCTTCAGCCAAGTTTTCAATTGTTTGGGCAACTCGACGATAAGCATTAATGCGAAAAAGATTAGCGTCTTTGATTTGTAAAATATCAGCTGTTTGATAAAGAATTTTAGACATTTTTTTATTATCCATATTCTTTATAATAGCCAATTAGCAATACCAAAATAAATAATAATACTTAAAATATCTTGAACGATAGTTGTAAAAGGGCCACTACCAAAAGCAGGATCTACTTTAAATTTGTTTAAGCTATAAGGAATAGCCAAAGCAAAAAACGAAGCACTAATAATGGTTATTAACATGGAAAGACTTAAAACAAAAGCTAAATAAAATGTAGCCCAACCAACAGCGACAACTAAGAAAAGAAAAAGACTACAAAATAAAGCTAAGAAAAAACAAGTTAACAACTGCCTTAAAAAATATTTTCTAAAAGGTATTTTTGTATGCGTGGCCAAATCTCTTAGAAAAATAGCCTGAGTTTGACTACCAGTAGCATTGCTCATATAAACAATTACTGGGATAAACATAGCCAAAACTAAATTCTGTCGTAATGATGCTTCAAAAAAACCAATAATTCGAGCCACTAATACACCCCCAATCAAACCAATTAACAACCAAGGCAAACGATGTTTAATTGCCATAAAAAAAGGAAATGTTAATTGGTCTTCCCATTCAAGGCGGGAAATTGGCTCATAAACACCAGCCAAATAAAGTAAATCTTCACTAATTTCTTTTTCCAAAATATTTAAAATATAATCACCAGGAACAATGCCAAGCAAAGTGTTATCTTTATCAACAACAGGAATAGATTTTAAATTATGGTGTAAAGCTAAATAAGCCACTCTTTCCTGATCTGTTTCAGGCTCAACTTTAATTAAATTAGTTTTAATCATGAATTCTTTAACCTTTTTCTCGGTTCTTTGGCGAAAAAGTTCTTTAATTGAAAAAACACCAACAAATTTTTTGTTTTCATCAATAACATAGAAATAATTAATGGTCTCAATTTGATCATGTTGTTCAAAAAGAATAGCCTGAGCTTCGCCTATTGTTTGCTCAGGCATAATTAAAGGGATTTGAGAAATCATTCTTCGACCAGCAGTAGCCTTAGGCCATTGCCTTTTCTCAACTACATTGGTCATTTTTGAAGTTAAATCATGTATTTTATTTATCATAAATATCAAAAAACTTTCCTTTTAAAAGGAACTAAGAAAGTAATTAATTATTTTAGATCAATTATGCTTTACCCATGATTCGGAACATCTTGGTTCCGCATTTTGGACAAATACCAGTCATGGCGCGACGTTTAGTCCCACCCTTACCTTTCATGGTAACTTCTTTGGGATTATCCATCTCTCTTTTGTCCCTGCATTTGACACAGTAACCTACTGTAACATCAGTTTTTGCCATAGTATTTAATATTAACTAATTATTTATATCTATATTTTAACCTAAATAGGCTTATTTGGCAAGGATATTTTATGAACTTAATCCTTGTTTAAGAAATCAATCAATATGTTCTTATTAAATTCAAAATCTTCTTTGTAAATTTCTTTAATCGGATCTGAACGTTCAAAGTTTTGAGTCAAAGGATTAACAAAGCTGCCATATTTTGTCATGCCATAGTCTAAATGACAGCCTGTTGATGCGCCAGTTGTTCCTACAAAACCAATTGTTTGACCCTGAATTACTTTGGCTCCATATCTAATTCCCCTACCAAAAGCAGATAAATGACTATAACGAGTAGTATAAACACCATTGTGGCGAATTTCTACTGTATATCCAAAAGTACTGTTTTTCCAGCCAGCCAGAATAACAGTTCCGGCTCCTGAGGCGGAAATTGGCGTGCCGCAAGAAGCAGCATAATCAATGGCTCGATGAGTAGTATATGTGCGCCAAACAGGATGATAGCGGCTTAAGCTATAACCAGAACTAATATAGCGATAATTAATTGGGGCTTTTAAAAATTGTCTTCTTAAATTTTTACCCTCTAAATTATAATAATCTTCTTTGTCTTCAAAATCCTTATAATAGACGCCCCAATGATCTTTTCCTTGATTTTGAAAACGAGCAATTAAAATTTTGCCCGGACTAACTTCTTGGCCATCCAAATATCTTTTTTCATATAAGAGCTCAAATTCATCTCCACCTCTTATATCAAAACCAAAATCAATGTCCCAAGCAAAAATATCAGCCATTTCCATAATAGTTTTGTCTGTTAGTCCTATACTTTGTCCAGTTTGATAAAGACTTTCTTCGACTTGGGCAGAAACTCTGGTTAATTCAATTTCATAAACAACAGCCCTTTTCTCGGCTTTTAATTCCCCTGTTTCTAATTTTTCAACAATTAAAATATTATCTTGATTAATTTCATATTCTAATTTTTCAAATTCATTAGTGGTTATATTAAAAAAAGAGCGAATTTTATTTCCTGCTCTAATTTCCGCTAAACTATAAACACTTTCTGAGGCATTAAAGATTTTTTGCAATTGTTCTTCGCTTAAACCTAAAGCCGTGTTTAGTTTAATAAAAACTTCCCCTGATTCAATAACATGCTCCTTAATAGTGAATTGAGGAGAAGTGTCTTTTTTTATAAGATCAGCCATAGCTGAACTGGCTAATAATTGATTTGGATTTTTTTGACCAATAATTAAGCCGCTAACAAGAATAAAAATAAAAATACTTATAGCAGAGATAACAAAAACAGACAGAAAATGCTGAGGATCAACCTCTTTTACCCCCCTTTGCTGATTTAGTCTAAGATTAACTATTCTCGTTTTCATCGCTTTATCTTAGCAAATATTAGTGTTTTTGTAAACCTATTTTAGGTTCAAATTTGACACTTTTTTAAATTTATGCTATATTATTAATAATATTTTATGGAGGTTTAGAAATATAGTGCGAAAAAGGACGAATAAGGAAAAGATCAACAATATCAGGGCAATATTCTTGTTTACCAGAAGTGTGGGACACAGATTTTCCCCCAAAGTATGGTATGAACAGGGTATCCCCATTATAACCAAAGGTTCCCTAGTCTTTTATGCGCGCTTGAGGGGCTGCGAATGCAGCCCCTCTCCCTTTTTACAAAGATTATAAAATATTTTTTATTAATAAAAAAAAGTCAATAATTTACAAAAGTAATAATTGACAATTCATTCCTAGTTAATTAAAAGACAATTTTCTTTTTTAAAATCCCCTACTCTTGTTCTTTCTAAATTGGCCAGATAACCGCCAGTTTTTAATTTTTCCCCAATATCTCTAGCTAATGACCTAATATACACTCCTGGACCAGTAACAACTTTTAATTCAAGATACGGCCATTTATATTTTAAGATTTTTATCTGTTTTATTTCCACCAACCTCTTTTTTAAAACCACTTTTTTACCCTGACGAGCTAATTTATAGGCTGGCTGACCATGAATTTTAATAGCACTGAAAATAGGCGGAATTTGATAAATTTTTCCTTGAAAGTCAGGAATAATACTTTTAATTTGGCTTAACAAAGGGATATTCTCAACATTTACTATTTGTTTATCCCCTTCTTCGTCATCAGTAGTACTATTTACTCCTAATTTAATTTTAGCAATATATTCCTTTTCTTTTTTAACAATGCTATTTAATTTTTGACAAGCTTGTTTGCCAACACCAACAACTAAAACCCCAGTCGCCAAAGGATCTAAAGTTCCAGCATGACCAATCTTTTTAATATCACTCATTTGCCTTAATTTTCTAATCACATCAAAGGAAGAAATACCTTTTGGCTTAATAATCCCAATAATTCCCAAACTTATTTTTTTCATATAATAGTTATATAAAAGTTTAACAATTATTTTAATTTTTGTAAATCCTATTTTCTATAAAAAAAGCCTCCAGCCACCTTTTGGTACGGTGGAGGCCCTTTAAATTTTCATTTTAAATTACCGGGTTACTGTAATCGTATCTAACTCATTTTCAGGGGCCGAAACAGTAATTCTACCAGTAGCTGCCTGCATAATAGTATAGCCAGTTGTATAGTTACTGCAATCTGTAAAACTTGCTCCAGAAGTTGAAGGGTCAAAAGGAAGAGCCGCTAAATAGATTGTTACTAAACAATCACAGAGATCAACATTTCCTGCTGCAACAGTACTGGTGATAGTCGAAACAACAGCTGGTAAGGCATCACAAGTGCTACCTTCAGCAAAACTTCCCTTGTTATCAACCATTCTTTGATGAACACCATTAAGAAGAGCATTAACATCACTCCATCGTTGAGAATCTCTTGCTCTTTGAAACTGACGGGCCGGATTAATAGCAATAATAACAATAGCAGCTAAAATTGCGATAATCCCAACGGCAATGAGAATTTCAATAAGAGTAAAACCTTTACGTGATCTAGTCATAAAGTTTTAACTTAATTATTATTAATTATTCTAATTTTAACATAAGTGGCAAAAAGCCATCCCTCTGTCTCCTCATCTACCTTTATTTTATACCATTCTTCTCGTTCTTGCAATAGTGGATAACTCTCTCCCGGATAAATCTTGGTCACAATATCATATTCAAATCCAGGACCTTTTCTAACATTTAAACGACTAATCTCTTGATTAACAATAACTTGGGTAGTTTTTTCTTCAACTTTTTCCTTAACTACTTCTTCAGGGACTACTTCTGGTTTAGTCGCCTCTTCTTCAACCTCTTTAACTGGTTCTGATTCTTTTTTCTCAGGAACAATTTCTTCGTTTATAAAAATTTTCTGGGCAATATTTGAAAAACGTGGTTGTTGAGGTGTATAATTTAAAATTGCCCAACCAAGAAAAAATAAAGAAGCTAATGGAAAAACATAACCAAATATTTGAAAAAGTTTACTTTCCTGCGTTTCTGTATTAATAAAAGATCTTTTGGTTTTAATTTTTTGAGGTAATAAATTAATTTCCCCTTTTTTAGCCCTCTGACGTGATTTAAGAGCTAAACCAATAACCGTGTTGTAAAGAATAGATGTCTCTTTTAATTGTTTGGTAATTACTGATTTGCCTAAACTAACCTTTTTCTCAAGTTTAGTAGAAAAATAAGAAACAATTTCTGGTATTTGAGCCGAACCCCCACTTAAAATAATTTCGTCTACTGGTTCATTATAAAAATCAAGAATACTTTTTATTTCATCAATAATTGGTTGAAGTTCTTTTTCTAAAATAAGTTTAACAATGCTTTTTTCTGATAAACCTTTGTCTCTTTTTAATTTTTCTGCCTCTTCAGGGATTTCTTGAAATTTTTCAGCAATTGCCTTAGTAAAATGATTACCAGCAATCGGAACCGTTGAAGACCATCTTAGTTGTTTGTTTTTACCAAAAACACTAATATTAGTTGTCCGGGCTCCTAAATCAACAATCATCAAACTATTAGTTGGTTTTAATTCTGACAACAAAGCCCGACCCAAAGCCAATGATTCTATTTCAAAGACAACTGGTTTTAACCCGGCCAAGGTCAAAACTTCAATATATGTATCAATAATATTTTTAAAAACAGCAACATACAAAACAGACTGTTGAGTTGATTTCGCTGGAGAGGAAATCGTCTGACAGTCCCAATATATTTCTTCCTGGTTTAAAGGAATCATTTTGGGCGCCTCAAAAGCAATGGCGTCTTTTAAATTAGCCTTTTTTAAGCCTTTGGGAACCTTAAAAACATGAATAAAAACCTTTGATTCTGGTAAAGATAAAACAACCTGGCTTGTTTTTATATTTGTTTTAGCAATAAGTTCTTTAAGGTTTTTAGTTAATTTTCTTTTATCCAGGATAAGACCATTTTCAACTATACCCGGTTCTAAGATTATTCTAGAAAAAGTTTTTACTTTTACTTTTGAACCAAGTTCAAGAATCTCAATTGAAAAATCAGAGATATCTAAGCCAAAACCTGTTTTTGAAAATCTAACCATATGTTTAATTTAAAACTCGGAGACCTCTTGCCAAGAACTAATTATTATAGAGGGGTTAACTTCTTGTATTATAATTTTAATCTTTCTGGTCTTATTGGCAAGAGTACCAGTAACTTTAACTGTCCTATTTTCATTACCGCTTCCTTCAGGCGAATAAATATAGCAGCTGCCATCATTAATGTCTAAAGTTTCATTGCCAGTATAATTTATATTATTCTTTAGCCTTTCCAAAGCATATTCAGCACAAGCATTGGCTAAATAATAAGATTGAGTAGATTGATCCTCAATTAAACTCATGTCTGTTTCAGAAATACCAAAAAGACTAGAACTAGCCGCAATTAATAGGGTTACGGCCGAAATAATAAGAATGGTGATTAAAGCAATATATGCTTGTTGATGTTTCATCTTATTTACCTGTTAAAGAAACAGTGGTAATTAAATCAATTGAGGCTTTATATTCTGGTTGTACTTCAAGATTATTATAATCCAAAGTCATTTCTATCCTAATTGTTCCTGGAGTATCAGTATAAGAAAGATTAGTAAAATTAAGATTAGAAACTAAAACTTGATCAGTGGTTAATGCATAGGGCCCATCTACACCTTGGCTTAAAAGAATTTGATTATTTAATAATTCAAATATAGTAGGATTTAAACCATTATCAGACATAATCAAAGATAAGGTGTCAGTTGATTCTCCAGCTAAAGGATTATTAATTCCAGAAGCCGCTTTTATCTCCCGGGTAACTATTTCCATTGCCAAACGTCCATTTTGTTGCACTTCTCGAACACAAGAGCTTTTAACACTTCCTTTAATAATACTCCATGTAAAAGCACCAGCCACGACTAAAAGCCCAGACACAATTCCAAGATAAATAAGCAGTTCAATTAAAGTAAAGGCGTTTTTTCTTTGTTTAGTCATTAATAATAAAAAATTATTTCTTCTAAAACAGGGGTTTCTATACTATCCCCAGTGAAAAATACCCGATATTGGGCCCATTGAGTGCCAGTAGCTCCAGGAGCGGTAACAATTGGCTGTAATAAAACAGTGTAATAAGTATTGCTAGTTCCATCAGAACCCACCCAAATGGCAGAAGAAAGATTTGCTTCAGTATTAGCCGTACGAAATTGAAACTTAATAGTTCCATTGCCACTTTCAGTCCAGAAAATATTATTCCAATTAGTATCAACTGCATCAGAATCATAAGAGGAAGAAGTAAAAATACCCCACTGAGAATAATTACTTGGCAATTCACCAGGTCCGATAATCTGAAGCTCTAAACTGTTGTGTTTAGTCGCTAAATAAACATAATTACCATCAAAATCAATCCCCTTAGCATCACCATTAAGATCAAGAGTGCCATAAACCACAGGGTTGGCCAAAATAGTAATATCAATCATTTGAAATTCTGCATTATCTTTATCTGTTGCTAAGTAAGCATAATTTCCAGAAACAGAGACTTTATTAACATTAGTGTCCAAATCTAAATAACCCATTAAGTCAGGATTAGTAGGTGTTCCAACGTCTAAAATATAAAATTCAGGATTTATTCCCCTGGAGGAGTTTTCTTTAGTGGTTAAATAAGCTGTGTTGTTATTCACAAAAATATCTTTTGCGTCATCATTATCATCAGCATTATATATTCCATCAATACTTAGATTAACCGGATCAGTGATATTAATAATAATTAATTCTTGATCATCATCATTAGTAGCTATGTAGGCATAATTGTCTGAAACATAAACAGCAGAAGCGTCAGTGTCTAATTCTAAATCCCCTGTTTGAGTCTCAGGAATATTTTCAGGATCAGAAACATCAATGATGAAAAATTCTGAATCATTTCTATCTTTTTTAGTAACCACGTAAGCGTAATTTCCAGAAACAAAAACATCATAAGCATCGTCATCACCAGGTATATCAAAGATATCAACCTTATTAGGATTATCTTTATTAGTTATATTAATAACCATTAATTCTTCATCATTGTCATCAGTTGTAACATAAGCATAATCTTCAAAAACAAAAACACTATTAATATCATCACCTAAATTCAGAGAACTTCTTAAATCTGGATTGGCTGGATTAGAAATATTAAATATAAAAAATTCAGCGGCTGAACCAGAATCTTCCTGAGTAACCACATAAGCGTAATTTCCAGAAACAAAAACGTCGTTGGCATCATCATCACCAACAATATTAGCGCTGCCAGTTATTTGGGGATTGATCCAACCGCCCTGAGCACCCCTAAGTATTTGTACCTCATAATCATTATTTGTTGTTCCAACATAAATATGAGCCCCCTGAACAATAATAGCATAAGCATAATTTGAACCAGTTAAATCAATAGAAGCAGATTCTGTAAAAGTATTTAAATCAATAATAATTACCTCTTTATTTGCGTTGTCAGTTCCCACATAAGCCAAGTCACCATAAACAGAAATCGTTTCCACATCATCACCTTCTAGGTTAATGGAATCAATTTCACTAATTACTCCTTCAGGATCAGTGATGTTTAAAGCATAAAATTCTGACTCCCCACTGCTTTCCCTCCCCATATAAGCTACATTATCCATGACTTGTATAGATGTCATATTACTACTACCAGTCAAGGAAAAGGTGTTTACTTCTGTATAATCACTTAAACGAATAACAGATAATTCTTTATCATTGCCTTCAGTGGCCAAATAAGCATAATTTCCAGAGATCCATAACCCGTTAATGGTAGCATTAATTTCAACAGAGCCTAATTGAGTAATTTCTCCTTCAGGGGTAGAAACATCTAAAGCGTAAAATTCTTCACTATTGTTTCTATTAGTTACTAAATAAGCAATATCATCAACAACAAAGACATCAAGTCCATTAACATTAACTGGAATATCATATTGATTAATCAAAGTATAGTCGGTTAAACGAACAATCATTAATTCCGCATTGTTGTCATCACTAGCAATATAAGCATAATCGCCAGAAACAAAAATACTGCGGACATCATTACCCAATTCTGTTCCTAAATCAGTTTCTCCTAACAGGGTGATGTTTCCATTGCTAATGTCAGAAATATCTAAAACAAAAAATTCTTCTTCACCAACCCCACCATTATTCATAGTGATAATATAGGCAATATTATTATTAATAAAAATATCCCTGACATCACCATTAGCGTCTGTATTAAAGCTAGTTATAACAGAGGCATTATTCCAATCACCAACTAAAGATAATTTTACCTCACCATCATCTATTTCAGTGGTTTGAACACTGTTTCTTTTTCCTAAATTAAAATCTGTTAAAAGTGTTTGCAGCCAATTAGGACTAACCAAATTGGTTGAATAAGTAACTAAAGTTACTATTTGAGGACGAGTACTTGTTAATTGCCAGGTTACTTCAGAGGTAATTTTTCTACAATTTGTGTTGCAAATAGCATCTTCTTCAATAGTTATTACTCTTCGTCCTTGAGTTAATTGATCACTAATGTCATCTTCTGTTCCCTGAAAAATCCAAGTTCCACTAGAAACAGCTAAACCATGTTCACCCAAGATTAAATCTTCCCAATTATTACTGCTAATAGATATAGAGGCTTCAATTCCCTCTTTAGCTAAAAAAGTAGCCTGAGTTCTTTCTCCGCCAGCTCGATCAGTCACATAAGTATCAAGACTTAAAAAATTAATCGCGGTTACAATTAAAACAAAAACGCCAAGGGCGATTAATAACTCAATTAAACTTTGGGCTTGTTTGTGTCTCATAACTTATAATTCAAAATTGATTCTACCCACTTCATTAATATTTATTGTTTTTGTTTCTATGTCCTGGGTTAAAACAATATTGTCACCCGTTCCAGTAATAGTTGGCCTACCTTGTGTTTTAGAAAATAATACTTCTGAAACACCACTGAATGAAATACTATTGCTAATCTCAAATATTTCTTCATCTGTTCTGTCAGGATAAGAGTCACCTTTAAATAAAGAATATTGGCCTGTTTGACCAGAACCAACATAAACACCAAAATTATTATCACCTTGAGACAAAGCTTTTAATTGGGATTTTCTTAAAGCCTGAATAACTCCATCCGTTGCTGTATCTAATTGCTGGGTTTGATAAAACTGAATACCAGTCGGTAGAATTAAAACAGTAAGAAAAACAATAATTGTAATAGAAAGCATTATTTCTATAAGGGTAAAACCTTTTTTAAACATATTCTTTTTCTTATCGAAATCCACCTGTTAATTTGTAAATTGGCGAAATAATAGCAATAGCAATAAAACCAACAACCAGGCCAATGACAATTAATAAAATAGGTTCTAAGATATTGGAAAGATTTTTAGTTACATTATCAATCTCTTTTTCGTAAAATTCTGCTAAATGAAGCAAGGTTTGTTCTAAATTGCCAGTTTTTTCTCCTACTTCAATCATCTTAGAAGCAGTAACAGGGAAAAGAAAACGATCAGTTCTTAAATGATCACTAATGGATTTGCCTTTTTGTACGTTATCAGAGGTTTCAGCTAAAGCCTTTTTATAACTCATATTTCTCAATGTCTGGGAAGTAATTTCCAATCCTTGAACTACAGGAATACCACTTTTCAACAAGACCCCTAAGGTACGACAAAATTGAGCTAAATTACTGCTACGAGAAATCCGACCAAACAACGGTGTTCTTAAAAGAATTTTATGATTGATTCTTTTAACTGGTTTTAAGCGCGATAAAAAAGTAAATAAAATAATAAAGCCAGCTAAACCACCAAAGATTAATAGTCCATGATTTTGAATTGTTTCAGTCACCCAAACAAGTATTTTTGTGGGCAAAGGCAAATCAACATCAAAACTTTTAAAAAGGGGCAAAAGTTTAGGTAAAATAAAAACAGCCAAAGCTCCCCCTAAAACAAAAGTACTGGCCAAAACAAGTAAAGGATAAATCATCGCCCCTTTTACTTTTCGACGAAGATCATAACTTTTTTCTAATTGAATGGCCAAGTATTTCAAGTTTTCCTCTAAAGTTCCACTTGCTTCCCCTACCCTAATAATATTAATAAAAAGCTGATTAAAACTTCGAGGATGTCTAGCTAAACTATCTGCTAAAGGTTCTCCATTATCAAGGCGTTTAATAATATCCTCAAGAATTTTTTTAAACACTTTAGATTTAGTCTGTTCCTGTAATGTAGCTACCGCTTCTCGTAAAGGCAGGCCGGCCTTAATCATAATAGAAAGATTATTAGCAAGAAAAACTTTATCAATAGTACTTATTTTTTCTAACATAAAGATATATTAAATTAAAAAATATCTATTCTAGGGTCACTCTTAAAACCTCATCAATTGTTGTAATTCCAGTAAGTACTTTTTCAATTCCATCTTCCATCATTGTGTGCATCCCTTCTTTAATAGCTTGATCTTCAAGTTCATCAGCATTTGTTTTACTCATAATCATTTGTTTAAGAGTGTCACTAATTTCTAAAATTTCAAAAATTCCAATTCGACCAGCATAACCACTTTCATTACAGGCTCGACACCCCTTACCTTTATAAACTCTGATTTTTTGTTTTTTACCAAGAAGTTTCTCAATTATTTTTGAAGAAAGATTAAGTTTTTCTAATTCTTGGTGGCCAATTTCATAACTATGACGGCATTTTTCACATATTTTTCTTACTAACCTTTGACCAAAAACAATATTAATTGAAGAAGCAACTAAAAACGGCTCTATCCCCATATCTATTAAACGGACAAGATTAGTTGCCGCAGTATTAGCATGCATCGTAGAAAGGACCAAGTGACCAGTCATGGCTGAATTAATAGCAATATCAGCTGTTTCTTCGTCACGAATTTCTCCAACCATAATAATATCTGGATCTTGTCTAACAATTGAACGTAAGCCCTTGGTAAAAGTCAAACCAGTTTTAGTGTTAACTTGAATCTGACTAATTCCCTCAACGTCATATTCAACAGGATCTTCAATTGTAGTAATGTTTACGTTTGGTTTATTTAAAATCTTTAAAATAGCATAAAGACTAGTGGTTTTACCACAACCAGTTGGTCCAGTAGATAAAACCATCCCATAAGGTTTTTTAATAGTGCTTTTAATTTTTTTATTATCTTGAGAAGAAAAACCCAATTCTTTTAAGGTAAAGCGACGGTTTTTTTCCGACAAAAGTCTCATTACTATTTTTTCTCCATCAGTAATAGGGACAATGGAAACTCTGATATCAAATTTATCTTGTTTTCTTCTAGAGCCAGTTAAAGCTTCTAATTTAACTTGAAATTTTCCATCTTGAGCAGCAAAATGTTCATCTGTGCGGAGTCGACTTAAAACCTTAATGCGAGTAACAACCAAGCCATGAATATCTTTAGGCAAACTAACAACATTATGTAAAACTCCGTCAATTCTAAACCTAACTTGAGTTTTTTCATCTAATGGTTCAATATGGATATCTGAAGTCCCGTTTTCATAAGCATATTCAATTAAAGTATCAACAATTTTAATAATAGGAATATCTTCTGCTTTCACATCTAATCTTTTTGCCTCTTTAACCTGAGTTTTAATAATATCATCAAATTCTTCTGTAATCTTTTTACGATAAAACCTTAAAGCATCTTGAATTCCAAAAAAGGTAGCATAATATACTTTAACCGTCTCCCCAGTCTTTTTTTCTAGCCATTTAATCATTTCATAGTTATTTGGATTAGTCATGGCTATTTTAAAACCATCTTTACCTCTGTCAAAAGCAATTACTTCCTGCATACGAGCGACTAATTCAGGAACTATTTTTAAAACTTCTTCAGAAATTTCTTCTTTATTAAGGTTAATAAAGCGATAATCAAAATGCTCAGCAATAGTTTTTCCTAAATTTTCATCTAAAATTAAACCTTTTTCTACTAAAAAAGTTTGCAAAGGGATATTTTCTTCCTTGGCTTTTTTAACATCATCATT
>SDBV01004480.1_pt1 | contig 20055 bp, 25 predicted proteins | sample 2277081 | NCBI WGS metagenome assembly SDBV01 (sample SAMN10402039, study PRJNA504765) | marine sediment metagenome | isolation source: marine sediment core GS10_PC15, 223 cmbsf | place: Arctic Ocean: Southern Knipovich Ridge | collected 2010 | reverse complement strand
ATAGAACAATTCAATGGCACATACATATCAAATAGCTCATTTATGATTCCTATAGAAAAAGACGAAGAAATGCTCGAAATATTCAAAATGTGGGAAATTAAATTTTACAGAAAAAAGGTTATGTTAATGAGTTAACATAAAAGGGATATAAACTCCTTTTTGTTAACGTATTAACATAAAGCAACATCCAAAATGATCAAAACCAACCCCTACAAAACCCCCACAAACTTCTTTTATAATATAAAACCTTCAGTTATTCTGCTGACAAAAACCTTCTCACAAACAACTGCTTAAACCCTTTCTCTTACTTCTTTAAAAACCAAAACATTTAAATACTATCCTATTTTCAGGATTAATCAAGCCTAAAAACAGGATTAAAATGCTAAAGAAAACATACAAGCTCTTGAACATATTCGCAAAAGAACCATGGAAGAGATTCACATTTAAAGATATTAAAAGAATCTCAAAAAATAAATCTGAAAGCTACGTTTACAACACCCTAAAGGATTTCGTTAAAAACAATATCTTAAAGCAGGAAAACATAGGAAACATCATAGTCTACTCCTTAAATCATAATATAAAAGCAATAACAAGCTTAGCTGCATCACAATATAATAAACAAATTCCGGATATGGAAGAATTAATGTCTAGAATACCAACCAATTTTTTCACATTTATAATAACAGGAAGCTATGCAAACAACAAACAAACAGGAAAATCAGATATAGACGTTGTAATCTTATGTAAGGACAACCCTAAAAATATCTACTCAGAACTAAAGCATCTTTGCGATAGTAATATTCCGCCAATACATTTATATGTCTTTAAAGAATCAGAATTTATGAGTATGCTGCTGGACAAAAATCCAAATTATGGCAAAGAAATCGCTAAAAACAACCTAATTCTATACGGAGCAGAATCATATTTTAGAATAATATTTGAGGCTATTGAAAATGGATTCACTGGTTAACATCTACTTAAATAGGGCAGATAACGAACTATTAGCAGCAGAATCTTTAAAAAAATTAAGTGAAACATTAGGGGATAAAAGAAATTTTAACTTACCATCTGATACAACATTCTATTCTTCAGTAATCTCTCATTCATATTATTCCATTTTCTACTCTGTAAAAGCTTTATTATTAACAAAAAACATCAAAACAACCTCACCAGAAGTTCACAAAAAAACATATGATGAATTTAAAGAAACTTTTGTTGATACAGGTATTTTAGATGTAAACCTGCTAAACATTTACAAAAAAATAATAATCAGGGCAGATCAGCTTTTACAAATTTTTAAAGATGAAAAGTGGAAAAGAGGCCATTTTACTTATCAAACAATCCCTCAAGCGAATAAAGACCCTGCAGAGGAATCTTTAAAAAATGCAAGGCTTTTCTTTAATAATATAAGGAAAATAATAAAGCTTTGATATTAGGCCAACTAGTGCAAAAAACCCCCCTTCTACCAAAAGAATTAGGAAGAGAACATCATACTATAGACACATTAGCAAAAGTACCGCAAAAATACCAACCCCAAACCTTCTCTCAAACAACACGTTATCAGAGAACAGCTTAAACCAATTTTTCTTAACTTTTTCTAAAAAACCAAAACATACCAAGTTAACGCATTAACCAAAAGGTTTAAATAGTCCTTATCTATTAATACATTAACATGGATATAAAGGAAGAACTAATCGAAAACTTCAACGATTTCTTAACAAGCGCAGAAGAAGACCTAAACAAGCAAAGATATAATCCTTCAGTCTCAAGCTATTTCAAAGCAATAGCAATCCTCTGCGATTTAAATATTTACGAAAGAGTAGGCCTATTACCAAAAAACCATGTAGAAAGATTTCTATACCTGAAGATGCACTTCAAAGAGGCATACGAAATAATCAGCCCTTTATTCAAAGACTATACAGATAGCTATAACAAAAGAATTTCAAAAGAAAATGCATTTAAATTAAAACAAAATGTCGAAAAAATCAAAAGAACTTTCAAAACTGAAGAATAAAGTAAGCAAGCTAGTTTCAGATGACATAGTAGACATACTAATCTTTGGTTCAGCAGCCAAAGAAAAAACAAATCCAACAGACATAGACATTGCAATAATCTTCAGAAAAAACATAAATAGAGAAACACTAAAAAAGTTCCAAAACTCTCTAGGTGAAAAATACCACATAAGTTCCTTAACTATAGACCAATTCTTCTCAAGACCCCATTCATTAGCAAAAACACTCCTTTTTGAGGGAATAAGCCTATTAACAAATAAAAAACTAGCACAAAATTTCAACCTTCAATCATTCACCTTATACAAATATGATCTTAAGAAAGAAAAACCTTCAAAAAAGGTAAGGTTTGTTTACCTTCTAAAAGGAAGAAATAAGAACAAAGGAATAATAGAACAATTCAAGGGCACATACATATCAAATAGCTCATTTATGATTCCTATAGAAAAGGACGAAGAAATGCTTGAAATATTCAAAATGTGGGAAATTAAATTTTACAGAAAAAAGCTTATGTTAATGGGTTAACATAAAATGGTTTAATCCACCCTTTTGTTAATGTATTAACATAAAAAACATCAAAAATGATTAAAACAACACCCAGATACTCAAAAACATTTATAAACTTTATTGTTGAGCGAAGCGAAAACGATAAAGGATTAAAAATCGAAGATTTTAAAAACTTCTTTTATAATAATCATAAAAAACCAACCTAAACCTTCCCCAAATATCTTTCTACAGGAGAGCTTTTCTTATAGACATCATCAAACATTTCAGAAAAAGCATTTGCAGCATTCCTGCTTTTGATTAATAGGCCAATAACCATAGATGGAGAGAAGAATATAATGAATGTTTCAGAATTGGTTGAATAGATGTAATTGAAAATATGTCCTTTTGTAACTCTTAATCCAATCCTGTACCGTTGCAGGTATTTTCTGATATTTAACATTACCTCCCTTAACTCTCTTTTTCTCAAAGCTCCTGAAAGTAACTTCATATGGAGTTTAAAAGCATCTTCTGTAATCAGGAATTTGAATTTTTTTCCTTTTCTGCACGCATCTATATAAGAATCTTTAACCAGGATTACATTACGCCCATCACCAAGGAGTGTTTCTCTCTTTTTACTAAACTCTTTCCTCACCATCAGGTATTTTTTATTCTCTTCAGGATAAAAGAAGAACGGTACTGACTTGGAGCCAAACACTACCCTAAAATCATTATCTTTTGATAAAGCCTCTCTCAAAAGAAAAATGCATTTTTCTCTGTCAGTTACTACCTCTACTTTCTGCCCTTCTTTGCTTAATAAGGATATAACCCTCTGTTGCCTTTCCATTAGGTTATCAAAACAGCTTCTAAGGAATTTTAGCGTATTGCTCTCAAGGTCTTCTATAACATAGTATGAGGGTGTGCCCCTTTTCCTTTGAATCAGTTTCAGGCTTATCAGTTCATTAAGAAGCTCGTAAATCCTTCCCTTTGGAATGCCTGTTTTTTCGCAAATCCCTTCTGCCGTAAGCTTCTTCTCAACCAAAGCCCGGATTATCAGTATATGGTTCTCTTTAAGCTGGAAATTTTTCCTTAGCTCTTTTAGTATAACCTCTATATTCATGATAGACGGGAAGTTAGTTTGCTATATAAAATTTACTGAATTTTAAACTCCTTTTCGGAAAATTTCCGGATTTTAACCGAAAGATATTTATATAAGATATACACTCTTAAACACAATTAACTAAGTTAAATTAGTTAACCAGATTAATTAAGTTTTTCATGGGGGTGTATGAAAAATGGTTGTCAACGAAGATAATTCTGTAAGTAGGGGAGATAATTCTACAGGGCCTCATAGTGGTCCAGGTTACACAGCACGAACTGATGACTCTGTCGGAACAGCAATAGCTGATTCTGGAAGAGAAATAACAAGAAGAGCACACTTCTTAACAGGACAGGAAGAACTACCAGATAATAGGCTATTACAGATTTACGCCAGTATGGCTAATGATATGGGTTATGGAAGAATGAAACAGATGGGTACTGAGATATTGCAGCAGGGAGGTACCTTTCCATCAGTAAGATTTCTGGGTTTAAAGAGGAATAGAGATGAATATGCCATAGAGGTACTTGAAACCTCAACTGGAAGGCATTTTACATTTCCTTGCCAAGATACAATTAGGCAGTATGATGGTGCTCTTATCAGGGTAGATGGACTTGGTGCACTGGATGATTATCTGGGTAAGGAAATTACACTTGACCTTTCAAGAAATGGCAAAGTTTATGAAGCAGTTTTAATCGGAACAGCTGAGCAGGTACTTGGGGACAGCCCTCAAGCTATAAGATTAGATACAATATTAAGCTAAAAAAGAAGAGGCTTCAATATGCTCCTAAAAAAAGATTTGCTGATATTATCGGAATTAAGGAAAAACTCCAGAGAAACATTAACAAGAATAAGTAAAAGAACGTCTATTCCTATATCTACGATTTTTGACAAGATAAAGTATTATCAGGGAGACATAATAACCAAGCATACAACCCTGATTGACTTCACAAAGCTTGGCTTTAATGCAAGAGCAAACATTATGGTCAAGGTGGACAGGAGCGTAAGAGAAGAGGCTAGAAGATTCCTTGTAAACCATCAAAATATAAATACAATCTACAAGATAAGCAATGGCTTTGATTTCCTGATTGAAGGAATCTTTAAGAATGTCAAAGATGTTGAAGATTTTATTGATATTTTAGGTGAAAGGTTTAAGCTGGAGCAATCCCAGGTCTATTATATTGTAGAAGATATTAAAAAAGAGGCTTTTATGGATAATAGTGATCTGTTGGATATGGTGGTCTAAATGCCTTACGAAGCAGAATTGGAAGAGATGATTGAAGAAGATATAAGCAGAACACTGGTTTAATTTTCCGGGTTTTCTGAAATTTATAGCAAATATTCTACAATAGCTATATAAAGGTTATTTCTAAAATATAAGTTCATGTTAGATGAAAAAACCATAATACTAAATGACGGCAATAACGAGCGGAATGTCCTGGTTTATCTTAAGGAAGTTAATGTCAAGAACAATCATAAAAACATCAAAGCCTTTTGCAGGATAATAAACGATTAAAATGCCTTACGAAGCAGAACTGGACGAGATGATTGAAGAGGAGACAATCAAAGAACTAAAAGAAACCAAATCCCAAAAAAACAATTAATTTTCCGGGCTTTCTGAAATTTATAGCAAATATTCTACAATAGCTATATAAAGATTCTTTCTAAAATATAAAGTCATGTTAGATGAAAAAGAGCTGTTAATATTGTCAGAATTAAGAAAAAACTCAAGGCAAAGCCTGGCTGAAATCTCAAGAAAAACCAATATTCCTATAAGCACAGTATTTGATAAATTAATAAAATTAGATAAGCTAATCATCAAAAAGAACGTTTCTTTATTCAATTTTGATAAGATGGGTTATGGTATAAAAGTTAATTTTATTGTGAAATGTAAAAAAAAGCAGGAAATTAAAGACTTTCTACTGAATAAAACTAATGTAAACTCAGTATATGGGATAAATAATGGAAGCGACTTTATTATAGAATGTCTTTTCAAAACTATGTGCGAATTAGAACTTTTTAAAGAAGAACTGGCTGACTTTGGAATTGAGGATTTAAAAGAGCACCACATTATCGAAGAAATAAAAAGAGAGGATTTCCTGACACAACAGACTCACATTAAGATGGCTATGGGAAACAAAGAAAACATTTTTCCGTAACCAACGGAAAAACATAGCTTTTTTCTGAGTAAGTGTTATTAAACTTTATCCCATATGAAAGAATATGTTAAGAACAAAGAATGAAATATTAAGAAAAAGGAAACCAAACAGGGAAGCATTAGAACGAATAAAAAAGGACATTATTACTGCAAGATCAGGAACTAAACAAACTATTGAAGACCTGGTAATAAAGGAAATCAAAAACAAGCATAAAGACTGGCTAAAAAACTCAGCATTAGACACTTCACAGATAGATCCCAGCTATAACGTATTGATTACTGATTCCAGTATAGAAAGCCCATTTATCATTAATTCCCAGCTTATCAGGATAATAAGGGCCCAGACAAGAAGTTTCCAGTCAAAGGAAGCTAGGGCCAAAGCCATTTACAATTGGATAGAGCAGAATATTGAATATGGCAAAATCAAACCTAACACATATGTCAATTCAAAAGAAGTTCTTAGTTATAAAAGGGGGATCTGTGCTGAGATGGCCTTTTTGTATATTGCAATGACCAGGAGCATCGGCCTAAAATCAAATTTTGTTTCTGTTGACAGAGACAATTCTAATAAAAAAGTTAATCATGCATGCGCTGTTGTCGAAACAGAAAGAGGTCTTGTCTTTGTTGATCCAGCATATCATACATACGATATAAAACATAGAAGATACCGCATTTGGAAGGATAAAACAATTATGGACACATTCGGGAAACTAAGGAGAAAGTAAAAATGGGAAGACGTACCAAAAAGACATTTGGATTTTTTTGTATAGGCGTCACTTACCAAAGTATAAAGAAGATGGTTAAATCCGACTCTTTGGTAGGCAGCGGTATCTACTCCGCTTTAGGAGGGTGGTTTGGGACAGGAGCTTACAAATATCTGCAGGATGATGCCGTTGTTGAAAGGCTTGAACAGTTATTATCCCAGGAAGATCCGGATATGGCATCTAGAATGAGGGGATTATTATGCCAAAAATTTCCTAAACTAGAAAAGAAAGTTCAGCCAAAAGAAGACTATTTCCTGCCAGAAAAACCGATAATGCAGGAAAAAAGATACAATACCCCTGATTTAGAAAAAACGATTCAACAATACCCAATACAGGAAATTAAAAAACAGATAATGCAGGAAAAAGGTTACAAAACATGAATAAATTTTCCGAAAAAATAGAAACAATAGAAAAATTGATTGTGAGTTTGGATCCATTAATGGGGGAGCTATTAGTAAAAACATTAGATGGGGTATATATGGAAAAAAGTTTTAAAGATCTAATGGAGTATATGTTGAACCCTAGCAGAGATGACTTTAATCCAGGATATACTGAATCAGAACAACAGGTGGCAACTATGGTAAATGAATGGATAGAAAAAACAAATACCCATTCATATTACGAATTTCAATTAGTAGCAATGTCGGCTAATCGAGAAGGTCCAATAAATTTAGATTTAGATGAAAAAGTAGCTGTATATGGAAGTAAAATAGTGCAAATCAGGCCAATACCTGGAGAAGATCAATCAGAGATGCCATATATAGAATTACTTGCTTGTTTGAAAGAGGGCTGATATAAAATGAGGTACAAAAATGAATAGGTCATCATTTTACCCAACTATAGATGATATAGTTTTTAACGTTGCATTAGCATATGAAAATCTAAATAGGGGCAAATTTTCAAAATTAAATGGCACCAACTATCATTCCCTAAAAAGGCAGAACACTATAGCCAAAACAGGAATTAACTACAGCAAAAGAACAGATACTGATATTGTTTTGTACATAAAATTGGCACCTTATATAATAAAAGTAATGAAGGAGCATTATTTATTTGAGGGAGTAAAAGTAGGTAGGAATTTTTGCCTTAACGGAAATCTCATAGCATTTACTGGACCACCAATGGTACTGAGAAATAGTTACTACAATCATCCTTTTGTTTTTAACAGTCCACAAAATAAAATATGTTTTGGTGGTGATGGAAGGGGAGGAAGATGGGGTAGGGAAGACCTTGATATTTATTGGAATAATTGGTATGATACAACCAATACAACCAAAACAGGTGCACCATTCAAAATAGCAAAATGGCTGGAAGAAGGAAGGTTTGTCATCCAGGAAGGCTATTTTGGTAGTCATACTAAAGTCCATAGCCTGAGTAGAATTAACTTTTCATCAGAGTACAAAACTCCTACAGAAGCACTAATAAGCAGAGTAGAAATTATAGAGCCGCCTAAGAAGCAGAATTTTCCGTAATCGACGGAAAAATGATTATTTTTTTGGCACAAGCTATATTAATGTTCCTCTATTAAAAAATTATAAAATAAATATGGGGGTCATAAAAATGGAGACAATAGAAAGGGTGCTTGTTAGTTTAGATCCAGTAAGTGGAGATGAAATATTACTAAAAAGAACGCCTGGAGAATATATGGGGAGACCAGTAGATAATTTACTGGACTATATGCTAGATGCAAGCAGCGACGATATGAACCCAGGATATAATGAAGGGGAACTACGTGCGGTAACCATAATAAAAACGTGGAGAGAAAAAGCAAAATCCAATGAAAATGATGAATTTATTATAACAGCAAAACCGATAGAAGGGGGTAATCCAATAAAGTTGGATCTAGATGGGCGGTTAGATGCATATAAAAGTAGAATTCTGCAGAGCAGGCCTGTGCCTGGAGAAGATCAATCAGTAACATCGCCTTATATTGAGTTATTTGCTAGTTACAAGGAAGGAGGACGAGCCGTAACCCACTTACAATACCGAACTGAATTAATAAGCCCTGGGAGATAACAAATGGAGGACGATATTGCCCTGCTTTCTTTTGTAAATGAGCGGGAAAAAAGAAATGTTGAAGCATGGGGGAAAAATGGGGAAGAGAAACAGGAGTTACTCTATGCTTCAAGGGTAATGGTGGTTGGCTCTGGTGTTTTATCGCAAATGGTGTTAGCCAACCTAACCGGATTAGGAATACGCAATATATGTTGTATTGATGATAAAACAATTAACATGGAGGATATGTATAACTTCCTCTACATAAATAGAAATAAAAGTTCCTTAGGGGAAAGAAGAGTTAATCATATAGCAGCTACACTGGAAGCAATAAACCCTTTGTTAAGGATAACCCACTATGAATCGCTTTTTGAAAAAGGGCATATCAATGAATTTAATCCTGAAGTAGTTATTGATGCCACCAATGACTCAAACTCAAAAAATAATTGTTTAGATTACTGTATCCGGGAATCCCTGCCTTTCATTTCTGTAGCCTCAACACAAAAATCAGCTGTACTGTCTACATGGAACCCAAACGGAAATAAACCAACAGAAGGATTAGAATTTGTTGTCAATCACGACTTTCCATCACAACACCAAGGGAGTTATACAAGTGGAGTGATTGCTGGACTGGCTGCTGATCAGGTTAGAAAACTAAAATTCCAGATTGAAGATAATGGTATTGATGAACCCCTGAAAGCAGGGCAACAAATAGTCTATAATCAATGTTCCGATTTAGATAATCACCAAATACATTTTGAAAATTTGAGCGCTTTAATAGTTGGTGCAGGGGCTGTTGGCAATTTTGTTGCTTTGAATTTGGCTCTTCTTGGTGTTGGCAACATTGACATAATAGATGGTGACAGAATAGAAGAGCATAATCTAAACAGACAGCTTCTTCTTTACGGGAGAGTAGGTGACTTTAAAGCAGAAGTCCTAAGCGAAAGAATAAAAGAAATAAATGATTCAATAGAAGGAAATTTTTATAATTATTATTTAACAAAAGAAACAGCAGGAGTTATCGAAAAGAGAAATGGAAAAAAATATGATGTAATCTTTGGCTGTGCAGATACTTATAAGGCAAGATACTTGATAAATAAACTGGCTGTAAGGCATAAGATACCACATATTGATGGTGGAAGTTCTGCAACTAGCGGTAGTGTTATTGCTTATGTTCCTGGAAAAAATAGGTGCATAGATTGCCGGCTTGATTTAAAAAAATATGCCGAGAAAGAGATTCCGAAAAAAGAAACTAGCTGTATCAATAATCCAAACCCTGCCATTGTAATCCCCAATATAATCATTGGAAGTGTTGATGTAGCAGAGTTTGTCAATATTATTTCTGGGACCCCTAAGTTATTAGAAAAAATATTCAAGTATGATAGTTATACAAGAAATAAACTATATTTAGAACCAGCATGGGTAGCAAAGAAATGTGAATTAAACTGTTTATAATGCAAATAACATTTCGAAAAATGTCCGGCAGACTCAAAAAACCGTGGGATATATTTAAAAGCAATTTATGCTTAATAATTAATCAAGGGTGAAAGATATGGTTATGCGTACAATAAATAAGATAATGCAACGATTTGGACATGGTACAGAAACACCCGAGGAACCCGCGTATTCCAACAGTTCTTTGCAGACTCTAGACCCTCCAACTGATAACATTTTTAACAATTACATTCACTCTGATAGGTACAGACAAAAACAAAACCTTTTAGATGAAAAAATTAAGAAATTATACAATTATGGCCATGACCAAGAGATAAAGAAAAAGGTTATTCCTGCAGAAGACAGAATAGGGGACAGAATAAGATGGGATTATTCACAAGTTGATGATGATTTCAGCACAGCTGCGATAACATCAGAAGTATCAAGAAAAGGAAATTACATCTCAAAAAAAGTGGAAGCTTCTGCAGATACTCCGTTAGAGATATACCTTTACTCATTAGATAATCTAGATTCCGATGGTAAACCAGTAGTTAGAGATCTGTATATTGCTCAAGAACAAAAAGCATGGTCTACGGGGTGTGATGTATCAGCTTATGGGGTGCTGTTATCCAAGCTGGATATAAGGGATAAACTTAAAAAAAGAGTTATAGGATGGTCCCACTCTCATGCAGCATTTAATCCCTTTTTCTCAGATGGCCAAGAAGGAGATAAAGAAAATACATTCACAATATTAGGAAGTCACGGACTAACAAAACGCATCCGTGTTTTTGACAATACTTATAATGGGGAAGGCTACAATGGTGTCGAATATGAAGTAAGATACTCCCCCGCTATTGTATTTAACGCTAGAAATGCACAGCCCTTTGTCGCAATAGCTGTGGAATATACAAGATTATATGATAGACAAAAAGTCTCCAATATAAATGAAAATGCACGATTACGGGTTATTAACGAGATTAACGGAATCGATTTGGACAGAAACTCAATAGACAAGCAAATTCTGGAGAGAGTCAGTTTTAATGGCAGAACACTTAGTGAAATTGCAGGAAGGCACTATAGGCCTGAGCAGGTAAAAAAAGCTGCAAAAATTCCACTAAGTGAGGAAGAAAAATATCAATTAGTGGAGAGAGTAACAAAATTAGAAGATGAATACGGTCATTCAAAAGAAGAAATTGAAAGGCTTAAAGAGAGAAATGAAAGATTAGAAAGAAGAAATATAAGGTTAAAGAGATTATATAAAAGCTTATCATATAGGCGTAAGAAACCAAAAAAATGGAAAAAATCTTTAATAAATTTGTTAAAGACCAAAATCTGGTAATGGTTGGTACTTACTTTCTGGTCATTCCCACAAAACATAAAAAAATCTATTTTTTTTGGCTTTAAAGTTTCAAAAAAAACTTCAAAACATTTATAAACTTCTTTTATAATGTTCAATATAATATGAAACCTTTAGTTATTTTGCTGACTATTCTTATAGCATTAACAACATTAGCTTCTGCAGAGCTGGATATGACAGTAACTGCAGAGGTTAACGACTATGCTGCAGATGCACGCCTGAAAACAAACCCAAATGCAGAGGAAGGCCTAGACGGCTATGATATGATAGCTCCTTCTTCTCCAAGTAATTTTGCAAAACTTTACTCAACTGTCGAAAGTACTGAATTATCAATAGACACATGGGGTTCAGGTGCTAGAACCCTTAACTTAGTTTATGAAGTTAATCCTAACCAGGAAGGAGACCTAAACTTTGAGTGGACATCTGTCACCGATGGATATAATGCAAACTTTATTTATTATGGCGTAGACGAAAACTATGAATCTGCTGTTGATACTGTTGTTATGGATGATGAATCCTCATACACAGCTCCTATTACAGGAGCATCAACAAAAAGATATATCCAGATAGCTGTTGAGACTGAGTCTGTTCCACCACCACCACCACCACCACCACCAGCAGGTGGCGGAGCAGCAGGTGCAGGAGGAGGCGCAGCAGGCGAAGCAGCAATAACTGGTTTCACAATAAGCCGGGACCTAATCAAAGTTATAATAAAACAAGGAGAAAACATAAGGGAATCTATAAGAGTAAAAAACACAGGAGACACAAATATAAATATAAAAGTAAGAGCAGAAAACATAGGAGACCTGGTTGCAATTGACCAGAAGTCATTCACCTTAAAACCAGCAGGAGAAGAATCAATCAAGCTTGATATCTTTGCAACAGAAGAGCAGGATGTAGATGCTTACATAGGGAGAATCATAATAAGCGGTGCAGGAATAAGAAAAATAGTTAATGTCATCATAGAAGTAAGAGAAAAAAAGCCTTTATTTGATATACTGGTTAACATCAAAAAGAAGAAACTAAGGCCGGGAGACGATGTAAAAGTTGATATAGAAGTAACAAATATGGGTGATTTAGAGTATATTGATGTCCTGCTTTACTATGCAATAAAAGATTTCCAGGGAAATACAATAACCTTTAAGGAAGAAAGCCTGGCAATAAAGCAAAAACTAAAGGTTCCAAGAGAACTGGAGATACCTGAAGACCTCCCAGAGGGAGATTACGTTTTCTACACAAAAGTTTCTTTCGAAGACATAGTTGCAACAGGCGTAGATACGTTTAAAGTAACAACCGAACAGCCATTCACTCTTCGTATTTTATCTAATGCAGGCTCTGCTATGGCTAATACCTTCTCTGATATTGTATCCAATAAACCATTATTATACGCTTCACTAGGGGGATTAGGCCTGGTTATCATTTCGATATTATTTATATTTATAAGCAAAAAATATGAAATTAGAATACGTTTCCAGGAACCTATCTTAAGGGAAATAAAGAAACCACGTAAAAAATGGAAAAAATAAACAAACTAATACCGGATACTTCTGTAATAATAGAAGGACTACTGTCAAAAAAAATAAAAAACAAAGAACTAAACATAAACCAAATAATAATCCATGAAGCAGTCATTGCTGAACTGGAACACCAGGCCAATTTAGGAAAAGCAATAGGCTTTTTAGGCCTTGACGAAATCAAAAGATTAAGAGCAACAAACATAGAATTAAAGTTCCAGGGACAAAGGCCAACAGCACAAGAAATACGCCACGCTTCTTTAGGAGAGATTGACTCTTTAATAAGGCAATTAGCTTACGAAGAAGACGGAACCTTAATTACTTCTGATAAAGTCCAGAGCGAAGTAGCTCTGGCAAGAGGCATGAAATCCATATACTTCAGCCCTGAAACAGCAATAAGAAAGTTAAAGTTAGATTCTTTTTTCGACGAAACAACAATGTCCGTACACTTAAGAGAAAACGTTACTCCATTCGCAAAAAAAGGCTTTCCGGGAAACTGGAAATTCATAGCATTAAGAAAAAAACTACTTACCCAGGAAGAGGTTCAGGACATCTCAAGAGAAATAATTGAAGATTCAAAACTAAGAAGAGACGGCTTTATAGAAATAGAAAGAGAAGGCTCAACCATAGTACAATTAGGAAAATACCGAATAGTTATAACAAAGCCCCCTTTCAGTGATGGCTGGGAAATAACAGCAGTAAGGCCTGTTAAAAGATTAACCCTGGACGATTACAAACTAAGTGAAAAACTAAAAGAAAGAATAGGCGAACAGGCAGAAGGAATCTTAGTAGCAGGTGCTCCAGGCATGGGAAAAACAACTTTTTCGCAAGGATTAGCGGAATTCTATGCAAAAAAAGAAAAAATAGTAAAAACAGTAGAAGCCCCAAGAGACCTAATATTACCGGATTCCATAACCCAATATGCAATCTCTCATGGAGATGCCCAGGAGATACATGACATCTTACTATTAAGCAGGCCAGATTACACAATCTTTGACGAAATGCGCAACACAGATGATTTCAAGCTCTTTGCAGACCTGCGCTTAGCAGGCGTCGGCATGGTCGGAGTAGTGCATGCAACTAACCCGGTAGATGCAATACAAAGATTTATCGGAAGAGTAGAGATGGGAGTTATACCTCAAATCATAGACACAGTCGTTTTCATAAAAGACGGACAGGTAAATAAAGTCCTAAGCCTGAGAATGACTGTAAAAGTTCCTTCAGGAATGACAGAAGCTGACCTGGCAAGACCCATAGTTATAATCACTGATTTTGAGACTGAAAAACTAATATATGAAATCTATTCTTATGGTGAACAAACAGTAGTTGTTCCAGTACAGGAAGAAGTCACTAAAAGCGGAGTTCACAAAATGGCTGAAGAAGGAATTAAGAAAGAATTCCTTAAGTATAGTGATGATGTTGATGTAAATGTTATTTCTGATAATAAATGTGTTATAAAAGTTCCTGAAAGCAACATAGCCAGGATTATTGGGAAGGAAGGAAAGACTATTAATCAGTTAGAGAAAAAATTAGGGATGAGTATTGATGTACAGGAGTTAGGAACAGAGGAATTAAGAGAAAAAGGGGAGAGAAAAGATAATGAAGTTAAGTATAATATTAATAGTAAAAAGAATTCAATTATATTTGAGATGGGCATTAAGATGCAGCACAAAGATATTGACATCCATATCAATGGTGACTTTTTATTAACTGCAAGAACAGGAGCTACAGGCCTAATCAAAATCAAGAAGAAAAACCCAGTTGGAAAACAGATATTAAACGCAATACATTCTGGGAAAGAGATTAAGTTGTTGTGTTAGCCAATAAACTTATATCCTCCCCCTTTAATTGAAACTGGACAATAACTATATGCCAAATTTACTATATTTCTATCAATTACTTCCCCTAGTAGCCCCCTTAACTTATCAGGGTCTTCACCGTTAAGGCTGGGAATATTATACTTTACTCTGCATTTCGATATCGCTGACATAAAATAGACTAACTGGCGGCTGGTTAATCTATTATTTGTTTCACACTTGAAACCTATATTGAAAACAACAGAATCGTCTTCATTTGAGATATATATTCCCATATCCCAAGCACCAATTTCCCTGTCCCTTTCTATAGCAACTACATTTAACTTATATTTATCTTCTAATTCTTCTTTTTGATATATCCTTTGATCTAAACCCCCATTACCATTACCTTCGTTTTGTTGGTAATATAGGGTGCCATCACAATTATTTAAAATAATGCCTCCGTCCTCTACATCGACACATTGGTCTACTACCTCAGAAATCTCATCAAATTTTTGTCTTACTTGCTTTGAATTAAAAATATCAAATGCTGCATCTGCTAAATTACCATCAGTAAACCCTTGCGTATGACCTAGGATAGTCATCAAATAAAGTTCTTCTAAGAGTTTTTGTTTATCCTGAGTTAGTATCTCTATCATCCTATTACCACCTAAATACCTATAGATTTATATACTTAACCCCATTATTTTGTTATAAACATACCAAAATAATCAAAATAGCGGTAAAATATATACTGTATATAAAACATATACCGGAGTGATAAAAATGAACAATATAAGGGAATTAGATGAAAGTGAAAGAAAAATAGTCAGAGAACTAATTAAAAACCCAAGAAACTCTGACAACCAGATTGCAAAAAACACAAAAGTCCCTGTAATGACTGTTAACAGAAAAAGAAAACTCCTGGAAAAAGAAGGCCTGTTAAAATATTTCGCAAGCTTTGACACAGGAGAGTTTGGAACAGGAACATTCAAGGCAAAGCAGCTGTACATCATTAAGTTCAAAGCAGGAATCACAAGGGGTGAATACATCACAAAGATAGAAGAAGACCAAAAAACAATGGGTTTTAATGCTATGTATATCAGCATGTCATACTTGGGAGAAAAAGACGGCCATCTAGCCCTAATTATAGTTTTAGACGCAGAAACAGATTCATTATTAGTAGATGAGTTCAACGGCAAGGTCCTTCCGCATCTAAAGGAAAAGCTGGGCAATGACTGCATCAGGGAAATAATCACAACCAAAATCAGCAACACAATAAGAAGGCATCATAATTACCTCCTGGGCATAAACATGGAAAACGGAATAATGAAAAAAGACTGGCCTGATGAGCTGATATTTGTAGACCAGTTAAGCAAACCTATCAAGAAATGAAAAGCTTTTTATAGAAAATAAAACTAATTATAATAAAATGTTAGACATAAGGTTGATAAGGGAAAACCCAGGCATAATAAAGAAAGACCTGGAAAAGAGAAACGATAAAGAAAAGATAAAATGGGTAGATGATGTAATAGTAAAAGACAAGGAATACAGGACCCTCTTGCAATTAAACCAGGATTTAAGGCATAAAAGAAATCTAATAACAAACGAGATAAACCAGTTAAGAAAGCAGGGAAACAACATAGAAGAAAAAGTTAAAGAAGCAAAAGAACTGCCTAATCAAATCAGGGAAGTTGATGAGAAGATAAAACAATTGCAAGATAAGCTCCATTATTATCTAATGCGATTACCTAACATCCTCCACAAAACAGTGCCAAAAGGAAAAGACGAAAAAGATAACAAAGAGATAAGAGCCTGGGGCAAAAAACCAAAACTAAGCTTCCAATTAAGGCCGCATGGAGAATTAATAGAAAGTTTAGGTTTAGCAGATTTTGAACAAGCCTCAAAAGTAGCAGGAAAAGGTTTCTATTATCTTATAGGAGATTTAGCCCTGATGGAACAGGCTTTACAAAGATTCGCAATAGATTCTTTAACAAAAAAAGGATACAAATTAGTAGAACCACCTTTAATGTTAAGAAGAAAACCCTATGAAGGTGTAACTGACCTGAAAGATTTCGAAACAATGATGTATAAAGTAGAAGGGCAGAATGAAGATCTTTTCCTCATAGCAACTAGTGAACATCCAATAGGAGCGCTTATGATGAATAAGACCTTAGACCAATCACAACTGCCGATAAAATACTGCGGCCTTTCAACATGTTTCAGAAAAGAGATCGGCTCTCACGGAATAGATGAAAAAGGATTATTCAGGGTTCATCAGTTCAATAAAATAGAACAGTTTATCTTCTGCAAGCCGGAAGATTCATGGAAACTGCATGAAGAACTAATAGAAAACGCAGAAAAACTATTCCAAAAGCTAAAGCTTCCATACAGAATAACTAATATATGCACAGGAGACATTGGAATAGTCGCTGCAAAAAAGTATGACTTAGAGGCATGGATGCCCCGTGAGAAAACCTATAAAGAAGTAGTAAGCTGCTCTAACTGCACATCTTATCAGGCAGTAAGATTAAACATCAAATACAAAAAAGCAGAAACTAAAGAATATATTCATACCCTAAACTCAACAGCAATCGCTACAGGAAGAGCCCTAAGGGCAATTATAGAGAATTATCAGCAGAAAGACGGCTCTATTAAAGTACCAGCAGTTTTACAGCCTTATATGAACGGTATAAAGGTTATTGGAAAAAATGGTTAAAATACACTGGAGCGTTTATCTCATTTTAGGAGGGGCTGTTTTATATGTTTCTAACAGGGTGAACTCTCAAACCAGTTCTAGAGATTTTACTTTATTTATATGGTTAGGGTATTTATTATTGACTGTAGGCATAGCCAAACTAGGCGTATGGTTCATCAAAAGAAAAAAGGAAAGCCCCAAAGAAAATAAAGAACTCAGGAATTACGCTGTTCCACAACAAAGAGCAGCACGATACTGCCAAAAATGCAGAAATCCCTTGCAGGGCTATGAAAACTTCTGCCCCAATTGCGGGCAAAGATTAAAATAAAACTATTGTGCCCAATAGTTCAAGCACACCTCAAGCTATGCTTGATGGTTTTGAAGTTTCTTCAAAAGCTCGAACTACTACAAAATACTAACATAACTTTATATTCTCTCTATATTCTAATATAATTATGGTAGATAAATCCCTACATCTATTCAAGAAGACAGAAGAAAAAGGTCCAAAAAAACACACCTCTTTTTTTAAGCATGAAAAAATCAAAGAACCAGCTCCTATTTCACAGGAATTAGAAAGCACCATCAATAGGTTAAGAGTTCTGGAGGAAAGATACACCAACATACAGATAGAACTAAGAGTAACAGAAGAGAATATGATTAGAAGAAACAAGAAACTAACAACAGACATAAAAACATTAACCTTGGATATAACCGAACTAAGAAAAGAAATCGATGAAATTAAAAACAAGGTATTAATGCTCATTAAAGAGCTCCAAACATCTGCAAAAAGAGAGGATGTAAAGGTATTGCAAAAGTACATAGAAATGTGGGACCCTATGAATTTTGTAACACATAAGGAAGTAGAAGAAATTATTAATGAAAAACTAGCTCAAAAAAGATAAATTTATATAGTAATAAACTGCTAATAAGCAAAAAAGAGGTTTGATAGGTTATGGCTTTATTCGGTATAGGTAAGAAAAAAGAGACTTCTCCAGCTGTACCTCCTGATATGGGAATGCCCCCTCCTGATATGGGAGCACCACCTGGAGCACCACCTGACCAGTATGCAGCATACCCACAAGAGGCATACCCTCAGGAACAATACCCCCAAGATGCTTATCCAGAGGAACAATACCCTCCAGGAACCATGGAACAGCCAGCTATGAGTGCACCGCCTCCAATGGCACAACCACCATCTCCTGCAGCAGACAAAGAAAAGATAGAAGAGATTGCAGAAGCAATTGTAGAAGAGAAATGGAAAGAAAAGGAAAAAGAAATCACCAAAATAATTGAATGGAAAGACGATGCAGTAACACAATTAACCCAACTTAAACAACAAATAGCAGATTTAAAATCATCTTTTGACTCATTGCATAAAGGAATGCTCGGAAAGATTTCTGAATATGACGAAAACCTGACTAACGTAGGGACAGAAATAAAAGCCATGGAAAAGGTTTTCTCTAAAGTTCTGCCTTCTTTGACAGACAGCGTAAACAAGATGCAGAGAATGACTGGTACAAAGAGAAAATAATCAGGCGTATTGTTTCCCAGCCATAAGAACTATAGTAAAGATAGCTATAATCATAATAAATATTATCCCCAATATCTTTGGATGGAACAGTATTGTAGTTGTCTTGCTATAATCAACGCTTGTTCCATCATCTCCAGGAACTGTGACCTCCTGCCTTATATAACTCAGTGCTCCAACAACCATTATAAGGATTATAACAACAAACGTAAGAATTCTCAAAGAGCCCAAGCTCTCCATCCCGCTTGCTCCAAACAACTTTAAAGCCATAGTCACAAATATCACAAAAATAAACACAACTGCAAACCAGGGTGCAATATACTCCACTGTGCCGGTAGCAATCGGAGAAAACAACACCAAAAGACCGATTACCAGCCCTATAATAACATGGATTATTTTATTATTTCCTAAAACCTTAGAATAGACCAAAATAGCATAAACAGCTAACCATACAAAGATAAAAACAAAAAAAGTGGAAAATTGCTGTAATCCACTTATATCCAAAAACGTAGCCATATTTATTATCCTCTTAAAAGTTTACTTTTTACCAAACATATCTCCTACCCATTTACCTACTTGAGATAGTGCATTCACTTCTTTTTCTTTGCCCTCTCCCCTGGTAATCCACCAGACAATTACGGCAAACACCAGAATCATTATTATAATCGCAACCGTCTCCGCTCCAAAGAAATCATGGAACCACCACCAATCTTCCCACCAGCCTGCTGCTCCACCAAATATAATCAGGATTACAATAAACGCCACTATTGCTATCCACCCGGATAAGCTTGAACCCATCCATCTTGCTTCTCCTCCAAACAACCCTATCAATATAAGCAGCATTATTACCGCAACAGCAATCAAAGAAACCTGAGGTAAAGCTGTATTCATTATCTCAACAACATCCGCTTCCGGAGGATAATAATCCAGAACATGAGGTATCACAACCAACAATCCAATAACCATCGCAACAACCAGGTTATATTTCTTCTTATCCTCTCCAAGTATCCTCGTCTTTGCCATCAATGCAAATATTATTACAAAGATTAATAAGAATGGCAGCATAACATCAGTTAGACCCCACGAATCTAAGATTCTAACAAACTCTTCAAGATTATACGCATTACTTGCCATTTGAATACACCTCTATTCTTAATTTATTTTTCTTCTTTTTTTCCAGTATCTTTATGCGGTTCACTTTTAACAATATACCATATAAT
>SDBV01004479.1_pt1 | contig 20058 bp, 34 predicted proteins | sample 2277081 | NCBI WGS metagenome assembly SDBV01 (sample SAMN10402039, study PRJNA504765) | marine sediment metagenome | isolation source: marine sediment core GS10_PC15, 223 cmbsf | place: Arctic Ocean: Southern Knipovich Ridge | collected 2010 | reverse complement strand
CGCGCATCTTTGCGGCCGTTCAGGAAATGAACGGGATCTCGGACGACGACGTGGAGGAGATGGAAAAAAACTTCGGGCGCGGCCAGTCCGACTCTTCTGCTACCGACTCGGCCGCGACCTCGGTGAATGGAATGTCCGCGGAATGATGCGCCACATCAGTGTGCCGGAAGTCGTCGAGTGGATGGCCGCGTATAAAATCTGGAACTCGGAGCGCGAGGGCGATTCTCTCCAAGATGATCTCGAGGCGGCCGTCGGCGCTCGGATGGATGCGAAACAATGGCGACTGTAGGTAGCCTAGTCGTTGACTTCGGATCGCGCACGGCGAAGTACAAACGGGGCGCGCGTGAGGTGCGTCAATCGTCCCAATCGCTCAAGCGTGTTCTCGTAAGCCTGGCAGCGACGGCCGGTGCTGTGTTTAGCGGCCGGGCGCTGTTGCGGGGCGTGGCGGGCGCTCTGCGGGCTTGGGGCCAGCAGGAGGAAGCCGTGCAAAGCCTACGTGCCGCCTTGATGGTGATGGGCCACGAGGGCGAGGGCGCATTGAGAACCCTGACGAAACGCGCGGCCGAGCTCCAGAAAGTCACGACCAAGGGCGACGAGGCAATCATCGCCGCGACCGCATCGCTCGGTCTGCTCGCGCCGGCGTTGAATGTTGATGAGCTCGCTAAGGCCCAAGAGGCAATGATCGGCATTGCCGACACCTTCCTGAAGGGTGATGTGACGAATGCCGCGCTCCTACTCGGTAAATCGATCGGGTCCACAACAAACGCGCTCACCCGGTATGGCATCCAGATTGATGTCAATGCCACGCAAGGTGAGAAGCTCAATCAAATCATGGAGCAGTCGGCGGGGTTTTTCGAGGTGTCGAAAGCGCGAACCGATACGCTGAACGGTGCCCTTGCGCAAATGAGCAACGCATGGGGGGACGTCAAGGAAGCCATCGGCAGAGTGCTTGAGCAGAAAACGGGGTTGACGGATTTCCTCCAAGGTGTCACAAGGGTCATGGGCGATGTCGCGACAGGCCTAAGTGGCTCGGGTGCACAGATCGGGGCAGTGTTCAAAAACCTTGGCATCATTGCTGGGAATGCGTTTTCTCAGGCCGTCCTTACGGTCATTATCGATCTTCCGCGCCTCATGCGGGATTTTCTCAAAGGCCTTCCGCTGGCGATCAAGATTCTGCCGCCTGTCGCGGCGATGAGAGTTCAAGCGGAAGTATTGACCGCTGTAACTCGTGCGTTTTTCAGTGGAATCCGAGATGAAGCCAAGGCGAACATCGAGGGCGCCATCATAGACATTCAAGCAATTGCCGCAGCGGTGACGGCTGCGATTGAGACGGGCGGTGACGATGCGGCTAGTGCGGCCGGTGGGGGTGTGGCGAAAGTCATCAAGGAACTTTCGCCGCTCGAAGAGGCTGGCGTCAGTGCCGGTCGCTCGTTGATCCGCGGCCTCGTCTCCGGTATTGGGGACCAGAGTCTCGGGGAGTTCTTAAAGAGAACCATCAATCGCCTTGCCGAAGACTTTATCATCGGGACGCTGGAAGACGCACTCGGGATCGGCTCGCCGAGCCGCGAAGCCGCGCGCATCGGAAGGCAGACCGTTGCCGGATATGTCCAAGGATTGCAGCAGGCCGGTCGCAACGTCCAAGACGCCGTAGGCCAGACGTTCGCGCTGCCCTCCGGTCCCTCGCCGGCGTTCGCGGGTGGAGGTGGCGGTCAGGTTGGTGGCGGTGTTGTGGTGCATCAAGAAATCAACTTCAACATCGCCACGCTAGACGGCCCTTCCGTCGCCCAGGTGTTACGAAGCCAGAAGGGCACCATCGCGCAAATCGTCGGCGAGGCCGCACAAGACGGCGTAGGGTTCCGGCGCACGCTCCGAGGTCGCTAAGTGGCGACCACGTTCCCACGAACGATCAAGCCTGCCCGGTTCTCCATGCCGGTCTTTGCCGGTGGTCCGCTGGTAAGCGTCAGTCATTCAGGCAAAGTCAACACTCGCACGACCCTGCAGGTTGGCCGAGTCTGGGAAGAGTTCTTCAATTTCAAGTTCGACGAGGACGGCAAAGAGTTTGTTGCCCTTCTCAACAATTACTGGAACCGGGCGACGTCGCTCGACGTCGCGCATCAGAGTTTCCTGACCACCCTCGGCGCGGGCGGCGGTACACCCCTCGTCAACGGGGCCAGTCAGACGGGCGCTTCGATCGTCACAAACGGCTGGCCCAACGACACGCTCGTTCTCAAAGCCGGCGACGTCGTGCAGTTCGCCGGGGTCACGCTGGTTTATGATGTGACGGCCGATGTGACGAGCGACGGATCCGGCAACGCGACTATCCCGATCAGTCCGAACATCTTCTCGGGCGGGAGCCCAACGAACGGCGGGGCGGTCACGATCACCGCAAGTGTCGTGTTCCGGGCCAAGATCCTCGAGCGCCCTCGCATCCCACTCGCCAAGGCCGATGAGTGGATTGCCGGTCTGCGGGTGGCTTTCGTCGAAACGCCATGACAAGATCGCTCAGCGCGTCGATGGTCACAGCCGCGCAGGCGGATGAGGGTGAAGTCTTTCACCTGATTTCCCTCGCGTTTTCTGGCGGGACGATCTTCCTCACCACCGCTCCCCATGACATCACCTGGAGCGGTGACTCGTACAGTGCGGTCGGGGGGCATCTCGGCTTCGAAGTCGTGCAGGAGACGACCGACCTGACGGGCCAGGGGGTCAGGCTCACTCTCGACGGTGTTGATCAGACGATTATCTCCCCACTACTCGCGCAGAATTATATCGGCCGCACGGCGATCGTTCGACAAGGTCACATCGACTCGAGCGGTGACGTGATCGTTGATCCGGTGATACTGTTCTCGGGGTTGCTCAACAGCTCGTTCGAGATCAACGAAAGCCGCGATCCGGAATCCTCGGGGACCGTGATCGTCCGCACGACCATCGTCTCGCCGCTGGTGAGCTTCCGGCAGCAGCGCGGGATCCGGGCAACTCTAGCCTCCCATCAGCATCATTTCTCTACCGATACGTTTTTCAAACACATCAGCACGATCTCGGCGAGGAAAGTGTATTGGGGCCGTCCCGATGTCTCGACGGGTGGCGGCGGCGGCGGTGGTGGTGAGGAGGAGCTGGACGATGGGGAAAAGGAGGAGATGGAGGCATGAAACGGGTGCGCACCTGGGACGTCGATCTTCTCGAGTGGGCGAGCTCGTTGGTTGGCAAGCCGTTCCGTTGGGGCATTACCGATTGCGCCAGCATCATAATCCAAGCGCAGCGGTTGATCTACGGCTCCGACGTGTTCCACCTGCCGAAGTGGAAAAGCAAGGCCAAGGCCCTCCGGACGCTGGTTGATGTAAAGGGAATGCGCGCGGCGTTGCGCGGCTGCGCAGATCAAGTCGGGCGCGGGTTTCTCCAGATGGGCGACATCGTACTGGTCAAGAACGGCTGCGATGAAATGGAGACCGACGGGCTCATGCTCGTGCTACGGGATTATGCGCTTTTCACCAATCCGAAGACCGGCGTGATCCGCGTGCCGCTTGAAGCGATCCCGGCAAAGGGCGCGACGTTCTGGAGGGTCCGTGTCGGTTAATCCCATCAAGCTCATTCTCGGAGCGGGCAGCATCATCGCCGGGATACTCCTCAAGGATCCCAAGCTCGCCCTTAGCGGCGCCCTAACATTCGTCACGGCGTTCAGTTTCGGCGGAAAGCAGGGCCAATCCCCGCAACTCAGCCAGCGGCAACGCGGCACCCTCGTCAGTAATAGCCAGGCTACCAATACCCCGATCCCTGTGGTGTACGGGACGGCAAAACTCGGCGTACTGATTGCCGACAAGCGGGTCGATGAAGCCTCGACGGATAACGAGGACTTCTGGATGCCGGCGGTCGTCTGCCACGGCTCACGTGATGGATTGGGGATCGGGGCGATCGACGATGTGTGGTTCAACGACCAGCCCGCAATCGACAACGCCGGGGCTATCCAATCGCCCTTCTCGGCCTCGACGCTGGCGTTCGCCAAACTGCTCGGCACTTCAACGCAGAATTTCGCGAGCGCATCGGTCGGCGGGTCCAGTCTCGACGCAAGGTTCACTCCCTGGGCGAGCGGTAACGATAAAGGTGCGGGGCTCGCAGGCTTGGTGTTCAAGCTCATCTATGACCAGAAGATCTACACTCAAGGTGTCCCGGTTATCACGCTCAAGGTGCGCGGGAACAAGGTCGAGGACAACCGGAGCGAAGTCTCCGGGGTCAACATCACGTTCAACGCAGGTCCCAAAACCATCGTCCGGGCCTCGGGCTCTTTTGTCACCGATGGATACGCAGTCGGTGATCGGGTGGCTGCCAGTGGGTCGGCTTCCAACAACACGAGCTTCACCATCAACACGGTGGCAGCGCTCACGTTGACCGTGGATGAGACTGTGGTGGCCGAGGGGCCCGTTGGGGGCGTCACGCTCAAGCGGTGGGCGCACCCGGATAACGGGGGGGACAATCCTGCCCTCTGTGTCCGAGATTACCTGCTCTCGACGATTTACGGCGCCGGTATTGCATCTGGTCTGATTGACGAGGCCAGCTTCAACACGATGGCGAACTACTACGATGAGACTGCGTCTGTTCCGGACGATGCGAGTGGCTCGCGGAACCAGAACCGCTACACCTGCAACGGCTGGCTCAGTACCCAGCGGAGCATCCGGCAGAACCTCGACGAGCTGCTGAGTTCGTGCCGCGGGAACCTAGTCTATGAGGGCGGGAAGTACCGCCTCTTCACGACGCGCTCGGTCACGCCATCGACCATCGCGCTCACTGAGGACAACATCATCGGCGATTGGCAGTTTGCGAACGCGGGGAACGACCAGAAGATCAACGTGACGCGCGGCACAATCGTTGACCCGGCCAAGAACTACCAGCCCGACATGGTCCAGTGGCCGAACGCGGGCGCTGCTAACAGCTACTTGACGGCCGATAACAACTTTGAGAAACGCCTGACGCTCGATCTGCCGTTCACCAACGAAGACCACATGTGTGAGCACATCCTGCTGATTCTCTTGAAAGAGTCTCGGCAGGGCATCACGGCCGCAGTCACGTGTACCGAGGAGGCGCTGCAGCTCCAGATCGGTGACGTCGTGCCAGTCACTCATTCGACACCTGGCTGGGCGGGGAAAAACTTTTGGGTCATGGGGGTGGGGTTGCTTCAGGGTGGGCAGGTACGGGTCATGCTGGTCGAATACGACGCGACCTCCTACAGCCACGACGCCCAGAGTGACGCGGAACAGGAGCCCGACACCAACCTGCCGAATCCGTTCACGGTTAGCGCCCCGACCGGACTCACGCTGGTCGATCTCCTTGGGCAGACTCAGACCGGCTATGCGATGCCTGAGATCCTCGTCACCTGGACCGACACGGCCGAGGCTTTCATCGATCGCTACGAAATCGAGGCCAAGAAGAACAGCGATACTGAGTGGCAGACTTACGGCAGCGAGGAGCAAGGCGTCGAAACGCATTTCGTTCGGCCAGTCCCGATTGAGCCTGGGGATGTTTTGTGGGACGTACGCATCAGGGCGGTTAATACGATCGGTGCAGCGAGTGTGTGGGTCAGCGGTCAGGTCACGGTTGATCTGTACGATCGGTTCGTTCAATGGCTGGCTGAGAGGGAAACGCAAGACAGGGTTATAGGGTTTCCCCGGGACACGCCCGCAGATGCGTTGGCGATTTGTACGTTTGAAACGGGCACCGGGACGACCGCAAGAAACCATGTCCCCTCTACCGATGATTTCGCCATTACAGCGGGTGCGGGCTCTGGTTGGGTCGAGGGGCCGGCGGGCGGCGGATATGACTTCAACGAGACTGCTTTTGCGCGCGCGACCCATGCGACGGCGTTCGACATTGGACTCACGACTGCGTTTACAATCGATGTCATTTGTCGATGGGATGCTAACGCGGCCACAACACAAGAGCTCGTTCTTCACAACGAGGATTACATTCTGTTCTTGACGACGACGGGAGCAATTCAATACATAACCCGCGACAATTGGGTAGCTCAGACCCCAGGTGTAGATTTTTCGTCCGCTGGTCTCAATCTGCAGGGTAAATGGGTGCATATCCATTGGGAGTACAACGGCGCCGATGAATCAAAGTTTTACATTAACGGCGTCTTGCGGGCGACACACACGGCAAGCGCGGCGGCAAATGTTTCGGCAATCAACGACAACCTCGACATTGGGGGTAATGGGCCAGCTCAACGGTTCAACGGTGCGATAGCCTACGTGCGCGTGATCAAAGGTGTGCGGCCCACCTTCCCATATCTCGCCGACGTACTCTCACAAGTACCGACAGAATTGACGCCAGAGATAACCTCACTCGAGCTGCTCCTGGATGAGACCGATGGCTCGATGTTGGTTAGGGCAGAGGTAAACGGGGATGTTGGCTCCATTCGTCACATAAATGCCGTCGGCACACCTCCGAGTTGGCCTTCGGATGCCCAGGTTGAGGCCGGAACGATCGTGAACGGTTCCGGTCCTTTTGATATCAGTTTGGCTGCAAGCACACTCGATCCGTTGGAAACGATACGGTTTAGAGTTGCGGCCTATATCAATACTGGAGGAGTCGGTCCTGCCAACGCGACACAGCACGGTCCGATTGCCAGCCAAGAAAGGGCCTGGCGGCCGAAACAGGGTGTCATCACGCACGAGGCTTTCTTTTACGCACCGATGTATCGGCCCCAGTTGCATACGGACACATGGTCTCTCGGCACCTCCCTGAACGTCAACGCCGTCAACTCATTGCAAGGCTACAACGCGGCGCTCATCCTGCCACCGGGAACGACGATCACCGACATCGAGCTACGCGGATACCGTCAAACGGGGAGCGACACTTGTACGCTGGCCCTCAACCGAATCAGCAACGTCGCTGGCAGCACCGGCGTCGCGTCGGTCGTTCACGACACCACGGGATGGCAAACGAAATCAACGAGCTTGTCCGAAGTCGTGAGCGCAACGGAGTCCTACGTTCTCATTGTCGAATTGAGAGGGGTGACGTCGGCTATAAACGCGCGGTTTTTGTGGGCTAAAGTGACCTACGATCGCGACGACGACGTGAACGCTAGTTACTGAAGGAGGGATAGGAATGGCTGACGGTTATGATGCTTTCGTTGCGGCGGGCACGCCTGCCGGCTTTCCAACGAAGGCCGAGATTGCCGCGCTGCTGACGACGATTCGTGCGTTGCGGCTCGTCTTGATCGGGTATAGCGACACGGCGAAAAAACACCAGGCGGCAGAAGTGAATCAAGAGATCGCCAATCAAATGGAGGAACCAATTCAGACGATTTCCGGGGGGTCCTACCAACTGGAGAAGGGTATTGGGGTTTTGGAAAGGGTTCAGGTTGCCGTCAGGACTCATCCAGAAGCCCTCGCCCGTATGGTGGAGATCGTCACGGAAATACGCGCGAGGTCATGACGATGCCTAACGCACTCCCGCACAATGGCGTGCGGATTCCCGGCTGGGCGATTGCGGCGATCGTCCTGGTCGTTGCCGTTCTCACGACGGGGTTCAGCCTCGGCCGCACCTGGAATGATACACAGCGTTCGGTCCGCGATCTGAACGCTCGCATGTGCCGGATCGAGCAGGCGTTGGATATTCCGCTCTGGCCGAGTTGTACTGAACGAAGAGAGGAACGATGAGCACCATACCCACTCAAGAGCGCCCTTCCAAAAGCAACAGCGGCGTGATGCGCGCCATCGACAAACTGACTGCAGTACTGGTTTGAGCGGGCGGCGTGAGAGAGTACGATCCGCCGCTGGACAGGGGTATCGCTCCGATGGTGGAGGCGCTGCAAGCGGCTGGCGTGGAGACATTCGAGTCCTGTGAGGGCGGTGAAGGTCACGCCTTCCCGGTGCCCACCGTCCGTTTCCACGGATACCGTGACGAGGGCTTTCGGGCGTTAGCGGTCGCCCTTCTGGCCGATCTGCGTGTGGTGGCCCTGCGCCGTGTTTGGGATGTGATCGACGGGGAGCCCACGGGGCCGGATTGGGAAATGGTCTTCGCCAAAGCGGCCCCATCAAATGTCGACCTAGCAGCCACCCCTACTGATTAAGCTCGAACATTCTTTGCAGAGCGGCTTGCCACCGGTGCCTTGACGCACGTTCTCCTTCTCAATGTTGTTTCCGGTGTTGCAGTTGGTGCAGACGTGATGCACGGATTGCTTGATCGAGTGCCATGGCGATTTCTTCATTTTGGTTGCAACTCCTTTTGTTGAGATTCGGTTCCTGTTCTCCTAGGTGGTGCTCAACGCCGGTATGTGAAGGTGAAGCTACCTCACCGCCGACGGTGGGGTGCTCACGAACCAGTCTTCCGGCCAGGGATAGAACGGGCTTGAGTTTGCTGCGATCGGGCGGCGTGAGTCCCGACGCTACCGTTCGTACTTGTCCCGAACGTATTTGTTAATGAATTCGTTCAGCCCTTCCCCACGCCGAGCCAGGGACTTCATCCGCTCGATGTTGGCGGAGCCGGCACTCGCAGATGTATACAGGTACGGAACCCCAGTACTAAAGATAACCGTGATGGAGTCGTCGCCAATCTCGTACGATTCGACGCCAGAGTCACCGCCTAGATTTGCATAGCGCGGCATAACTCACCTCCCGTGGCTGTTGCCGAATCTTCGCCATTGCAGGCACAACCACGTGGCTGGTGGCATGTGAGATTCCTGGCGATGCACGAGTTGCCGCACGCTTTCCCCCGCCGACAAATGCGGCAACAAGTACGCCGCTGTGGGACTGGAGCTGGCATCACGGTCGAAGGTTTAGCTGGCCGTCGAATCAGATCTTTTCGGACCCAAAAGAGGAGCATTTCTTGTGCCTGACTCTCTCCTCTTTGTTCAATCACCCGATCAATTAAGTGCTCTGGCATCGAACGGGCTTGGAGCCAGCCGTGACACTCTTGAAGTATTTGAATTTCCTCCCCCGTGAACAACTCTCCACTCTCGTGGACTGGATAATCGATCCCAGGTCCAATCCTGATGTTCACGTTCCTCGGCGGTGACCCAATCCACTGAGTCGGAGCTTTGACATCGACACTCACACAGGAATCTGGCTTCGTCTCTTGTCCTAGGGCGAAGCTTGGCGTGAGGAGGAATATCCCGAGGAACAATGCCCAGGCTTTCATAAAACCTCCTTCATGTTTAGGCCCTCCAACAGCACCTCCCGCTACCTAGATGTAACCAATCGGCATTTGGTTACATCTGAGTATGTTAAGACATCTGCTCCGGGCTCTCAGCGCCAACCCTAATCCGGCTACATCTAATAAGGAACGCTTCACACTCATGGCTGATTCCAATCTGTTACTGCCCGGCGTGTACGCCATTACCTGTCGGTGTGGCGACTATCTCACCATCGAGGAGCCAGGAAGGCGTAACCCGTACATGGTGCACACGATTCTCGAACCCGCGGAGGTCCGAAGACTGATGGTCGGTGGCCATCTCGTCCCCGTTCCGCCCGATCCACCTACTCATCCGAGCCGCCGTCTACGTCCCGCTTCCTCCGGTCCACCTCAGCTCGAGTTACTCTAGGCCGACGCTTTTCGTCACCCTTCAGTTGGTTTGCAGCTGTCCCGATGGCATCCCAAAGGGTCCGCTCGGCATCATCTAGGGCGCCACCGTCGAGGAATTTGCTGGCGGCCGTCGCACCTAGCGCCAGGGTGCCCGCTGCTAGCGTGGCCCGAGTCTCGCGAATAGAGTCCGCCCCGGCGGGGGTCTCACTTGCCCCCGACCCCTTCTCGTCCGGTTTGTTAACGGCGCTGTTAACAACCGTGGAGGGCATTGGACCGCCTTCCGCGAATATCCCGACAGGCCATCCCTCTCGCTTAGCCCATCTCTCAAGACTCTTCTGCCGCGGTTTGACCTCATCCCCCCGGAGCCAGCGGCGGACCTGTTCCGCTCCTACCCCTGCCCTCTCAGCGAGTTTGGCGGGCTCGATGTCTCCCAGGGCCTGAATCAAATCAGCAATCCGATCTTTGAAATCTGACGCTAGAACCCAAGTTGCCACGGATTACCCCTTGGGTGGTTGACAGAACGCAACTTAAGTTGTATCGTGTTAACACGCTGCCACTTAAATGGTATACCGATACACCCTAAGTATAGGCGCTGCAATGACTTCCACCGAAACCGACAAGATAGAGCCCGTTAACGCTGCCGACAAGGACCCCATGAAGGTTCTTGGGACTAGGCAGCCCGAATGGGTCCACCGGGCCTATGAGGCAATCGCCTCCAGGCGGATGCGGGCCACGGGGAAGCCGTCCTCGAAAGCCGACGTTATGGCGGAAGCCATCCACGAGAAGCTCGAGCGCGAGGGCATCCGCCACCCCCAGGACTTACCGCAAACCCCAGCCGCCTAAGCACCCGATGGAGAATCGGCCCAAGCGCTTCTGCGCAGAGTGCTGCCGTCCTCGGCGAGGCGTCATGAGGCGCCTCTTCCTCGCCGCAGTTCTGGCGCTGGCGGGATGCGCCGGTCCCTTCGAGCCCTCCGAGAAGTGGGTCGAGTTCGAGCCGCCCGGCCAGTACCGCGCCTGGCACGCCGAGGTCGAGACCTGCCTCGGAGCGCGGCGCCGCTTCGGCGACGTCGTCTGGCGCAAGGTGTTGCGTGCGGAGACGTTCCCGTGCGGTTACCTCGAGCGCGCTGCCGGCTGCTTTGTCCACCCACGCACGATCTACATCGTCGAGTGGCTGCTGGGCGAGGAGTACCTGATCAAATCCGAGCTGATCCACTACATCAGGCACGACATTGCGCACGACGCCGTCTTCTGGTGGTGTGGGGGCGGGCCGTGACGCGCCGCAAGCAGCGGAGCTTCTGTGCCGAATGCTGCCGTCCTCGGCGGCACGTCCCCTCTCGGCGACTGGTCGTTTCGGTGCTCTGTTTCTGGTGTCGGTTCCGGGCATGGCGCCGTGACTTCTGGATTCGGCTCGCTCAGATGTTGGGGGTCTCCTGACATGGAACGCAAGGTTACGCGGCGTTGGGGGATCGTCCATCGCAACCATCCCGCTTCGGTGAGTTTGCGGATTGCCGAGCGTCTCGGTGTGAGCCTCCGAACGGTGGATACATGGCGTCACGGTCACGAACCCTCACGCCCTCAGACCCGCACGGCGGTCATGCTCGAGGTCTGCTACGCGATTGGAGCCCTCAAGGAAGCAGAGGCCATTCTCGCGCCGATCGAGATCGCCAAGCAGCAGATCACGATCCCCGAATTCACGAACCAGCTCCAAGCTCAAACGCAATACATCGACGCGACTGAGGATCAACTCGAGGCGTCGTTCAACGAACGGCCTGGCCGTGAAACGTGGTTGCCGTGGCGGCGTGCGATGCTCGATGAGGTCGGACACCTACGGCGGTTGGTGCGTGCCGGTGATGCGAGGTATGCGGGATGATGACCCTCCATCCTGGCTCCTTCGCCCTCGGCTTCATCGCGGCCTACCTGTTCAGCCTGGTAGTTGTCAGCCTAGCCCTGTGGGGAGAATCGCGGCACGCGAAGAAACAGCGGGACGATGCGCTTGAGAAGTTGCTCGTTGAAGTGGGGATCGCGTGCATCGAACGGCCAACGAATGTGAGGACCAACTGATGAAGGTCCACAAACTCGAAGAATGGGGCTTCGGCAAGGCACCCTTCAAGGTGCTCGGCTACGAGTACAAGACGTACAGGGCACACCACGACGCACCGACGCAGCCAGGTGGCGCCTGCGCGATCTGCGGCCAGGGCATCGTCAACGTGTTCACTATCCGCAGCGCGGACGGAAACGTGTTCACCACAGGCCCGGACTGCGTGCGCAAGGCCGACGACAAATACCTGGTCGATACCGTGAAGCGCGAAATGAATCGCCAGCGGCGTGCCAAAGTCGTGGCGCGTGAGAACGAACGGATCGCCGCAGCCCAAAAGGAGCTGGTTGAGAATGCGACCCTGCGGGCACAGCTCGCAGCGAAGCCGCACCCCCGCAAGTGGAGAGCCGAGAAGGGTGATACAGAACTGGATTGGGCAGAGTGGATGATGCGGTGCGCAGGAAACGCGGGATGCTTACAGGTGGTGCGGCACCTCAAGGAAGTGCAACGGCTTGCGGAGGTCGCATGACCAACCCAACAGGCGATAGCCCCGCCAGCCACGAAGGCACCTGGCCCGAACCAAATGAAGCTCCTGCCGCTCCCTCACTACGCCAGGCGGGGATCCTAGCAGCCATCGCCATGATCGCAGAAAACGTCGACAGGGTTCTCAAGGACCACGTCCGCATGGATACAGTCACCCCGGAGGAAATTGCCAGATGACCGACCCGCAACAGAGCACCGCCGTCGCCACCGTTCCCAAGCAGTCCATCGAGCAGATCATGCTCCAGCGTGTGGAACCCAGTTCCATAATGAAGGCTTACCAAGCGGCGAACGAAGTCCAGCGCGCGCGGATTGCAGCCGAGGCGGCAGGGGCGATCGCCAAAATCTCCTGGGGTGAGAAGCTCCCGCAGGACGTGCGGCATCAAGTCGCAAGATGGTGCCTCGCACACCGGGTCGATCCCCAGCGCCACATCACGATCCTGGGGAATCGCATTTACGACAACGCCGAGTATTACATCGATCGCTGTGCGGAGACCGGAATGGTGGAGCGCGCCGAGCGGATCATCATGGCGCCGCTGGATCACCGGACGTTCAACGTCGACCTCGTGGGGGAAGAGAACGCGACGGAGCTTCGCCAGCTCCAGTACACCGTCAACACTGCACGCCTTGAGCTCCAGGTCCGCTACGGATTGCCCGACAACATCAACGAATTCCCCGACAAGACGGCCGCCGTTTTGATCCGCCTCCATCTCCGCGATGGTCGGACGTTCGAAGGGTGGAACATGGCCGGCTCACGGGGACGCAAGAAACAGAGCCGCCAGGGCCCGGGTGGAGCCTACGACCCGGTGGGTGATCAGGAGCCCGTCAAGACAGCCACAACCCGAGCGTGGCGGAAGGCCGCGAAGGACTTCATCCCGTTCGCCGCGGAGACGTTTGCCGAGGAAGGCATCGGGTTGGAAAGAATAGAGCAGCGGCTCGAGGAAGAACGCGAGCGGATGAAGGCCCTCGCAGCGCAGGGAATCACCGACGAAAAGAAGCTGGTCGAGGTGGCCCCCGGTGTGCAGATGGTCGACACCACGGGAGACCGTCTGCCGTCCGAATCACTCGAAGGAATCGAGCACGGCTACCCAGGCCAAGGTAAACCCGAAGGCTCGGTTGAGGGCGTGCAGAGTATCGAGGACCCCTACGGGGAATTGACCGACGAAGAGATACGCAAAGAGGACGAGCAGCTCGCGCTGGAATAGGCAAATAACTGCACGGCGGCATGGTCCCGAACTGGTAATGGGTAGGAGCTTTTGGAACGGTGCACACTGCCAACCTAAGCCGCCGTGCACTGACCATGCACGGGTGGAGCAATGAGACACGTACGGGCGGCACAGATGGAAGCGGAAGCTAAACGAGCGCTACAGGAAGCCGAGACCTGTGTGCAAGACGCTGAAACATACGCGCAACAGGCACACCGGTACGCACGCACGGCCAAAGTTTTGTCGGTCGTCGCAATAAGTTTTGCGCTGATTGCGCTCGTCGCGGCCATCGTGAACGCGATCTAACGGAACGGCGGGCCGGTAGCGGATCAGGGCAACTAGGGAATGTCCTCCCGCTCGCAAGGGAAGTGATGCCGCCGGCCCGTCGCCACACCTGGGGAGGGAGAAACATCAATGCAATTCACCACAACGAAAGATCAGTTGAGTGCGGGGCTTCGTGTGATCCGTGCGGTGATTCCGAATCGCACCACGCTCCCGGTGTTGTCCCACGTGATGATCGAGGCTGTTGATGGTACAGTGCGTCTCACGGGCACAGACCTGGATGTGACGGCGAGCCTGTGTATTGGCGCCGAGGTGGAGAAAGACGGCGCCATGACCATTCCCGCACATCCCCTCGACGATTTTGCCAAAGCGCTGCCGTCGGCAAGCGTCGCCGTGACGAGAAAGAAAGGTCAAGCGCAATTCGTATGTGGCCAGGCACGTTTCAACGTCGAGGGTTTCGACCGGAAGGAGTTTCCGTCACTACCAAAACTCCCGCGCGGCGGAACCTGGACCGTCAACGCGGGCGACTTGAAGCGTCTGGTGTCGTACAGTGCCTTCGCGGCATCCACCGAGGAAAGCCGTCCGATTCTTCGCGGCGTGCTGTGGGAACGTCGCCAAGATGTGATGCGGTTGGTGGCGACAAACGGCTGCATGCTCACGAAGATTACCCTGCCCGTTGCCGATGGTGTCGGAGAGGGCGATGTCATCGTGCCCCCCAACGCCTTTGCGCACGTCGGTCGCCTGTTCGACGCCTCAGAAACGGTGACCGTCCGTGCGAGTGACGACCACATCGAATTCCGCGGCACCGATGGTTCGTTTGTTGTCGCGCGATTGATAGAGGGCCCGTACCCCAACTACAAACAAGTCTTCAGCAAGAAATGTCATGGGGTGGCTACGGTTGATCGGGCCGCTTTGATCTGTGCCGTGAAACGTGCCGGCGTGATAAAAAACAAACAGAACCCATCGGTGCGACTGGAGCTAGGTGACCGTAGTTTTTTGTCGCTGCGATCGAAATCGCCAGACCTCGGCGAGATCCATGATGAAGTGTCTGTCAGCTACTCAGGCGAGCCACTCTCCGTAGGCTTCAATTTCAACTACCTCGCTCAGATGTTGAAGCATCAGCCCACAGATGAGGTGCGGATTCGCTTTGGTGGTCCTTCGAGTGCGACCACGCTAGAGCCGGTTGGATGGGACGACCCGGCATCGTACGTACAACTCCTTATGCCGCTGAGACTGGAAGAACTTTTGTGACTCGTCGCGTTTGGAACAGCACCCTCGCTGCCCCGACCAAACCGATCGGGAGAAAGACGCCGCTCCGTAACCGTGGCGGCTCCATGTTCAAGCTCACGGCCGACGACAAAGCAATGTGGAACTGGCTCGGCGAATACGCGAAGAACCCGCACCGCTGTGACGGCTGCGGATGGTTCACCCACCTTTCCCGATGTCACTTGCTGGCCAAGGGCAGCGGTGGGCGGGTGGTCGACAACATCGCGCTCCTTTGTGAACAGGAGATTGTTGATACCGACCTTGGGCCGTTGGCGATCGCGGGCTGCCACACCCTCCAGGAGAAGCGCACGGACGCTTTTATCGCGGAGACCGGCCGCGATCTCTACGCCTCGGCACGCGGCCACACCGCTCAGTGGCGGAAGGAGACAGGCCGTGGGTGAGCGCTCGAGGATTGAGTGGACGGATGCGACGTGGAATCCTTGGATCGGTTGCGACCGCGTCTCGCCCGGGTGTGCGCATTGTTATGCCGGTGACGTCGTTGAGCGGTACGGAGGAGAGTTCTATGGGAATGTCCACCGGACGAAGGACCACACGTTCGGCATGCCGTACCGTTTAAAGGAACCGCAGAAGGTGTTCACCTGCTCGTTTAGTGATTTCTTCCATCCGGCGGCGGACCCCTGGCGCCCTGCGGCCTGGGAGATCATCCGCGAGACGCAGCATCTCACCTATCAAATTCTCACGAAGCGCGTAGAAGACATGCGGACGCGCCTGCCGATCGACTGGCCATACGCGAACGTCTGGCTTGGTGTGAGTATCGAGAACCAACGCTACGTATTCCGGTCTGACGGGTTGCGCGACATTCCAGCAACGGTGCGTTTCCTTAGCCTTGAACCCCTAATCGGCCCCGTCGATCTGACCCTCGACGGCATTCAATGGGTCATCGTTGGTGGTGAGAGCGGACCAAAGCGGCGACCGATGGAAGGATGGTGGGTGCGGGCTGTTCGGGATCGGTGTGCCGAGCGTGGTGTGCCATTCTTCTTCAAGCAATGGGGTGGTCCGAGCAGCAGCAAAAGAGGCGGTGACAAAGCCAGCCTCGACGGTGAACGTCACCGTGCGTTTCCGGAGATCGCAGCGTGAACGCAGAACTCGATCTCTTCACGCCCTTAGCGCGGACGGCTGATCCTGAGACCTCGAGAGCGGCGGCGACTTCCATGCGAAAGGGCGCGGCGATCCAACGCGACCAGATCGTGAACGCGCTGCGTGCGCACGGCCCTCGTAATTATTGGGAGCTGGACAATCTACTCGGGTGGGAGCATCCGACTGCGGCGCGCCGGATGTGTGAGTTGGTTCGCAAGGACCGCATGAATAGGCCGGCCCGAGTACGGGACACCGGACGCACTAGCCCAACGGGCACTGGAAGAGAAGCAACCGTTTACGAGGTGATGTGAGTGCAAATCGGTTCGTTGTTCGCTGGGATAGGTGGTTTCGACCTCGCCGCCCGCTGGATGGGATGGAGAACTAAATGGTATTCGGAGATAGACCCGTATGCGTGTCGGGTGATGGAGGCAAGGTTTGGTAATGTGGCCGACGCCAAGTGCGGTGAATTACGGCAGCAATCAGAGTCACGGCGGTCCAATTCGGCCAAGCCTCGAAACGATGGCGCGAACGGGCAAATGGCAGACACATCAAGACGGGATACGGGGAACCCCTACAACGTCGGAGACATCCGAGAGTGGACCCCCACGGTTCGGGACGCAGTTGACATTGTTTGCGGGGGATTCCCCTGCCAGCCCGTCAGTCTCGCCGGCCAGAGAAAAGCCCAGGAGGATGAGCGGTGGTTGTGGCCCGAGTTCGCCCGAGTTCTTGGCATCCTTCGACCCCAATACGTGGTTATTGAAAACGTCCCAGGCTTGCGTAGTCGAGGGATGGGAGACGTTCTCCGAGACCTTTCTCAAATCGGGTATGATGCGGAATGGACGAGTCTATCGGCTGCCGACGTTGGCGCACCACACAAAAGAGAGCGAGTCTGGATTGTGGCCTACCCCAACGCAGGACGGGAACTACAACCGCAAGGGCGCGTCACCGACAAGCGGGGACGGGTTGGCGAGGTGGCCGACACCAAACGCGGGAGACTATCAGGCGGGATTCTCGGATGTTCCGGGACGGAAGCAATCGTCTCTACCGAGAACCGTGGGCCGGGTGGAGGGGATTGTGCCGACTGGCGGACGAATGACGAAGGATGGTGGGACGTTGAACCCAACGTGGGTCGAGTGGCTCATGGGGTTCCCTCTCGGGTGGACCGACTTAAATGCCTCGGAAACGCAATCGTGCCCCAATGCGCCCTTGAAATCTTCAGGTGTCTCTAATGTGGCCGGGTAGAGAGATGGCATTTCTGAAAGGAAATCTTCCAACCGTCTCGCGGGTCAACGGGTTCCCCTGCCCGGCCACGGGTGGCTGAATGAACTACCTCAAGGTGGTGAATTGGGGCAGGTTCCAGCAGTACAAGGACCGTAACCCACCGTGGATCAAACTGCACACCTCGCTGCTGGATGACTACGAGTTTCAGCGATTACCCGGCGATGCGAAGTGGCAGCTCCTACTCCTCTGGCTCATTGCGGCCAGACAGGACAACCGTATCCCCGATGACAGGGAGTGGCTGGCATCGTTGTTCCATGTCGATCCCGGGAAATTGGAAATCGACCTTCTGGTTGATCGCGGGTGGTTGGAGGTTCTGCCGGTAACGGAGGGCTCGGTGACCGAACCTGGCCAAGATGAGCGGATGGCGAATTGGGCGAGTCGTTACGTGAGCGACAAGACCCGGAAACAACTCATGGAGAAAGCTGGCCATAAATGCCCACAGTGCGGCAGCACAGAGAAACTTGAAGTTGACCATATCGTACCGATCAGTCGTGGTGGTAATGGCAACGTTGAGAATCTTCAGATCCTTTGCCGAAGCTGTAATCGAAAGAAACGTACCCGCTACGCAGCTACCCAGCCTCCTGCCCAGCCTGGGGCTACGCAGCTGCCCAGCCCCAGTACAACTGCAGTACAACTACAGGCAGAGACAGAGACAAACCTGCGCGCGCGCGAACCGCACAAAAACCCCGAGTTCGCGGAGCAGTTCTGATGCCTCGAGCTGAGCCCATCGAGGATGCCACGTTTCCGGTCTACCGCGTCAAGGCGACCTGCCCAAAGTGCGGTCGAAAGGGTTGGACGAACTCGCTCCAGAACTACCCCAAGGGCACGGTGATTAAGACCCGGTGCAGCAAGTGCGTCCAGAGTTGGGAGAGGCGAGTCGCGCAATTCCACAGCCGACCGCTCGGGGTCATTCGTGCGAAGGCTGCCAAGCAGGCCGAACCGGAGCACAATCCGCGTGAATATAAACCTCACTGGACGGACTAATGACACGCATTGACGCCCTTCAGATTATCGACACCGAACTCGAACGCTGGGGATACTCAGTGAAACAACTCCCGCGCTACTTCACGCTCGAGACGTGCTTGCGGATTGTGGGGGCCGAGTGACCTGGCATCGCCCCACGGTGACGCGCTCCCCAACAGAACCGGAGGCGGCATGAACGTATACGAGGTGGTGTTCGAGAGACTTGCACGTGGCTACGGGCCGGGTGCGCGTTTTACGGTGGACGGAGTGGCGCAATTTCTCGCCCCCATCATCGAGAAGGGCTTACGGGTAGCGGTGGAGGATGCGCTCGATTATGAAAACCGCCAACTAGTTCACTTGGACCGGGAAGGTTGTATCCGTGGGTGTGTCACCGCTGGGGTAGCGGCGATGGTGGAGGGGTCATGAGTGACAAACTGAGGGAGGCGCTGGACTGGCTTTGTCATCTTCACAACGGCTGCAGGAAGGCGGGTCATATAAGCCCCGGAGAGTGGGAGGACGCTATCAAGAATGGAATGGCCGCCCTTGCCGACACCGCAGAGCATGGTGGCCCACCCTCAGACGCCGCGCCCGTAGGCTTCGACAGTTCCGGGCCGTGGACTGCGTTTTCGACCGTGCTGTATAAGGGACGTGAATATGCGATGGTGATGCAACGAGACAGGCCATGGTTCTGTTCCCGAGCGGGGGACGACGAGCGGTGGGTGGTTGAGGCTGCGGCCCCACCCTCAGATGCCGCGCCCGTAGCGCAACTGTTGTACGACACGATGCCCGACATGATTTCCGCTATCCTGGTGGAAAACGAAATCGACCCGTTTGTGTATGCTGCGAAATGGGCTGCGGCGATTGGACCCCTCTACGCCCACCCCGCATTAAAGAAAACGCCCGAAAACTTACATAGCGGCGAGGCTATTAAAGGGAATTTACATAGCGAGGACGCGCCAGGAGGACCGAAGATCGTGTGTCTCTGTGGATCGTCGCGGTTCGTGGCCGAGATGGCCATCGTCGCGTGGAACCTAGAGACCGAGGGTGCGATTACGATGGGGCTGCACTTACTGCCTCACTGGTACACCGACAAGGCGCACCACCAAGCCGAACACGAAGGCATCGCGGAGAAGATGGATGCGCTGCATCTCAGCAAGATCGACCTCGCCGATGAGGTGTTCGTGGTGAATGTCGGCGGCTACTACGGTGATAGCACTGCCCGCGAGATCATGTATGCTCGCGATCACGGGAAGCCCGTGCGATTTCTTGAGGACAAGATCACCAGAGAGCCGCCAGTCGAAGTGGAGGACGCGCCAGGAGGACCGTGGCAGGTCATGGAAACCGGCGCCGGCTGGTTTGTGCTGACCACCGGGCCATGCCGTCACTTTGGGAGCGAAAGCACCTCATGGATGACCGAGACCGAGGCCATCGCCGTCCGTGACGCACTCAACCGGCTCAAGGGAGAGGGAAAGACCGATGGCTAGAAGCGGTTACTACAAGGTCCACCTTCGCGGCAAGTGGGGTCGGACGGCCTGTGGGAAGTCCGTGTGGTTCAGCGCTGGAATGTGCGGAAAGCGGCAGCACGAGATGACGTTCGATCCCGACAAGGTGACATGTCCTCGCTGCCAACGGGCCGCACCCACGGGGGGAGAGACCGATGGCTAAGAAGCCCACCATAACCGGATACTATAGCCTTAAAGTGGCAGGGGATGCCTTGTACCGTGCCCTTGATGCGGTGTTGTCTGACGTGCCCGATGAAACCAAAATCACAATCGAAACGCACCATATGGTATTCCACGCCAAAAATAGTTGGAATACAATGGATCGTGAGCGGGCCGATCATTTCGAGCAAGAGGCCGCACCCACAGAGGGAGA
>SDBV01004478.1_pt1 | contig 20060 bp, 20 predicted proteins | sample 2277081 | NCBI WGS metagenome assembly SDBV01 (sample SAMN10402039, study PRJNA504765) | marine sediment metagenome | isolation source: marine sediment core GS10_PC15, 223 cmbsf | place: Arctic Ocean: Southern Knipovich Ridge | collected 2010 | reverse complement strand
AACGGCAATCCAAGCACAATAGCGTAGCACGGGGTGCCCCTTCTTGCTCATCGGAGTATGAGCGCTTCGTTTCCCACTCGATTCTGACTCGGTAGGATTGCTGCCAGCCATTTTTATCAACTGTTTGGCACTCTGGTACGACCTGAAGAAGCCTAATTCTGCCAGCAACCCAGCTACCGAGGTATAGTTGAGTCCAATTATTGAGAGAAGATATTTACCCTCCTCTGTTTCATCCACCAGCCTTGCCAGAGTCTCATCTATGCTGCAAACTTGTCGCTTAATGAGACGGAGCTTTTCTACCAGGAATGAGATCTCGGATGAGACTGACCAAGCACCTGCCTCAATGCCGATAGAGACTTGAGCAGCATAGTGAAGAGCGCGCAGCTTTTTCCTCATAAGATGACCTTGATGCTTTGCCCTGATGACATTTACAAATTCCTCCCCCGTCATCTGCGCGATGATACCGGGTATCGAACAAATAGAGAGTACGCTCAGGGCTGTCACCCCACAGGGGTCTTTGAAGACCTGAGTAAACTCGGGAAAGATTCCGTCCACTAGTCCTTTAATCAGATTTGTTATCCTGGTCCTCTCCTTAACCAGGCGGCGATAGGTATTATGGGCAGCACGTAGCTCAGCATATATTCCATGCTGCAATTTGGTATCGGTGAACTCACCTGTGCAAAGTAGCTGTGCTGCTACCTCGCTGTCTCGATAGTCATTCTTCCTTCGGTTGAGATCCTTTCCCTCCCGTCTGCGCTTTAGTGTAAACTGGTTGATGAAGCGGAGGGGAATACCTCTCTCATCCAGGAAGTAAGCCAGGTTACGCCAATAGTGCCCACCTGTCTCAATGGCAAAGATGACACCTCTTGAGCCAGTTCTCACCATCTCTACCCTGATTCTTTCTCACGCTACCTCAAAGCCTTCTTTGGAGTTATTGAACTTAAACTTGCTGTGAGTGGTGAAATCTTGGGTCATAGCTACTGCTGCATGCCTCTTCTTGCGTGGGTCAATTCCCATCACCAAATACCCCTTAGGGACTTGCTTGAGCTTCTTTGCTGTGCTATTTTTCATCTGATGGCTCCTCCTACTTAGGTTTGGTGCTTTCTCAGTCACCCTTTCTATTGTAACCGGAGTCATCATTATTTCTTATTCCATATACTAATTGCTTATTTAGTGCAACGCGTCTCTGGCCCTAAGTAACGACAAGCTGCTTAGGTGTCTAAACGACAATCTCATAACAATGAAAGATGCACAGGTAATAATTGGGAGTACTTTAAACTTACTCTTTTTCGGGGCACAGAATAACATTGCTTTTCAGTTAGGAAAGCTACATAAGTTTATATCTTGGCCCATCGCCCCCTTCCGGGACCTCCCATTTTATAGTCTGGCGAGGGCATTTTATCCGGCAGGTTTGGCAATGTACGCAGTTAGAGGGGCTCAAAATCAGTTTATCACCTTCGAATTTATACACCTCTGCCGGGCAGAATGATTCACAGGGGTGGCACCCGTATTCTTTGCCACAGACAGTACACTCCATAGAGTTTGAGATTGTAATGTGGGAAGGTTCCTCTTCCCGATGAGTAGTGCCAGAAAGACTAACCGCCGTCAACCGGTCAATACCACCGGTATACTGTCTATCCAGCATAATCTTTCGCATGCCTTTATAATCTGGTTGAGTGCCTAATCTAGACGGGAGCCATTGCTGGACAAGTGATAAAGGTGCTCCCAGATATATCCCGGCTCTACCTGCTTTACTGAAAACCTGACGGTAATTCCTGGCGGCGCGCATGTCTTTCATTACAAAGCTTTTTTCCAGCTGGCTTTCATACATCTTTAAGGTATGCTTAGAGAAATCTTGTTCCTCGATAGCTTTAAAAATAGCCTCAGCCGCCAGCACCCCCGATTTGATGGCATAGTGCAGTCCTTTAAGCTTTCTCACGTTAGTCAAACCAGCGGCATCTCCAATGATAATAGCCCCATTGGTGACCAGTTCCGTTAGTGAATAGTAGCCACCTTCAGGAAGTGTTTTGGCACCGTAAGCTACAACTTCTCCATTATTAAGCAATTTATTGACGAAACTATGGGATTTGAAGAGTTGAAGCTCCCTCTGTGGATTAAGATTACAGTATTTCCAGTCCAGAGCCAAGATAAGGGCTACTGCCACCATATTCCCTCCCATGCTGTACAGTGTGCCCCCACCAAAGATGTCTGGAGTCAACGCTTTATTGGGAAAGCCCATGGTATGTATCACCCGGTTAGCCCCAAAATTGTTATTTTCCGGCAACCTGATAATCTCCTTGACGCCGACAGAATGGATTTGTGGGTTCTCACCGTTGCCGAGGTTAAATCTTTTAACCATCTCCTCGGCTAACAGCCCTAAGGAGCCTTCTCCCAAGACGGTTACTTTGGCTTTTATTACATCCCCCGGTATATAATTCGGCTGTTTCTTTCCATCCTTGAACAGTCCCTTATCACCAAGCTTTACACCCTTAACCACATTATCTTCTAACACCATTTCTTGGGCAGCAAAACCAGTATATATCTCAACGCCAAGTCCTCTGGCAATACCAGCAAGCCAGTTAACCATCTCACTAACCGAAAGAGCATAATCACCTTTATGATGCATATATGGTGGTAAAATAAATTCAGGTAGTTTTATTGCAACTCTGTCTCCCAAAAGAAAAACCACTTCATCTACGTCCACCCGATTGCCCAGCATCTTGGTGACGAATGTGTCCTTTTTATGTCTCCAGTCCGGGATTAATTCGTCTAAAACGTTAGCCTCAAAGACAGCTCCAGATAAACTATGCTGACCGAGTTTTTCCGCTTTTTCTATGATAATGACAGAGTCGGTTCTTCCTTTTTGGTTAAGCAGTTGCTTTAACTTTATAGCTCCCGCCAGGCTTGCCGGGCCTGCTCCAACAAAAAGTACGTCTATTTTGTTTAGCTCATTCATGGTTATTCCCTTGGTGAATTTAGTACCACAATAAGTTCAGGAATTATTTCTCCCATATTGCCTACTATTCCATAATCAGCAACTTTGAAAATGCGAGCATTCGGGTCTTTATTAATTGCCAAGATAATATCGGAGTTTTGCATACCGGTCAGATGCTGTACCGCTCCCGAAATACCAGCGGCAACATAAACCCTGGGCTTGACCGTCTGTCCGGTCTGGCCCACCTGATGGCTACGGTCAATAAATCCCGACTCAACGGCCAGCCTTGAAGCACCCACCATCGCTTCTTGTCCCAAGAATGCACCCAGGGCATTAGCTAACGGAGGTATACATCTATCAAAACCCTCTTTGGTCTTGCAGCCGCTGCCACCGGAAACAATTATGGCCGCATCTTTAATGTCGGAGACAATCTGGTGAAGCTCAGCGGAAATTATCCTCGCACCTAAATCCTTCTTCATTAACTTTGGGGCATATTCAATAATCTTCCCTGTCCGTTTGGTTTCAGGTTTTAAAGCCCGCATAACACCCGGTCTGACCGTAGACATCTGCACGGTTGAGTTCTGGGTGATTATGCTAGCCATTATATTTCCACCCAATGCTGGTCTTGTTTGCTGTAAAATCCCTATATACTCCTGGCTACCCCGCTTAAAGTCTATTATATCTAGTCCGGTGCAATCGGCGGTCAACCCGGAGTTTGACCCATAGGCAACCCTCGGCGCCAGCTCCCTACCTAGGGGGGTAGCACTAAACAACATCATCTGTGGTTTATATTTCTCAATCAGCCCGGAAACTACTTTTGCGTATGGTACAGGCAAAAAATAGTCCAATAGCTCATGCTCCGCAAGGTAAACTTTGTCAGCCCCATAGGCTATCAGTTCCCTGGACAAATCTTTTACATCTTTGCCAATCAGCACAGCGCCAACCTTTTCACTAAGTAGCGCAGCCAGTTCTACAGCCTTGCCCAACAACTCAAATGAAGCGGGATTTATTTCTCCCCCTTCCTGTTCGGCATATACCCACACGTCTCCTTTATAATCCGCATGTTTCCCTTCTGGCAAGTGGTATCTGGGCTGCTTAGCTTCTTTTTCAACTACTTCTAACTTGCTCGTATAGGACTCTTTTAGCATCCGCACCAATTTCCCCAAATCCTTCTCAAACACACAGTTTTTCTGACTAATTTCCTTTGGAGAAAAAATGCTTACTACATTTGTTTTGGAGCCAGTTAATCCGATGTGAGACTCATCGGCAGCCACATCAGCGGCGCTCCACTGGTAAAGCTCTTGTGAATAAGCCCACCTTGTTCTGCTGAATGAGCTGAATAGTGGCTGTGTCCATTCGGTAACAGTCACCAGAAACGGGTAATTGTCAGGGGTCACTGTTTCTGAGCCTCGTCTGGTTATTCTGTCAATACTTAGCGTTCCCTTATTAAAGTTGAAAGATGTGGCGTAAGCTATATGTATTATTCCCAGCTCTTCGGCAACTTGTGGAGGAACCTGGGCGGTATCGCCATCGACTGACTGCATGCCGCTGATGATTATATAGTCCCTGTTACCATTGAATAGGTCTTTTTCAATTTTTCTTATTGCCTGAGCTAGTGGATAGGCGGTAGCTGGTGTATCAGCACCTCCGAGTTTTCTGTCAGTAAGTATCACACCGGCATCAGCGCCGATGGATAAAGCATATCCCAAAACTTCCTTAGCAAAAGGCGGCCCCATTGTCAGACTAACTATCTTGCCCTGGTGTTTATCCTTCATACTTATGGCGAAGGCCAATGCCTGTTTGTCAAGTTCATTGCAGACGTTATCTAGCAGACCTCTTTTTAATGTGCCCTTCTCCAAATCCCAGGCCCCCTTAGGGATAATTTTTATATCTGGTACTTGCTTTACCAAAACAATATAATTCATTATTCCCCTTGCTTATAAATTACTCAATCATCCGAAGTGGCTGGTCCAAGTCAGAGTTTTAGTATCGGAGTCAGCAATCGCTCACTTACTAGCAAACGTCTAGTCTCCACCAGTCTTGAAGTTATTATTTTGATGAGTCCCGTCCGTACCACATCGCCAATGCCATGATTATCTTCAAGTAGCCACCTGAACTTGTTACCACTAATAGACAAAGCCTTTACTTTCTGCAGGCATATCGCTGTAAGGGAAAAAACGTATGGTTCTACAACAGTCGACCAGTCAACTATCTCGTTTCTGGTCACAATGTCAACCGACACTTTCCTACTCGTTTGCGCATGTTCTTCAGGCAGTGTCATTTACAAAACTACTTTCCCCTCTTGAAGCACAAGAAGTTCGCCAGCGCTGTCTCCCTCCTTGAAGATAGTAGTACCTGCCTCGTATTGCTTCTCCAAGACTAAACTTGCTATTTGCTCCAGCTCAGCATAGGTCAATACCGAAAAAACCTGACTTTCTTTAAGAACTTTCTTAGCTGTCATTATACCACTTTTTCTCTTTTAATCCACTTCCTAACTGAATGGCTTTAGTACGTAATCGAGTCGCCAGTTTTCCCGTTAGGCCGAGGAACATTGTCGCCGCTTCGGCCAAAGCTAGAAAGACCCCGGGTGGGGCGAGCATGATAGTGATAATGAGGAACCATCCGCCAGCAATGCCAAGACCGCCAAACAATATAAGTTTATCGGCTATACTAAGGCTTTGTTGCTCAGAAGACAAAAATCTATAACAGCCATTTCCGGCTTCAAACTATTAGTCAGAGTCAAAACCTTGGTGGACTTTCTGTCTCGCCAACTACTATGCCTCCAGTTTCCTCTTCAACCGCCTTTTTGAGGGAATGCCGTGCTTCGGGATGTTCCCAGGCAAGTATTACCCGCAGGTTTTGTCTTTGCATAGTTACCATCCTTAACAAGATTTGGCACAGTAGTATTTAGTTTTAGCTATGACGTCCTCACGCCGCGAAGATGAGGCTCTACAGGGCAACCACCACCAGGATAACGACAGTGCCCACCCCCAACACGGCCAGATCCGCATAAATCACGATGCCGGCAACATCAAGCTTCTTCATGTCCTTTCCCCAGCAGCGATGTGATGTCATCGATCATCTCGGTGTCTGGGAAAAACGCATGCCCATATGTTTTTCTAATCATTCCATCCCAGTCGATAAGGACGACCATGATATTGTGGGTGAAGCCACGAACATGCTCGTGCGAGCTGCCATCTTCATGGTCAGAAGCCTCAACCAACTTGTAGACTACCCCGTAGTCATCCGTAACCTGACGGATTTGCTCGGTGGTGCCTAGTAATGGAATCTCCCCTATCAGGCCACAGGTAAAGAGATTCTGGAACTTGGGAGATTGGATGAATTTTGAAGGGGCTTCACCCCCTCAATCTACCTCTTTTAACTAAGGAGAGAGCTTCTAGAGAGAGGCAAAGCCCCAGATGTGAGCCTAGCCTGAGGGGAAAAAGGAGTTACCAAACAAATCCCCCTTTACAAATCTGGCACTAATACTGTATTCTAGCTTTAAGATAAGCGCCAAAGGAGCTAGATTGTATCAGGCACCACGTGGAACTGCGGATATTCTACCGAAGGAGCAAGCCTACTGGCGCTACGTAGAGCAAAAAGTGGTTAATGTCTGCCAGCTCTACGGCTATGAGCGCCTTGACGCCCCAACCCTTGAGGACATGGGGCTTTTTGTTCGCAGCGTGGGAGATACGACAGACATCATCGACAAGCAAATGTATACTTTTGCTGACAGGGGAGGAAACCAATTAACCCTGAGACCGGAGGGCACAGCACCGGTGTGCCGGGCTTATCTGGAACACGGACTGCACAATCTACCGCAACCAGTAAAGCTATACTATATGGCGTCTATCTTTAGATACGAAAGACCTCAGGCAGGAAGATACCGTGAGCACCATCAATTCGGCTATGAGGCTATTGGCGATGATGACCCTGCCCTTGATGCTGAAGTTATTGATATGGCGTGGCAATTCTTCCTGTCTCTAGACCTTCACCGCCTATCGCTCCAGCTAAATAGCATCGGCTGCCGAAAATGCCGACCGCAATATTTGGCTGCTCTAAAGGACCATTATGCTAGCTACGCCCGTGACCTGTGCTCAGATTGCAAAATCAGGCTAAGGAGAAACCCACTTCGTCTGCTTGATTGTAAACAGCCCCAATGCCAGCAAAGAGCTGACTCCGCCCCCAAGAGCACCCAATACCTTTGTCCAGAGTGTGATGAACATTTCAGTCAGCTAAAGAAATACCTGGGACTGCTCGAGCTCCCTTTTACCGTAAACCACCGTCTAGTCAGGGGATTGGACTACTATACCAGAACAGTTTTTGAGGTTCAGTCTGAGGAAGAGGGAGCCCAGGGCACTCTAGGTGGTGGTGGCAGATATGACGACCTAATTGAAGAACTGGGGGGTAAGCCCACTCCAGGGATTGGCTTCGCTGCCGGACTGGAGCGGATAATACTCAGTCTTAAGAAACAGAATGTCCCCATTTCGGCTCTACCCCGGCCACAGGTTTTCATTGCCTATATCGGTAATGAAGCTAGAGATGAAGTAGTCAAGCTAGCCTCAATGCTTAGACAAGCAGGAATTGCAGTAATTGAGGCTACTAGCAACAAAAGCCTGAAGGCTCAGCTACGACAGGCCAATAACCTTGGTGTGCCTAAAGCAGTGATTATTGGCGAGGAAGAATTGAAAACTGACACGGTGATACTGCGGGATATGACTACCTCCCGGCAGAAAATTATCTCCCCCTCCCAGCTCCCAGGGCTACTGCGGTAACTAAGACGAGCAGAGGAGGACGTGGTGCAAATTGAGGTAGTTTAAAAGCCCTTGAGTAACTCACAGGAGGTAAAACATGGCTGGCCCACTAGAAGGAATCAAAATCCTCGATCTAAGCTGGGTGCTGTCTGGGCCCTACGCCACGATGGTGCTGAGCGACCTGGGCGCCGAAGTGATTAAGGTCGAGCGGCTAAAAGTAGGCGACATAGCTAGAGGAAACGGCCCCTACGTAAAGGGACTTAGTACCTACTTTCTCAGCCTTAACCGCGGCAAGAAAAGCATCGCGTTGAATCTCGCCTCCGAACGCGGCAGGGGCATCTTCCTCAAGCTGGTGGAGCATGCTGACATCGTTGTGGAAAACTTTACTCCTGGAACTATGGAGAGGTTGGGCCTCAGTTATGACACCTTGAAACAGCACAACCCGAAAATCATCTACGCCGCTTGCTCTGGCTTCGGCCAAACCGGGCCCTATGCCAAAAAACTTGCTTTTGACGTCATCGTTCAAGCCATGGGTGGCATAATGAGCATCACCGGGGAGCCAGGCGGGCCTCCAATAAGGCCAGGGGCCTCCATAGGCGATATTGCTGCCGGTTTATTTTTATGCATCTCTATCCTTGCTTGCTTACAGGAGCGTCATGTAAGTGGACAAGGACAGATGATAGATATTAGTATGCTGGACTGCCAGGTAGCTATCCAGGAGAATGCCTTTGTCCGCTACCTGGCTACCGGTGAGGTGCCTCAAGCCCTGGGCACAAGGCATCCTGTCTTCACCCCCTTCCAGGTTTTCCCGACCAAGGATGGCTATATTGCCGTAGCTATGATGGGTGGAGTTAGAGATCAATGGCCGCTTTACTGTGCCACCATCGGGCGTTTGGATATAATAGATGACGAGAGATTTCAAACTGGTTGGCTACGTACCCAAAACTACGAGGCGTTGGAGCCGACATTGACCGAGGCGATGAAGACTAAGACGACCCAAGAGTGGTTGGAAGAACTGGAACAAGCAGGAATCCCCTGTGGACCGGTCAATACCATTGACAAGGTGGCTGCCGACCCCCAGATCCAGGCCAGGGAGATGATTGTCGAGGTACATCACTCCAGGGCAGGCAGCTTTAAAGTGTCAAATACACCGATCAAGCTCTCCAGAACCCCCTCCAAGCTGGAGCGAGCCTCTCCGGATTTGGGGGAACATACTAAAGAGGTGCTAACAGGACTCCTAGAAATGACCGAACAAGAACTGGTCGACCTGGAGAACTGTGGGGTAATTTAGCACTTTCGGGGGAGAAGCCACCAATTAACAAGGTAAAAGGGGGTGAGAGAGAAGAAGAAGGGTGCTTTTATGTTGAGTGCGAGGTAAACCTGACTAGAGTAAGGAGATTAGTTAGATGGGGAAAAAGATTAAATATTCAAAATATGTGCCTGAACTTGAGGTTCCTGACCAGAGAAAAGACCCCAAGTGCAACCTGTGCCCGGTCGTTGCCTGCTGGCCTCATGACCCGGCCGACATACTCACCGGCCCGGATATCTGTGCCACCAAGAACTTCCCCGACTTAATTCAAAAAGCTAAGGAGATATATCTCAAAGAGGGGTTTGATAGGAAGCTACAGATGATGGGAGCCAGGTTGGAAGGCATGTCATCTTCAACACCCCCCGGTGGCACGGAAATAAATATGACCCTAACCAGGATTGAAGAGTTGATTGTGTTCTGTAAGATGATGGGCTGGAAGAAGATAGGTCTCGCCCACTGCATCGGTCTGATAGGTGAGGCAACGGCACTGAGCAACATTTTCACCGCCAGGGGATTTGAAACCTGCCAGATATGCTGCAAGGTGGGAGGCATTGAGAAAGAAGAAATCGGGATACCGGAAGATGAAAAGGTCAGGATGCTCAGCTATGAACCGATATGCAACAATATTGCCCAGGCGCTCATATTCAACGAAATAGGTACCGACCTGAATATTATACTGGGACTATGTCTGGGGCATGACATCACCTTTAGCATGTACTCCAAAGCGCCGGTAACAACCCTGATTGTCAAGGATAGGCGCACCGGTAATAACCCGGCAGCAGCGCTTTACAATGCTTACCCTCCCTATAACTTCTACTACGGTCGCCTGCTTAAATCCACTTCAGAAACCGGCGGGAGATAGGAGGCTTAAAAGATGAATGAGAAAAAGAAGACAGAGGCGGTCTCCGGATGGTACTCCAAGTCAACTGCCCAAAGGAAATTGACTGAAGACGAGGCGAAGAGGGTAGACGAATGGTTTGACCGCTTGATTAAGGGTAACTATAAGAGGCTACCAGCCGAGATTCCGGGTAAGATGATGCTGGCCCTGGGGAAGATAGCTCTGGAGAAAGGCGTGCCATTCACTGACCTCATTGAAGGGATATTGAGGGAATACCTGGAGAAGCAAGGAATAGACTGGAAAAAGGGCTGATCGGCAATAGCCAGCCACCAAAGCCCGCTGGCAACCTTAGCCTTGAACAGCCGGTTCCCTTCCCACTTGAAACACGAGCTACGAGGCTCGTGCAAATGCGCTGATGCCAACTACGTGGTGATTACTAGCGAGGAAGAGCAGAGCAGATTGACGCTTAATTAGACTTATGTTAATATTAAAGCGCCTCAGCTATTGGTGTGGGGAGCCGGTGAGGTTCCTTTTTATTTATCCCTTTGGTTATTTGGTGTTTCTTAGATAATTTGACTGGGGAAGGACAATGAGGGTAGAGGAAGAGCTGGCTAGGTTTTCACCTAGTAAGGATATGGTGCTAACCATTGGGGTTTTTGATGGGGTTCACCTCGGTCACAAGCACTTGCTCTCACAACTAAAGGAGCTTGCCCAGCGTGAGAATTCGCTCAGTGGGGTAGTAACCTTTCGTCAGCACCCCCAGGCGGTGCTATCACCCCAGACCAAACTTCCCTGTCTCACTGACCTTACCCAAAGAATTAGACTTCTCAAAAATGAAGGTATTGAGGTTATCATTCCCCTGTCTTTTACCCATAAACTGGTTCAGCTCAGCACTCGCCAGTTCATTGATATATTAAGAAAACACCTTAGAATGCGCGGGCTGGTAATTGGACCTGACTTTGCCTTAGGTAGAAACCGAGAGGGTGATACTGATACCCTCCACACCTTGGGACGAGAGCTGGACTTTAGTGTCACTGTAGTACCCCCCATGGTAGTAAACGGAGAGATAGTCAGTAGCACAGCTATTCGGAATGCCCTGGCTGAAGGGGATATGAAAAGGGTGCGTAAGCTGATAGGTCGTCCCTTTAGCCTCCACGGGCATGTCAACCCGGGGACGGGGCGAGGTAAGGGATTAGGCTTCCCCACGGCTAATCTGAGTGTAGGCTCGCAACAGGCACTTCCCCCGGATGGTGTTTACGTTACCTGGGCTTACATTGCTGATAACGCCTACCCGTCAGTGACGAATATTGGTCAGCGCCCTACCTTTGGTGACAGCAAGCGGATAGTGGAGGCTTATATCCTTGACTACCACGGTGACCTTTATGGGCAGGAATTAAGAATTGATATTATAGAGCGACTTCGTGGCGAGCAGCGATTTGATACCGCCGACGAACTAAAGAAACAGATAGCCGAAGATGTAAGGCAGGGAAGAGCCATATTAAACCGAGGTGACTAAGTATGGGTGAAGGTGAAGAAGTGAGAGCCAGTCCTGATATTAACCAATTGCTAAAGCGAGGAGTGGCGGAAATCATCGTTGAAGAAGAGATGGTAGAGCTGCTGCGCTCAGGCAAGAAACTACGGTTAAAAGAGGGCTTTGACCCCAGTTTTCCTGACATTCACCTGGGTCATACGGTTGCTCTAAGGAAGTTGCGTCAATTCCAGGAATTAGGCCATCAGGTTGTTCTCATCGTCGCCGATTGGACGGCTCAGATTGGTGACCCCAGCGGCATGTCCATCACCCGTCCCATGCTTTCCAGGAAACAGGTGCTGGCTAATGCCCAGACCTACATGGAGCAATTCTTCAAGATAGTTGATAAGGAAAAGACAGAGGTAAGGTGGCAGAGCGAGTGGTTTGATAAATTCACTCTCTCCGATATTATCCAGCTCACCAGTAAGTTCACTGTCGCCCAATTTCTGGCTAGAGATGATTTCAGCAAGAGATATAACGAGGGGCGCCCCATTGCCATAACTGAACTACTCTATCCCCTGCTCCAAGCCTATGATTCGGTAGCTATCCAGGCTGATGTCGAATTTGGGGGCACTGACCAGAAGTTTAATTTCCTCGTCGGCAGGGAGCTTCAGTCGATGGTGGGGCAGCATCCTCAGCAGTGCTTTATGACCCCTCTCCTTATCGGTACTGACGGCAGCCAGAAAATGAGCAAGAGCCTGGGAAACTATATCGGTGTTGCCGAGCCGCCTAGTGAGATATACGGCAAGGTAATGTCCATACCCGATGAGCTTATACCGCAATACTTTGAGCTGGTGACCGATGTCTCCGACGAAGAATTGGTGGAATTCAGAAAGCAACTTAACGATGATAAAGTTAATCCGATGACACTTAAGAAGCGCCTAGCGAGGGAGATTGTAACCCAGCTATATGATAAAAAGGCAGCCAACAAGGCTGAGGAGCATTTTGCCAAAGTATTTCAAAAAAGAGAAGTGCCAGAGGAAATAACGGAGTATCATATCTCGTTCCATAAACTAGAACCCCCTAGTACATTTGGTGAAGTCGAATTCGGTACGACCCCATCCGGCGGTTCCCCTCCTGGTCATATTGACACCAGACGATTACTTACGGAAACAGGTCTAGCTAAAAGCCGCAGTGAGGCTGACCGGTTGATTAAGCAGGGAGCAGTTAGTATAGATGGTGAAAAGGTGACTAACTCCATAGTACATATAAACAGTGGTAGCATTATCAAAGTGGGTAAACGCCGCTTTGCTAAGGTGGTAAATAGTGATACACTATCATAGCAAGGGAGGATAAATTGGAAAATTTGCGCGTTCCCGGACCCACCCCCTGCCCCCCGGAAGTTCTTCAGGCAATGACTAAGCCGATGATAAACCATCGGGGTGCAGAATTTGTGCAGATACTAGGTGGAGTAACCGCTAAACTAAAACAGCTATTTCAGACCAAGAACGATGTTTTGCTGCTTACTGCCTCCGGTACTGGTGGCTTAGAGGCAGCCATCGTTAACTGCCTATCTGCGGGAGATAAAGTACTATCGGTGTCGGTTGGTGTCTTTGGAGAACGCTTTGCCAGTATTGCTGAGCAATTTGGGGCTGAGGTAATCCCGCTTCGCTTTGAATGGGGCAGAGCAGCTGATGTGGATGCCATACGCCGGGCTCTCCAGGCTGAACCCAAAATCAAAGCAGTAATGGTTACCCATAATGAAACCTCTACTGGCATTACCAATGACCTGGCTTCGATTAGCCAGGTGGTTAAGGAATTTGATAAACTACTACTGGTTGATGCCGTTAGCAGTTTGGGCTCAATTGACCTGCCAGTGGATGAATGGCACTGTGATGTTGCCGTTACCGCTTCCCAGAAAGGCTGGATGGTTCCCCCAGGACTAGCCATGGTGAGCGTCAGCCAGAGGGGATGGCAGGCATACTCAACCGCCAAGATGCCCCGTTTTTACTGGGACTTTACCAAAGCCAAAAACTACCTGGAAAGAGGGCAAACGCCCTGGACACCGGTTCTGCCAGTAATATATGCTTTATCGGTATCGCTGGATATGATGCTCAAGGAAGGACTAGCCAATATCTTCGCCCGACACGCCCGGGTAAGTAAGGCAGCTCGCGATAGCATAAAATCCCTGGGTCTATCCCTCTTTGCTGACGAAAGCCATGCCTCCAATACAGTTACCGCGGTAGCTGCTTCAGACGGGCTTGACATTAAAAAGATGCGTCAGATTCTGAACGAGGAGCATAAGGTTGTACTGGCTGGTGGACAGCAAAGATTAGACGGTAAGATATTCCGTATTGGACACCTGGGCTTAGTAACTGAAGCTGACATTAAAGCCGTAATCTCAGCACTAAAGGTGGTACTACCACAGGCCGGGTTTAAGGCATAGTTAATGAAAGTATTAGTAGCTGACCCTATCTCAGATGAAGGCATAGACATGCTGCGAAGCCATACTCAAGTGGATGTCAGGACCGGGCTCAAGCCAGAGGAAATCATATCCATAATCGGCGACTATGAGGCACTGGTAGTGCGCAGTCAAACGCAGGTCTCAGCTGAGGTAATACGAGCCGGGAGGAAATTACAGGTCATCGCTCGAGCCGGGGTTGGGATAGATAATATTGATGTGGAAGAGGCAACCCAGCAGGGCATCGTGGTGGTTAATGCCCCCACTGGTAACACCATATCAGCCGCCGAGCATAGTATTGCTCTTATGCTTTCCTTAGCCCGTCATATTCCTCAGGCTAATGCCGCGCTCAAATCCTGTGTCTGGCGGCGAGCCGATTTCATGGGCACCGAGGTAAAAGGGAAAACATTAGGTATTATCGGCTTGGGTAACGTCGGCTCAGAGGTGGCCAGACGTGCCCAGGGCTTGGAAATGAGACTTATTGCTTATGACCCGTACATCTCCGTTGACCGCGGCCATAACCTGCAAGTGGAACTCGTTCCTCTGGAACAGCTACTTAAGGAGTCAGACTTCATCACCCTCCACATACCGCTTACAGAATCAACTAAAGGATTAATTGGGACTAAACAGCTGGCTATGGTCAAGCCAACGGTGCGTATCATTAACACTGCCCGGGGCGGGCTGATTGATGAAAAAGCGCTGGTGAAAGCGGTCGAGGAGAATAGAGTGGCTGGAGCCGCCATTGACGTTTTCACCAAAGAACCATGCACCGAGAGTATACTCTTTAAAAATGATAAAATAATTGTTACCCCTCACCTGGGGGCTTCCACTACTGAAGCTCAAGCTACCGCAGCTAAGGATGTAGCGGTGCAGATTATTGATATATTTAAGGGGCAGCCAGCTAGAGATGCGGTTAATGCTCCTTTCATCCCGGCTGAGGTTCTATCCGTACTGGCTCCCTTTATGAAGGTGGCTGCCACAGTGGGCAGACTGGTCAGCCAGGTAGCCGAAGGGCAAATGAATAATATCCAGATTAGATATGAGGGCGAGATTTCTGATTATGATACCAATGCCCTTAAAGCGGCCGTCCTGGGGGGATTACTTGAGGAGGTGACTGAGGAACGGGTTAATCTGGTCAATGCTAACCTAGTGGCTAACAAGCGCGGTCTGGCAGTAGTGGAGCAGAAGGAGGCTACCTGTGAAAACTATGCCAGCCTTATTACGGTAGAAGCCACCACCAGCGCTGGAGCTACTACTGCCGCCGGTACTATAATACGTAGGGAATCGCGTATTGTCCGGGTTAATAACTACTGGATTGATATCGTGCCCGCCGAGGGTTACTTCCTGTTTCTTGGCCATCGGGACCGGCCGGGACTCATGGGGACGGTCGGCAAGATAACTGGCGATGCCGATATAAATATTAGCTCCATGCATGTTAGCCGTCTCAAACCCCGGGGGCAAGCACTGGCGATATTAGCCCTAGACGAACCTCTGCCTGAGGAACAACAGCGGCAAATACTCTCTGTCCCCGATGTCTATACCGTTAAGCTGGTAAAACTGTAAGCGAAAGGTCGCTTGACTCACCTGGTAAAAATGGAGGAAACATGACCGAGGACTCTTATGAACAGATAGACGACCTATTTGTGCAGATTAGACTCCGCCTGGCGCAGGTAAGGCAAAGTGACCCAGCAACTGCTGATGAGCTAAAGGGATTATTTACTCAGCTCGAGGACTGGGTCGAATCGCTGGTTATTAATTCCCTCAAACTGAAGAGCCTAGAGAGCCAGCCAAAGAGGGTAAAGAAACCGCCAAGTACATAGAAAAAACGGGCAGACTCATAAACCTCAAAGCTTGACGGAACCTACACTATTTAGTAATATTTGGCAGAACATCAGGCTTTGGAATCCGAAACTGCCGGTCGAGGGTTCAAGTGCCGGCACTGTGGCTAGGCTTTAGCCGAGGTGGTGGAATCGGTAGACACGCCATCTTGAGGGGGTGGTGAGCGTAAGCTCGTAGGAGTTCAAATCTCCTCCTCGGCACCAGAATATCAGGGGCGACGTAGCCAAGTGGATAAGGCGGGGGTCTGCAAAACCCCTATTCACCGGTTCGAATCCGGTCGTCGCCTCCACTTTATTATGCCGGGGTGGCGGAATTGGCAGACGCAGCGGACTTAAAATCCGCCGGAGCAATCCTTGTGGGTTCGAGTCCCACCCTCGGCACCAGTAAGAAGTGGTCAGGGGTGTGATTTGCCTTGGTTAATAGTCATACTAGCTTATTTCCTCGGCTCTATCCCTACCGCCTATATCGCCGGACATGTGATGAGAGGCATTGACATCAGGCGGGTCGGGGATGCCAATGTGGGTGCTGCCAATGCCTTTCGCCAGTTGGGGGCTAAGGTTGGGGGTCGCGGTAGGTATTATTGATGCTGGTAAGGGGGCACTGGCGGTTCTTATTGCTCAGACAGCCGATGTCCCTCAGGTGGTCTTATTCGCTGGCGTCGCTGCCGTTATCGGTCATAACTGGCCGATTTTTCTCGGTTTCAAGGGGGGTCGGGGAGAGAGCACTACCATTGGTGTACTGCTAGCCTTAGTAACTCAGCCGATGCTAATAGTAGGCGGAGTATCAGTAGTTACTTTGCTTATAACTAAGAATGTACTTCTAGCCAGCGCTGTTCTGTTTATACCATTACCGTTAGCATGCTGGTGGCTGGGGTTCCGGGGATGCTGGTTGGTTATAGTATTGCCCTGCCCTGCCTGGTGGGCTTTGCCCACTTCCTCAGGGCAAGGCAGACAGCAATACGTCAGGCCTAATCACTACCGCGCAGAAGTGAAATAGTGTATTACTTTGCCTATAGCTCTAATCTCAATCGTAAGCAGATGCTGGAACGCTGTCCCAACAGCAAGGCCGGGTTTTTAGCTACCCTTCATAACTACAAGCTGGTGTTTCTTGGCTGGTCGAGGCAGTGGCGGGGTGGGGTCGCCAGCATCAAACCATTTAGAGGGGAAAGGATTCTCGGTGTTATCTACGAAATTTCAGAAGGAGATTTAAGGCGACTGGACAAATGTGAAGGCTATCCCAGCAACTACAATAGATTGGAAGTCACCGTATTTAGTGAAGGTGGTGAGGCCGTTGAAGCCATAACCTATATCAAGTCAGGGCAATTAGAAGAAACGCTACCTGCACAGGAATACCTGGCGATGATGCAGCAGGGCTATCGAGACTGGGGAATAGCGCCGGATAGCATGTAATGCCCCCTCCTCCCTTCCCCTCCCTCCCCCTCTCCCTCCTTTCTATAGTTTACTGCTTTAGAAGGGCTAAAATTTGATTCTGTGCTTTCTGGCAGCCATTCAACGGTCTACTGCCGGCAGAAAGATTATTATCCCTAACAGGCAACAAATCAAATAGAACCATGGAAAATATGATGCCCATCGAGTTCAGGCCAAGTCTTTCGGAGTGTATCGAAACGCTGGCAAGAAGAGAGTATCGGAGAAGCTTGCAAAGTTGCCTGACGTCAACGGAAAACAGTCAAGGGTTACAAACAAAGGTAGAACTCCTCAGGTTGTTTCTGGAATCGGCAGATTTTAGTCGATTAAGAGCCGAATCTGAGGGGTGGCTCTCAGAGGGTAGGAGCGTCAGGTTTATCTTGAGTTTACAGAACGGAAAACCTGAAACCAGAATGATAGTGGCATAGCGGACAGCTATTGATGACAGAAGGCTAAGAAGAAATTAGATAAGGGGGGCTCGTCAACCCGGTTTGGAGTTTGATTGTGGAGTGCCCGCGCACCTACCGATGTGAACTCCCTCTCACCCACAGGTAGAGGTATACCTCTCACGAGGAGACATCGTCACTCATCTCAGCCAAGGCCAGATTTTTTTAACCACACCCATGTTAGTGCCCCCGTTGCTGGCGATTCATGAGCTAATTATAGTTCATCCAGCTTAGCTGTAAATAGTCAAATGGTAATATACGGGTAGCAAAATAGGCGTGGTAACATAGTCATAGAGGGCAACGCTGACTGAGGCATCAAGAATTGGGATGTAGATGAATTTCTAGTAGCCGCATTTCCTTTGGTGATTTAGCCCCGGCTGCGGAGAAAACCTCGGCATCTGCGTTATCTGCATCTGCCGAGGTTGATGATACATTACCTCAATCGGTAATTAACGTACCCGTTTTACAATTTTTACTCGTCCCTTGCCTGTGGTCATTCTACCTTTGGTAAGGGGGGTTCCTTCTCATGCCAGTTCGTATTTGCCTCATACACATCAGCTACTCGGAGGATAGTCGCCTCATCGAAGGGTCTTCCCGCAATCTGAAGCCCAATAGGTAAGCCTTCCGATGAGAAACCACAGGGGACAGTGATTGCTGGCAAACCAAGGAGATTGTAGAGCCGGGTTAATCTAGTGACTGCCGGTGCTATTAGCATCTCTACACCATCGATAGAGACACTAGTCGCATCTCTTCTTGGTGCCGTAATAGGAAGTGTTGGCGTGACCAAAGCGTCCACCTTCTTGAAGGCTTCCCGGAAGCTTTCCTGAAGATAGCGCCGTACGCGCTGAGCCTTAATATAAGCAGTGGCTGGAAATACTGTCCCCAAGTCCACACGTGCTCGAACATCTGCCCCAAGGTCTGGTCTGGTGTGATAAAACTCCTCCAAAGAGCTTGCCGCCTCGGCTGAAAGGGTAATAAGGGCAGCGGCGGCTCCCTCCTCCAGATGAGGAATTGTAACCTCCTCTACCTGGGCACCCAATTCTGCCAGGGTTTCTACGGCTGCTTCTACTTTGGCTCGCACCTCTCTATCTAATATCTCATAATAAAAGTTACGCAATAATCCAATACGCAACCCCTTTATTTCACCTGTCAGCGCAGTGGTATAATCTGGGACTGCTTCCACCGCCGATGTTGGGTCATGGGGGTCATTCCCGGCGATAGCCTTCAGCACATAAGCGGCATCGCTCACCCTTTTGGCAAAAATCCCTACATGGTCCAAAGACCAACAAAGAGGATAAACACCATAAAGACTAATTCTTCCATAGGTGGGCTTAAGTCCGACCACTCCACAACAAGCGGCTGGTATCCGCACTGACCCCCCAGTATCAGTACCCAGTGTGAATAGGGCCATAGAGGCGGCTACAGATGCGGCTGACCCTCCACTAGAGCCACCAGAAATGCGCTCCTGATTCCATGGATTTCGAACGTCCCCGTAGTGAGGGTTTAATGAGGTGGGCCCAAAGGCAAACTCATGCATATTAAGCTTACCTAAATTAATAGCCCCAGCTTGGTACAGCTTCTGCACTACGGTGGCATCCTTATCTGGAATAAAATCAGCCAGGATTTTAGAGCCGCAAGTGGTACGGACGCCACGGGTAAAGAACAGGTCCTTAAGGGCAAATGGTATCCCATGAAGAGGCCCTCGATGGTGACCGGCTCTAATCTCCTCCTCTGCTCTGGAAGCAGACTTAAGCGCCTCATCTTTTAAAATGGTGAGAAAAGCGTTGGTTTCCTTGTTTAGGGCCTCACTTCGGTTTAGGAAAGCTTGAACCAACTCAGTTAAGGAAACTTCCCCCGTCTTAATCTTTTCTTTCAGATTGGAAACAGTGACCGACGTAATATTCTCCATAACTTACTCCTTTAGTGCCTTGAAGATGAGCGCCGGTGCTACTTCCACCGGGTCAAGATATCCGATAGCATTAAGTCGGGCCGTGATAGCTTTTACCTCCTTTGCCAAGTCGGGCTTCTCCTTTTGCTTGTCAGGTTCAAGTTTTGCCATGATGCTCCTTTCTATAACTAAAAGTGGGAATTTTATCTTTAACCCGTCATCAATCCAATTTAACTATTTTCCGGGTTTCCTATTTCAAGTTATAGTGAGGGCATGCCCCCACTTGACACCGATTGTACATCCACAGCACCTGACTGTCAATCATCCTAGCCCGGAACCAGCCTATGGCACTCAGGGGAGCTGGTATTATGAATCCAGAGTTGGGTTTATCGTTATGAGCCAGTACAGATTGACGATAACGCTAGCCCTCTGTTAGAATCAATGGGGTATTTCCCCAGATGAATTCAGCCGTGGCAAAACCTATTTGAGAGGAGGTGATGCCTTTTAGACAACATTTCAAGTAACTAATTCTCAACAATCATAATAGGAGACTTATGATGCTAATTGACTATAAGAAAGAAGGCAAAACTGCTATCTTCAACATTAATAACCCAACGCTCAATGCCATAAACATGAACGTAGTTCTATAACTAAATCAATCAATAGGAAGCTTAGCGACTGACCCTGAGCAATGGCTT
>SDBV01004477.1_pt1 | contig 20061 bp, 37 predicted proteins | sample 2277081 | NCBI WGS metagenome assembly SDBV01 (sample SAMN10402039, study PRJNA504765) | marine sediment metagenome | isolation source: marine sediment core GS10_PC15, 223 cmbsf | place: Arctic Ocean: Southern Knipovich Ridge | collected 2010 | reverse complement strand
CCCAGCCGGATAATGCCCGTGGATCTGACCGTGCAGGGTTCCCAAAACCTCCATTTCGGTGAATCCCATCTGAGCGGCCTTTTTCTGGATCTTCACCCGGGCCGTACTTTGCATCGGCTCAATCTGGTATTCGTGACCCTCAAGGTTGAAATATCCAGCCTGGAGCCGGATTCTGTTAATGTGAGCCCAATACCAGGCGTCCACCGCCGCGATATCTTCCGGGCTTATTTCTTTCGCCTCAATCATTTTTTCCGGATCTCCTTACCCACCGCAACCGCAACGTCCTTGAGAAGCGTCTTTTCATCGTCGCTGTACTCCCTGGTCAGGTTCCCCTCCAGCAAAATAGAGTCAGCCGGGTAGAATCGCCCGACCTTTCCCAACTCCCGGCCCGCGTCCAGCCGGATTCGATTATCGGCATATTCCTTTTCGTCCATGATTACGCCCTTATCCGAAGCCGTTTTCACAAGAGTCGCGGTCTCGGCTAATTTCTTCATGTGACCAACCCACCACTCAGGCGTAATTCCGTGCTCCGCATACGCCTTCTCAAGTGGCCGAAGAAGTCCCTCAACCGCTTTTAGTTGAGCTGCCATTATGCACACCCCCTGTATTAGATTTACGAATAAGGCGTAGCTCGCTGATCCTCTTCAAAGCCGTGTCACACAAGAGAACTTTCTCCACAGACCTCGACGCGTTATCGCCACTAAGAAAATTTTTATTGTGGTACTCCAGTGTTTCGATAGCCCGGATCTGCTCCAAACCAGCGTATATTTCTTTAAGAACTAACTCAATCATCACCCTCTTCCTCCTTCTCCCCAACCCGCAGCATTGGCCGAAGCCTTCCACACTTCAGGCACCTCAATAAATATTCCTCCCCCATCAGCGCCTGACCGTTCGGGCTCGCAACTGCCGGAATTTCCAAAACCTGTACCACATTGTCAAACATCTCACCACCGCATTTCCCGCACCCCACAATCGTCGCCAGCTTTCGATTGAACTTCACAGGCCCCCCAGCGATCACCCCGGCAACAGGACCGTTTTTTCCAGTTACTAACCTTTTATCCATATCAACCCTCTAAGGCATCACAGATCTCAGAAAACGGAACAACAATCTTCTTCCCGCTTTTCCGCTCAATTATTATATCACCCATCCCAGCCTCAGAAAAATGATAATCCACAGGCTGGGTCCACCGTGAAACATCAAACAAATGCTCACTGCTTTTCGCCAACTGTTTCGCCTCAACTGGCCGACCAGCTAGAACTACAAACAACGCACCAAATATCTTCAGCGCCTTCCTTCGATTCATATCCTACCTCCATTGTTTCACGTGAAACAATCAAAATCTCAAACGCTGGATCTCCACAGCATATCAACCTCAATAAGAGTCATCCCAACCCATTATCTTCACCTCAGTTTGTACCACAACGTATCATAAATAATACCCAATCAATACACCTAAAACCCTCCCGAGGCTACAATCCCCACCGGTGGGAGACCACTTCTCAGGGGGAAAAAGAAACCACCCTCAGATTCTAATATTTTTACAGGCGGAGATAGATCAATCCACGCGGGGGCCTGTCTATAGCCCCCCCACCCCCCCTTCAAAGAGACTCCTTTTTTCGCTTTCAGATCGCTTTGACTCACTATGGATCACTCCCTTACCGCTCATTCTATGGCATGGTTGATTGACAGCGTCCCATAATCATCATTCTGTTAATTAAATCCCTTGACAACTACCCGTGCAGTATGTACACTAGCCTATCTTAACATGGAGGTGTAAACATGAAAGAACGTGTCCGATTGACAGCGAAACAAATGGTTGACGTAATAAATGAGTATTCAAATCAACTCACCCCTATGATTGCACTTGCCAGTAAGTATGGCATTAGCCGGCAAGGTATTTACAAAATCTTGCTCAAGGCTGGCATTGACACGGTAAAACGGAAATTGCCTGTATCTTGTACTACTTGCGGGACTGTGATTATGCGTAACAAGGCTAAGATTAGGAGACAATTGCATCATTTCTGTGGTGTTCCGTGCTGGGAGACCTTCCTCGAAGCTGGCAACGGATTCCCTTACAAGCCCAGCAGGCACGGGCAGCGTATCGGCCGTTCTATTGTTTCCAAGTATTTTCAGCTTCAAACGGAGCATATTGTGCACCATGAGGATCGGAACTGTTTAAGTAATGAACTCAAAAACTTACGTGTTTTTGCCACCCAGGGAGACCATTTGCGTTATCACCGAGGCTTTGACGTTTTGCCACTTTGGAATGGCGCTGATATTAATATTTAAGCTGTGGTTATTAATCCCCCGCAGCTGTCAGAAATCGATGCACTTGCCCGTTTTTCCCGCTTTATTTGTTCCCTTGCTATCTTTGGATCTACCCTATGGGTTTTCTTTTTAGGTCCTTTCCATTTACGTTTTGGTCTTTGGGCTCTAATTTCCTCTTTTTCCTTCATCAACATAATGAGTCCTGCTTTGATAAGGCTTTCCCATGTCCACATGAGAGTCTTAAAGCCCGATACAGATCTAAGGACGTATCCGTTTTCGCGCAACCATATTCTATCAGCGTGACGAAAGTAATTTGTTCGGTCTTTCCATGGGGTTATTGATGCAATTTCTTTCCAGCCTGTTAGGATTCGATCGGTTGAGACTATGTCTTGCTGTTTATCCATTATCGAGGTTTTGGCTTTCCGTAGGGTTTTTTGCGGTCTCTTGTCATTTGGTTGCTACTGGCTGTATTGGATGATTCAACATAGCTTATTGTCTGTTGTTTATTTGGGCTTGTCAAGTAAATACGTGTCTTTTTTGCCAGTGCAGTAATGACACACATCCAAGCCCTTGCTGTTCTTAGGTATTGTCTATTTTCTCGCCTTTCTTGTGTATCAATATTACAACACTTTCCTCATTCCTGCCATTTTGGGTTTTTGCTTACATTCTTGGATTCCCCCGTGTTTTCATTCTGTTACGCTGTTTATTTATTATTATACGGTTTTGGCATGTCGATTGCAAGGTCTGAAGGTATGAAACACAGTCAATCAAACAGAGGAGGAATGGACATGAAAAAGGGTGACAAGGTAACAATTAAAGCAGGGCACGGATACCACGACTTTACGGACGGAATTGACGATTTCAAGCGAACAAAGGAGCCATTGACCGGAATAATTAAAGACGTTATTAGCTACTCACAAATTTGGGTCAAGCTGGACAATGGGCATTATGTACGAGTCACCGGTGATTCACTCCAAAAGCCATTATGCCCAATGTGCGAAGAGACCGAAGTTGACGGCTATGTCCTTTGTTTTGACTGTGCCGAAAAGAAAGGTGAGCGAGCGGACAGAGCGAACTTAATTAATCGGTCAGAATGGTAACCCCTATTATCCTGAAAGGAGACCAACAATGAATATGCAAGAGGCGCTTAACATCTTGAAGCCAACGGGAAACACGGACGATGCCTTGAAAACGGCATACAGGGAGGCATCCAAGAAATATCACCCTGACGTGAATCCCGATGGCTTAGAACTGATGAAATTGATCAATGCTGCCCATGAATTCCTGAAAAAACATATCAACAAATGGTCATTCCATCAAGCAAATGAGGATACACCAATTGACGAGATTTTACAAGCAATACTTGACAAGATCAAACACTTTCCTGGTATTTCTCTTGAGATTTGCGGCACTTGGCTGTGGGTATCTGGCGACACAAAGCCCGTCAAAGATCAGCTCAAAGAAGCCGGCCTTTACTACGCACCCAAAAAACACATGTGGTACTGGCGGCCAGTAGGGTACAAAAAGAGAGGTAAGGAGGTCTATTCAATTGACGAAATCCGAGAGAAGTATGGAACTGACGAAGTTGAATCCAGCTCATTTGAGGCAGTAGGTTAAACACTTTACCGCGCCAAGAAAGGAGGAAGCCTATGATTGAACTACTTAATTTTCTTTCGGTCATTGCTCAATACGCTGTCATGATGTGGTTCGTACTTTGGATTTTTAAAAGGAGATAAAAACCATGAAAGACATCAGAATCTTCGACCCAAAACGCCCGATAAATGCCTGCATTGTGAACGTTGAGAATTTCAAACCTGACCAGATTAGAAAATTGCTCGACACTCAACGCGCTTTAGGGAGAACGGAATTCGAGTATTTAGCAAGTGGAGAACGAAAGGGGGAGACTTGCGGAGATAAACCACCCAAACATACATCTTCTGATCCTGCTGTATTTTGCAATAGAGAAAAAGGACATGGAGGTGAACACTGTAGGCAACTTTTAAACATAACTGGCTACCACAATATTTGGTGGCCCTAACCCCACTGCTCACCTTGAAAGGAGGGAAAAATGAGAAAAACCTTATTGGAAATCACACAATCAACTATTCTTCGAAAGCAAATCAAGACACTTGCTCGATGTTTACTCGCGCACATTCAGACAAATGACATTTCTGACGACATTGCAAGATCTGCCCTAACATTCTTTCTTGAAAGACAGGAGCTAAAAAGCCAAATCCAATCCCTTGATCATCAATCAATGGAACCTTGACCCCAACCACCCCCCGCTCCACGCTCCACGCGGGGGTCTTCAAAACGAACACGCAGCCTTGAAAATGAAATACCCTATAGCCCCCCCAACACCTACACCGATCGCGCCGAAGATCAAACCCGCAAACCAAAATTCGTAGACTAGGTTGGTCGCTAACTCAGGCATAATAACCCCCTATTATTCACGGATACGCCATTTGTCCAGCCAACTATCGACCGTTGTGCTCGGTAGGTCCAGTGTTTTTGCCATCTGGTAGGCCGTTTTATATTTTGTGAAGATCGCTTTGAAAACGAAATATGCAAGGTGACTATATTTAGGCCGGGGCAAAAGCTCAAGGAGTTCATGAATCAACTCGAACAGCCGCCCCTCATCTTCAACTGATTTAACTTTGAAATTCGGTAGCCTCGGTTGTTGGGCCGTGATTTGTTTTTTCGGGGGAGTAACATCCTGCTCGGATGGGGAGTTAATTATCTGCCGTCCAATATTTTGAATTTTCACATTCAGTGTCACATTTGGGCCAGCCTTATTCGCTGCTTTAATTAACTGTACTGCTGTTATGGGTTGGTCAAGGACAAGATCTGGTAGGTCTGCCATTTCGACCACCTTTTTCCAATCTCTCAGCTATCTTTAAAAATGCCTTCCAAGTCCTTACTTTATGATATTCAAGTTTCAAGTGCATAAAAATAATTGCTACAGTAGTTTGGCTTTCTTTGGTCGGACCTTTTTTGGTTTTGCACTCAATGAACAGTATACAATTTTTGAGAGCGATTGTCACATCAGGCCATCCCGCGCCTTTTGTGTGAGCCCGATAGTAAGCCTTGGTTTTTGGGTGGGAATGGAAAGGATACCCTTTCGCAATTGCCCATTCAACTATTTTCGACTGTAGCACAGATTCAGGTTCGTCTATTTCGTCCGGCTTCATGACAGCTTTTAGTTGGGCTTCAGTCCAGTTCATTTCATCAATCCCTTGGTAACAACCTCAAAGTCAATTTCTTTGGGGTAATTTTCACAATTCTAAACTTTGACCGGGCAATTGTGACATGCTCCCCAACTGTAAAGATATCAGTCCTGTTTGGATCTTGCCCCATTAATCTGTGTCTTTCCTGTTCCTCCAGTATCTTGAAATTTCCATCGCCTGAATCCATAGTTATCTCCCTTCATTTAAATCATCTAAAAAATCCTTCTTCTTCGACACCAAAACAACCGCAGGGATCTTGTCTTTCACAACCAGCCGATTTGCCAAGGTGTACGCCGCCTTCTGCCCTGTATAATTATCGTCGTTATCGGAGTAGATTTCAACTCTTTTCGCCCACACCGGGGGAATAAACGATTCAAGGAGTGTTGCCGACAACGCAGCCCAAACGGTTATCTTGTGCATTTGGTGGACCGCAATGGCTGTTTCAATCCCCTCACAAATACCTATGGTGTCCATTTCATGATCGTAGAGCCTGACCGCACCACCGGCCATCTTCTCCAGGGAAGGCATGATTTTCCGGGGGGATTTGATGTCCAGTTTCCGGCCATCCTGAATGAATGTCCTGTGAATCGTCACGGCCTTACCGTCCGGGAGAGCGAAAACCGCAAGCATAGCCTTCGAGTTTTTCTTTGTTTCGTACTCCCAGCATTTTTCGGCATACCTGAGAGTAGACGGAAAACCAGACAGCCCACGGTTTTCTAGATATTCCGTCACTGGATCACCCGCCACAACTGATTGTGACGCTTTAAATATTTCCCTCAACTTTTCAGGAGAAGCTTTTGACTCCTGGACCACAGTATGAGCCTGGACCGTTCCGAGAACTTTTGAGACTTCAAGGCACGCCTCTTGGAACCCGACACTCAGTTTTTTCATGACGAGGGATATTCCATCCCCGCTGCCACATTGCCCACAGAGATAAGTTCCCCTCCCTTCTTTATCGTCAAAGCGAAATCGGTCCTTCCCCCCACACAAGGGACAAGGCCGGTGTTTTCCGTCTCCAACATCCATCCCAAATCGAGATAGGATTCCATGCCATTTACAGTTAGCCTCTTCCTTTACTCTGTCACAGTCCGCGGTAATATTATCCATTGGCCGGCTTCTTTTTACTCTTCGCCCACTTGATATTTAAAAACCTCATATAATTATAAAATTCTCCGGTTGGCTCAATTGGAGCCGTGTATTTTAATCCAACAGGCCACACACCGAACTTTGCCCGATATTTATGTGCAATCCATCCCTCCGCAAAACCTTTTTGATGACAATGGTATCGGAACATCCCATACCATTGAGCCTTATCAGCCATCGAGTTTTTCTGCTTCGCGCCAATCTCTTCCAGTTCGGCTTCGACCGTTATTATTTTCTTCCCGAATGACTTGACAGGCGTTCCGCAATCGGGGCAAACCGAGACTCCCATAAATACCTGATGACATGCTCGACACTTCACAAGCTTTTTCGTGACCTCTCGGGACGGTTTTTTCCAAGCCTGTTCTTTGCCGTCCAAACTCCACTCAATTTCCCAATCAAGGAACCCGTGCATTTCAATTAAATTACCATGATCGAGAATCAGGCAATTATGGACTAAACATCCGTTGGCAGTGAACCGCTGTAAGGCCCCTGCGTTGTGAATGTCCCATACTTCCCTTTGGGTTTGTTCGAGGGAATCTCCCACCGTGTATTTATTTCTTCGTCTGTCAAACCACTTCTTATAAATCCGGCCAATGTTGCATCTGCATACATCACATAAGGATAAGACTTCCTGAAATTGCTGAATCTCTGTCTTGATAATCCCATAGTCTTTCTTGAATTGTTCATATTTGCCACGCCAGTAGTCCACCTTATATTTCCAGATTCGTAGTTTCCGTTGTTGTTTATCCTGTCCAACTGAAATAATTTTGATTGTGGAATTCCTATGTTCTGCTTTATCCACACAGTCGCGGAATGAACCGAATCGAAACAAAACTTTATTCCCCGCCCTCCATAATCTAAATAACGCGGATCTTTGGGGTTCGTGCATCTGTTTTGTTGGGCTTGAACTCTTTGGTAAACCCATTTTGGAACAACCAGCGGGAAACGCGGGTTGCAGGCTGGACACGCCTTTGTATTGGGCCTTTTCCTTACATTGTGATATGAAGTCATGAATATATTTCCACACCTTCCGCATTCTACTTGCACCTTGAGACGGAATGATTTTCCTTCTGTCTTTCTTGTAATTATTTTCAATGAACCGTATTTCTTCCCCACTAAATCCTGTCTTAACAATCCGCAACTGCCTGTAAGCCGCCTCGCTGAAAGTTTTCCATCCTTCATTTGTCATTACCTCGTGATTTAGGGTTGCAGTGATACCATGATATGTAATTGTTTCTTGAATCCCCTTACATATCGCACCACCATGTTTGACAAATGATACCCCATCCCACACTTTATGGTCAAGCGTTATATTTTGTATTTTCACATTTCCTTTATCTGTCAAAATCAAGGTGTCTCTCGCTAAGCAATCCATTTTTCCAGGCCAAGGACGAAGCCCCCGGCCACAACACTGCCGATAGAGACCCATCGATTTCGTTGGCCGCGCCATCACGATGCAACTCACATCGGGAACGTCCAACCCCTCTTGGTAGAGGGCTACATTGCAAATAACGGTCAAGTCACCCCGCTGCATTTTCTCAAATACAAGATCCCGTTCTTTGTCGTTTGATCGAGCGTCAAGATGCTCTACTGCTACTCCTTGATTTAGAAACTCGTCGCGCAGGGCTTTTGAATGAGCCACATTCACACCATAGACGATTGACTTGCGATTCTCGGCAAGATTCAACCAGTTTTCAACGACATCTCCAACTAATTTTGTGGTGTTGACTTTCCCATCCAAATCCTTGATGATAAAATCGCCCATCTTGGTTTTCACGCCATCCAGGTCTACATGATTCGGTGCAAAATATCTCGCCGGTGCCAAATACCCGGCTTTTGTCAGTTCGTAGACACTGGCAACATTCACAATTGTATCGTACACCTCGCCCAGCCCTCGACCATCAGCGCGAACAGGAGTTGCAGTGCATCCCATAATAATTTTATCTTCATATAGATCGATGACATCCTTGTAGGATTTTGCGCATGACCGGTGCCCCTCGTCTATCAGCACCACATCGGCATCAACCACAAATCGGTTGTAGGCCGTTGAATCCAAGCCCATACGCCGGATAAATGTCTGAATGGTGCAGAGTTGAACTGGTTTTTTTGTGTCCGACTCTACCCCTGCCATGATGATACCCGGTTCTATATTAAAATGTTCTCTGAGAACATCCCTCATTTGCTTGACTAGATTTCGCCGGTGAACAAGCCAAAGGACCTGCTTCCCACTTTCAATAATATTGGAAATGATCTTACCAAATATTATACTCTTTCCACCTCCTGTCGCCAGGGCCATCAACGGACGCTTGAACCCGGCCCTCAATTTTTCCCTCAACTTCTCAACGGCGGTTACTTGGTATTCACGGATTTCCATTTATCCTCTCTTTTTATTCTGTTCTGCAAATACAACTCATGGCTTCCAATAGGATTTTTACTTTTAAGGTTTTCAGCCACTATCTTTTTCCAAATCGGAGGCTTAGTGACCCCTGGCCCCTTGCCGTTCCATTCCACCCAATAATTCCACCATAGCCACCAAGTAGGAGCTACCAACCAAGATCGTTTATCAGCGCGAAATAGTTTTGATTCGCCATATCCAGACTCTTTAGGACAGTGACCTGCAATCATAACCCAAGAGAAAACATCGAAATTAGCTGGCAATAGCCATTCAGCCATTCTAGCACCAAGACCCCAATGTCCTTTCTTGGCTGTATCATCACTTAAATATTGCCTTCCACAGACCCCAACGTCATGGAGGAAGATACAAATAATCTCCCACCAGTGGGGCCATGATTTATACTCAAGTCTCCACGCCATTAAAACGCACAAAGGATGCAAAAAAAATTGGTGACACCCTATCAGATATGATTTTGTTCCTTCGGTCATTTTTCTACCCTCTTTCTATGCTGGAAACTCCTTCTCACCTCTCCCGTTTCCAATTGCTGGTTGCATATCTCCATCGGATACGATTTCGTTCATTTTCTGTTTTGCCCTCTGATCCTATTATTTCACGTTTGCAGTTAGGGCACCGGGACTCGACATCACAGATAGCAACGCTGCAACATTCAGTAAAAAAGGTGCTGTTCTTTCCCTGCGGCATCAATTTGTGGACTCCAGGTTTGAAGTCAGGGTGTATATAAATTTCAATCACCTCCAAATCAAAGTATTTCGAAGCATTTCGAAGATAATTTTTCCCCCAGGGGTGTTTTTTAATCGGCTCTCACCACCTGAGATTTCCCCTTAACTAAGGAGATGTTAATACTGTTTCCCCTTAACTAAGGAGATGTTAATACTGTTTCCCTCTTGGCTAGAATCTCTTTAACGGTGAAGGTGAAGAGCTATTTTTTGCGCATACCTGTATCTATAGACTGAGCATTGCTGTATTTATAAACTAACTATTACTGTATCTATAGACTAAGCATTTTTTTTATTTACCCCACCTTGACGCTGCACCTAATTTACCCCTCGCTATGGCTCTTTCTCGCTGGGTTTGAGCTTTAATAAGCTCCTTTTCTACCCGATGATGTACCCATTTTCCAGGCGATATTTTAATATCGAAAAACTCTTGAAGCACTGGTTTGTTTATAGACCAAGCATCTAAGGGTAATTTTGTGATTGAAGCTAATTGGGAGTTTTTCGAAGAGAGGGGGCCTTGGATTTTCCAGTATGCCATAATAAGTAAAAGATACGATCCATGCTGTTCTGTTGTCAGGTGCATTGTATCTGAAAGATAATCACCAACAAAAAGAGGCATCCAAATATCATATTTTTTCATTTTTCATCAAGGAATTCAATTTATCCAAAGTCTCCAGTGGAATGAATCTGCTGGTTATTGATATTGCATTTGGGGCAAATCCGGTTTAGCGTTGTGTCAACTGATTTGAAGTCCTTCTCACATTTCTGGCAGGGGATCGTAGCTTTGATAATTTTTGTTTTCCGTTCGTTCTCAGGTGTTTGATATTTGTAGGCGTGCTTATATTCTCTTGGCATTATTTTCCAATTCCTCCTTAATCGCTCGGGCCAAAAATATACCAGCCTTTCGTTCACCCTTGCTTAAATAGATCACCCACCTTTTAGATATTCCAATGCGGGTTGCCACTGCCTGTTCTGAGCCAAGCTTTTGAATTAACTTGCTAATTGTTGTTTTGATCCTTATAGTTTTCATAATACGAACGATCCTAGTTGAATCTAAATCTAATGTCAAGAAGTTTTAGGGGAACTAAATTCATTATTTTCCTTGACAACCGATTTCAAGGTAATTTATGATGGACAAACATCAAGGAGGAAAGAATGGAAAATGAAAATCATCAAAGTGACCCTATCGCCCCCTCACGAGGATTCTTTTTGTGGCTCCTTATCTCGTGGCTGCTTTTCGGCTTGCTGGTAATCTGGCTCCTGCCTGCTGATGCCCAGGAACCTGCCGCCCCCCAGTGTCCCCCGCAGGACTCCATGGTGATCTTCCCCGATGGTCCTGGGATGGTCCGGAAGGGTCATTTTGATAATCCTGACAATTATTACACAAAAAAGGAATGGGTGGCATTGCGAGAACAGCGGCTGGAATCAAATAAATTGCTTGAGGAAAAACTCAAGGAATTAGAGGAGGCCCTGAAAGCGATCCTCGAGAAAGAAGCGGAGAAAATTAGGATTTAAATAATACTTCTGTGTCCTTCAGATCTAAGACCTGGCCTCCGGGCACCAAAACAGGCATTCGGGGATCGCGGATTTGAGTGGTCAACGTGTTGATGTGTAATTTGGAACCCAACCTTTAAATCGGGCGGCTCTTTACGGGGAGAGTAGAGTTTTCTGTCAGCGAGTCGGCAAGCAGGGTTGTAAAGCATAAAAATTTTGGCCCTGACATGAAATAGTTGGCCCGCCCGACCCTGTGGGGATAGCAAGTAAACGGTTGTGAGTGTGGGCGAGACGCCGGTTAAAATCCGAGACTCGTCGCTTGCTTCCCCACGGGAACCTTTAACCAGAAAGGAGATGATGCCATGAAGTAGCAACCATAAAAAGGGAAATGCAAAAATTGTCAAAGAGCTACCTGCGGGGCGGCACCAACAAAAAGGGTTTGTTAAAATATCTTTGCTGCCCCGCAGGTATTTAAAAGGGGGATGGATATGTTCAAAAAGTTAAGAGTCACAGAAGAAACAGTGGTGATTTTCATCTTAATTGTCGCCGGCCTGTTTCTTTTATATTCCTTTTTTTGGGAGGGAAAATAATGCTTTGGAAATTTGGTCCAATACTAATATTGATCCTTGCAGCCATACTAAATATTGTCACTCTCAAATCAAAACCGAGTGAAATAACCCTAACAATCGAAGCTGCCAATATTGAAATAGTTGAGAATGGACCCGAGACTACAAAGCTCTTTAACGTTGTTTACAGTCTAAGATATGGGGGCTTTTTATTGGTTGTCCCTAATGGGTGGGTACGGATAGAAAAAGTTGAAGTTAGGGAGAAAAAATTATCAAAAGGAGGAAGAGGAAAATGAATAACACCGACGATAAGACGGCGGATAGTCTAGCGGTGAATGACAAAAGGTTGATAGCTGATGAGACCGAATCGGCGGTTGTGGTTCAGGAGTCGCCCAACGAAATCTTGTTGATGGCAATGAAGCAAAAGTATGAACCGGCATTCATTAAAGAGATGTTGGTAATTCAAATTGCGTACGAAAAGAATGAAGCTCGCAAGGCATACTTTGACGCGGTAGCGAATTTTAAGGCAGAGGCCCCAAAACTTAAGAAAGATAAAGTCAATGCAGCCTTTAACAACTCACCATACACAAGTTTAGGACTCATGCTCGAAACATTCAACCCTCCCCTTGGTCAGCACGGCCTTTCCCTTTCGCATCCTAAAATAGATGTGGGCGAAACCACCATAACGGCGGTATGTCGGTTGTCTCACCGCTTGGGGCACACCGAGTCCCTTCCAATAACAGTGCCCATAGATCAATCACCGGTTGGAGGAACAAGCAACAGGAAGGTTCGGACCCCTATCCAGGATATAAAGACGAGCCTCACATATTTACGGTCTATCACCGTTGAAGCTATCCTGGGTATCACGGGAACGGAAGCATCGACACATGATAACGATGGAAATTCAGCGGAAAAAGCCTACCTCACCGAAGATCAGGTAAAGGAAATTAAAAAGAAACTCAAAGACCTTAAAATTGATAAGTCAGCATTCTTGGGATACATGGGAAAGGCTTTCAAGTGTGACGAGTTTTCTGATGTTGATAAGATCCCTGCAACGGGGTATGCCGCGGCTATCAGTGTCATTAGAGCGAAGGAGAAGGAGGGGAAGAAGTGATAATCGAACAGGTCGAACAGGGCTCAGAAGCCTGGTTCAAATTAAGATGCGGAATCCCCACAGCCTCAAACTTCAACCAACTCATCACGCCCAAAACCATGAAGCCGTCCTCCCAAGCGACAAAATACATGCACACCCTAGCCGGAGAGAGGATCACGGGGGCCAAGGCGGAGGGGTTTCAGAGCCAATGGATGGAAAGAGGGGTCGCGGTCGAAGCGGAAGCAAGGGCCATGTTTTCGATGGTCATGGACTTGGAGATCCAGGAAGTCGGCCTCGTATATCAAGATGAGAGGAAACTGTGGGCTGCGAGTCCAGATGGTCTTTTGGAAAAAGCTGGCTTTGAGGTGAAATGTCCAGCCATGCACACGCACGTTGGGTATCTCCTGGAAGGAAACCTCCCTGGTGACTATATCCCCCAGGTCCAGGGTAGCATGATGATAACAGGGCTACCGTGCTGGTGGTTTATGTCGTATTATCCGGGATTGCCACCGCTGATCCGGTGTATTGAGCGTGACGACAGGTTTTGTGCAACTTTGAAGGTCTTGCTTGAGGAGTTTTGTTCCGAATTGGATCTAGTCGAAAAGAAACTGAGGGAGTTGGTGTGATGAGCTTGCGTGATGTGGCAAATAAAGTATCCAAAGATATTCCTGAAGGTTGGATAATATCATTGCAAATTGAAAAAGGGGCGGCTTGGGTTGAGTGTTGCGATCCTGACGGTCGGCGTGTCCCGTTGCCTGACTCTACAGATAAATCATTGCGTGAGCAATTATATGATGCTTTAGACACGACAATGAAGGAAGGTGATTGAATGGACAAGAAGACAACAACTAGTGTCAGGCAAATTCTAATGAACGAATTAGGATTAACACGCGAGAATGTAAGGACAGAAATGGAAAACATCATTCATGATACAATCGATAAGCATCTTAAAAAAATGTGGCATAGTGATGAATTTCAGAAAATACTCACCAGGATTATAATTAATCAATTCAAACAGGCGCATACCTTTGGGGCTAAAAGTACCCTTAAAGAAATGGTGTTACTTGAAGCCCATAAAAAGGTGGGTAAATTTATCGATGAAAATATTTTCATTAAAGGAAAATAATGCCAGGAATAATTAAATGTTTCACCTGGAGTTGCCGCTATCATGATTTTGCCGAAAAGGAGATGGTAGACTAATGCCAAAAGAAATATTCATTTCTCAATGCCCAAAGTGTGACAGAATCCGAGATGTAGGGTGGGTGGAACGATTTGGAGCCGATAAGCCAGTAACGACCGACCTGAAAGTTTTGTGCGCTGAGTGCATGGCTAAAGAATAGAGGTTTTACCGTGAAACAACCATTACCCATTTTTGAGGGTGATATCGTTGATGGAAAATTAAAACTCTTTCCTCAAGTCAAAGCGTCTGTCGCCAAATGGTGCCAAACTTTTAAATCCGGGACCCATGTTGAAATCATTATTAGGAAGTTCAAATCTAAACGAAGCAACCTTCAAAATAGATATTATTGGGGTGTTGTCATCCCTGTTCTCGCGGAACATTTCGGGTATGAAATGGAAGAGATGCACGAAGAAATGAAAATACTTTTCAACCCGAAAGATAGCAAGATCCGACCAGGGAAGAAAATAGGGGGGAGCACTACAAAGATGTCAACAGAGGAATTCTATTCCGGCGAAACGAGTTATGTTGAGAGAATTTGTCGATGGGCTGCGAGTGAGCATGGTGTGTATGTTCCCCCGCCAAAAAAAGCTTGCAATGCCGATATTGAAAAAGAATAAGCCCCTACGCTTAAAGGAAAAGAAAAAGCTCGACCTTTACCGGGCTGTTGCTGAGAGGGATGGAAATCGATGTGTGTCCTGTGGAAAGTGGATACAAGAGGGGGAAATTCCGCATCATATTATCTATAAATCAGAAGGGGGTGGAGATTCTATTGACAATTTAACAATGTTATGCCATAATCCTTGTCATCATAGTATTCATCATGGTGATATGAAGGAATTCATAGACGTTTTTATCACCCTGCACGGGTTGAAAAAGACGATTCAGTGTATTCTGAAAGGGGTTTTGCATGATATTGAAATGTGATAATTGCGAGATTAAATTCAAGAGAAAACCGTCGGATGTTAGGGGTCAAAAGAATGTCTATTGTTCAAAGGCATGTGTTCAGGATGCTCTATCCAAGGACAAGACTTTAAATGGAAATTATCGAGGCGGAAAGTTTGTGGAGTGCTGTGTTTGCAAGAACTTACATTATCGAACTCCCTGCTTGCTCAAAAGGGCCAATTATTTTTGCAGCATGAAATGCCACGGGTCTTGGCGATCCCTAAATTTGATAGGGGAGAAAGCCTTAAACTACAAAGGCGATAAAATCAAGTCAGCATGCCCTCAGTGTGGGAAAAGGTTTGTTAGGTACAAACAAGTGCATTGTTCACATAAATGTTCTTTGGAATCAAGGGGGTCTCTTTCGGTAAAGCTGGAATGCACCGGGTGTGGAAAAACTTTCTCAAGGCCCCCTAGCCAAATCAAATGGAGCAAGCTAAGGGGGGCGAACGGAAAAGACTTTTTCTGTTCCAATGGATGTTTTGGGAAATCTCACCGTGGATCGAATCATTCAAAATGGATCAAAGATCGTTCAGGAGTAAAACTTATACATAAGAACATAAGAGGGTCTGTGAGAATGAAGGAGTGGCAATTAAGCATTATAAAGCGCGACAATAACACTTGCCAGGTGTGCAACTCTACAACCGGAAAGATGATCGCCCATCACATAAGAAGGTTCCACGATTTCCCAAAGTTAAGGTTTTTAATGAAAAATGGTGCAACAGTGTGCATCGATTGTCATGAGTTAACAAAAGGGCATGAAGAAGACTTTGAGCAAAGATATTGGCAAGATAGATTCCATGTTAACACTTAAAGGAGGAAAGAAATGAGCGAACAAACTGAGTACGCCCCGACGACCCAAGTCAAGGCCGTTGAGAGAAACGCCATCCAGGAGTACGAGATCACGCCGAGTAAGGTCAAAGAGCTAGTCAAGGGGTACATGGAGCTTAGGGTCTTGCCGGCCGATAAGGGCACCTACAAGGCGGCTCACGAAGGCAAAATGGTCTTAGTGAAAACCCGGACCTCAATAGACAAACGCCGGAAGCAACTCGGGGAGGATGCCAGAAAGTGGGTGGGTGAAGTAAACGACGCGGCGAAGCAACTCTTGGCACCCATTGAGCCGGCGGAGGCACACCTCAAAGCTCAACTTAAGACGGAAGACGACCGGATCGACGCCATCCGTCAAGCCAAGGTTGCCGCCGAGGAGAAGCGGGTATCCGACATCCGGGAGAAGATTGAGGAGATCAAAACCCTCAGGTATGTCGATCCGCAACTCCCTTCTAAGGAGATCCTCAAGCAATTAAAAGAGTTGGCATTAATCGTAATCGACGACAGCGAATACGGCGAATTCACCGACGAAGCCGACGGAATGCAGGCCCGTTCCCGCCTCTCACTACAAGTGGCCCTAGATAAGCAACTCGAATGGGAGAAAGAGCAGGTAGCCGTTAAAGCCGAAGCCGAACGCCTTAAGATAGTCGCGGCAGAGCAAGAGCGTGAAAAAAAGAAACTGGAAGACGAACGGAAAGAGGAGCAGGAACGGTTTGAGGAGCAAAAGGCAAAGCTGGCCGCGAAGGAAGCCGAACTGAAGGCGGGGGAGGAAAAGCTTGAGGCTGAAAAAAAGGAAGAAAAGGAGCGTAAGGCCGAAGAGGAAGAGACCGCCCTCCAAAAGATAGAATATGCAGCAGAGCAGAAGCAGAAAAACCTTGATGATCTTGTCGCTAGGACCGCTGGAGGCCAAATACAACAGATGGATACCATCAAGAAAGGGGATCTTGTAGTGGGTGCTCGTGAGATCGTTGAAAATCTCCGAGCCCAGGTCAATAATAATGATCCCATAAAGGAAGACAAGGGACAACTCCTTGAACTTGTTGACAGCATAAAAGCATTCCCCCTGCCGGAAGTCCAGACCGATGAAGCTCAAACCATCATACTTTGGGTTAGGAGTCAATTGGAATCTGTCTCTAAAGGATTGGATTTGGAGATTGATGAACTATAAGTGATGTGGGTTCCCAAGGAATCTATTTAGATGGCGTGGTTCTCGTTGGGGAGTTAGGCTAATAACTCAGCGCACGTCATCCATAAGACTACAAGGCAGCTATTGTCCTAGCCCATTGTCAAGCCACGCTTTGGATAATGCCGAGGAGGATGCGGGCGGTGCGCTGAAAGGAGGAGAGGATGAATATAATAAGCAATATCGAATTAACCGCAGAAGAGGAAGAGGAAATTTTTAAAAGATCCCATATACCAAATGATTCCCAAGGTGGGACTAAAGTGCAAGATAGGGAGTATCTCATCAATTATATCAATAAATTAATTGGAGATGCTTTCAGTCATGGAAAGGCAATCAAAGTAATTGTGGACTAAATAGTATGGACGGGGGAGCGCACGGTGGGAGGGAGAGTCGTAGGAGTAGCGAAGTCTTCCGGCATCTATCCAGTCTAAACAACTCCCGCCGCCCTCGTCCGTGACTTTAATCGCCGTCTAAATTCTTGACGGCCCAAACGCCCATGAGTTGCTCAAGAATCCCCGGCCCCTTTTTCCGGTCGAATGTCAACACCGTTTCGCCTTTCGTGAGGCTCGCTTTTTCGTTGTTCGGTCCCCGGTAGGTATAAACCTCGCCTGTCGGCATGGTCAGTGTGGACGTTGTGGAACACCCTGCCAACAATAAAATGAGCACCAATGCAATCCCAAATAGTTTTAGCTTTTTCATATTTTAGTCCTTCTTCCGTCCCGTCGCCAGGGCACCCAGAGTGGTAATGCCCGCAGTAAAAATGGCCCCGACCACTATGGCGGAGGCATTCAGGAAGCTCAAAACCACACCTCCAACCACGCAGAGGCACACAATTCCGACCATTGCAAGGTCTTTGTCGTCATAGTCTTTCATCAGAAAACCCCTTTCAAAAACCCTAGAATCCCCCCAATATCGAACTTTTCAAGGGCCTCCCTGAAACCCTCCATCAGCAGGTAATGACTTGTGCCGGCCACATACATCAACTCCTCATCAGTGATCGGGTCCTTTGCAGCGTACTCATCCAGGATGGTTATCTGCGATTTCATAGCGATCGTCCGGCGCTCGTAATGGTCCTGGAGTGCGCCCTTAATGTATTCATGAACTTCCGGCCACATTTTCAGAACTTGCCTGATCAGATCTTTCTTGGCTGTAATCGTTTTCTCAGCTTCTACTAGGGTTTCCGTTGTGGTCTCCATGGCTCGGCGGCTGGTTGCGCACCCTCCAACAAATAAAACGATCAGTGAAATAATAAATACTTTCTTCATGGTTCCCTCCTTCAATTAAATAATATCTCAGGGTCACACCGGACAATCCCGACATGAATGTGGGGCGTGACCCCCTTCCCTGGATAACGCAAAGCTATGTTTTCGGCAATTCCGATAGGTTCCCCGATTTTAACCACCTTCCCCACAATCCCATCATACAATCGAACGTAGAACATTTTAAACCTCACCCTTTTTGCTTCGATCATGACACCATGATAGGTGTGATCAGGATGGTAGGGGTAAGCGTCCCTGATAATCTTACCGGTACACGGCATCCATATCTTTTGATCTATCCGGCAGGAATAATCTACACCCCTATGAGTGTAGGTTGACCCATCGTCCCGCTTGCGAGGCGCCCCGTAATGGCCGGACCCACCCCTATCGTTTCTTATGTCACCACCTGAAGGATTCATTTAGCCACCGTCAATCTTCTCCCTCTCGATCCATCCTCTTATAAAATTCGTGTCTTTGGCAGTTTGCTCTATCTTTGGATAAATATCCTTTTTGAAATCTTTCAAATCATCCTTTGTCTCTTTGATCTCCTGGGTGTTTTGCCCAACTTGAGCCTGACACCCGGCATCAGGACATTTGGGATCCGGGGCGCTACCCCCTTTATTATTGAACTTCCCTTTGAGCATCTTGATCAGCCTCATTACACCATACCCGGAGACCAGGACAACACTACCGATATTTCCCATTGCGCTCACGTCTAAGGCCATGATTTGGAGTCCTCTTTAATATGCCCAGCTTGTCAGTTATTTCGTCCCTTAAGTTGAACTATACGCCGGAGTTCCCACTGAAGAAATAACGAACCAGCGGGTTGAGCTTGTAGCGATCAAGAATATTGCTTCATCTGGTGCATTTAGTGTTACAGTGTTATTGGTCCCATCGAATGTTCCGGCACCAAGTTTAACGGTGTGCGCGGCCGTCCCAGAGGCACTTGTATTTATGATGCTCGCTATCTGGCCGATGAGGGGAGCGCTAGCCCACGTCCCAGCGATAACGACTGTAGCGTGATTGAGTTGGAGGGCACGAGTAGTAGCGTCAAAGGCCCCTGTTGTGGTACGCTCTTCGGGTAGGCTCTCTAACTTCCCTCTAAGTCTCGGTGCACCGAAAGATACTTGTTGCAGGGTTCGGCCGACTGGATATGTTTCATCACTTTTCATCACTAAGGTATCAGAAGTCGCAGAACCATCGGTAAAGGTGGTTGTGTATACGAGGCCGTGAACGATAGCATCAGAGGTTGTACTGTGTATTATTACATTGGTCGATCGCCCTCCATACACGCGAGGCGCATCAGCGCCAACCCCACCCTCTCCGAGATACAAAGTTCCACCGTTGACCATCTTTGTCCACATATTATAGTTGCCATAATCAACCAAGTCGCCATTAGAATAAACCCCATTGATTTGATTGTTGACGGCATCAGTATCGAGCCTAATTTGGTAGCCGCCGTTGGATTCGGTTTCAGGAAGTTCGAGAATATTTCCTCCTGATTCACCAAGGTGTATCCCTACTCCCGCCGTTCCAACGATGATTGGATTTTGGACATAGACAGTATTGGTTGGGCCGGTTACTCCATTATCACCCATAAGAATACCAGCTCCCCCTACATCTTGGCTAATATCCACATTGTATGTTCCGGTTCCTCCTGTTCCAGTCCCAAAAGAAACTATTTTAGTTCCAGCTGATACACCTGCTCCGGTTATTATCATCCCTACCGCCATATCAGCTCCAGAGCC
>SDBV01004476.1_pt1 | contig 20065 bp, 22 predicted proteins | sample 2277081 | NCBI WGS metagenome assembly SDBV01 (sample SAMN10402039, study PRJNA504765) | marine sediment metagenome | isolation source: marine sediment core GS10_PC15, 223 cmbsf | place: Arctic Ocean: Southern Knipovich Ridge | collected 2010 | reverse complement strand
TTACGAAGTAAGCTACCCCATCGTTGTCAATGGCCAAACAGTTGGAACTTACACGGTATCTGGAGGAACAGGGAACTTCACCAATTCGAATGTCAATGTACTGATGATCGACCTCGAAGACTACCGGCCTCAAGACGGGGAGGTAATACCCCTCTTCGCGATCCCTGAAGAGGAAAAAAAGTATTGGGAGTCGATCGAGATTCAAGGAGAGGTGGAGTGCCTCGAAATGGGAGGAAAAGTATTTTCAGACTCTCAAGATGCAGGATATGTTTTCAATGTTGTCTTCACAGAAAGCAAAACGTGTCGCGTCAACCAAGCAGTGGTCTTGCCAACCTTAAGCTTTCTTTTAAGAGTGTAGGCTCGAGCTGCTGCTCACATAGATATCCACTCAGAGAAAACGGTCGCCACATTTTTGCTAAGCACAACCTAGAAACTGCCCAAAAGATCTCCCGTTCCCTTGGCGAAATCGAAATCAAAGAAAGCCCCCCCCCATCTTTCCCATCCAAATCCAATACCTCGAAAACAACCACGTTTACCCGACAGCATTCCCATCACCAAGCTCTCTCTCAGAAACTAGAACACTGCTTTTCTTTGAAGTTTTCCCTTTTAGGGAGTAACCTTAGCGCAGAAATTATAGAAACCATGTGTAGCCGTTTTTTCTTGCGAAAATTTTATGGAAGATTCATAGTGAATGTAAAATTTAGTAGAAGGAGGTAATATTACGCAGCATGAACGACATATATGCGCGCCCAATAAGGAGAAGGAAGAAGTCAGGGTTGTTCCAGAAGAGGTACCAAAAGGTTCGCGTTTTAAGGGATATACCGAGTTTACGGTGCAAGATGTGGAAATCAAAGTCACAGAAGCAACTTATAAACTTGGAGTTTGGGATCCACCTCATTGCTCTGACACTAGAAGTTTGGGAAAATAGCGGGAATTGCTGCATAATTTACCTTCAATTTGACGTAAAACCTAACTATAAGTTAGGTTTTATGTATGAAAACAAATGAGATGGAACAGAATCTCTACCAGATAGCCAGTTTCCAGCCAGGGCCCCTGCAAAGTAGTCGGGATTTTTTCATTAAAAAACTTGATGGTTATTTGATTCTGATTATCAGAGAGTTGTGAAAACGGTCCGTTTCGTGTCGCAGACCTTCAGGAGAATAACCTGGTTCAAATAGCATTGTAAGCCTATCGAGTATTTTTAATGAAAAAATCCCGACTACTTTGCAGGGGTCCTGAGTCTCCAGCAGGGTTATTTTACTGTCCGCCAAGCCAAAGAGGCGGGGTATGCAGGTAGTCGCTTTCCCTATCATGTGAGTAAGGGACAGTGGATGCGGGAAGGGCGTGGGATTTATCGGCTTGCTAACTATCCAATGGGAGATCGCCCTGATCTAGTTTATTGGAGTCTGTGGTCTTGTAACCGTTGTGTCCTTCCAGTGAGGGTGCGTGAAAAAAAATGCGAAAAAAATATGAGCTATGGCATGGTGTCGGTTTATTTTGAGGTGATATGTCATCTGTTCTCGATAAATTGACCAAGATTGAGGCCTTAATTTAGCGAGCTTCCTTTGCAGGGGAGAAGCAGGCTGCTGTTCTCGCAAAGCAAAGAATCCTTGCTACTCTCCACCAGCCGACACAGAAAGCAATCGAATATAAAGTCTCCTTTGATAGCCCATGGAAAAAACAGCTTTTTATTGCATTCTGCGCCAATAAAGGTTCGAGTTCCCATCCTCAGGCACAAAGTAGGGGGCATGCAAGAGCCTGGTATGCTTGTGTCTGAAGACCAGAGTCTTGGGTTTTTAACCGATTTGGGTTACACCCAAAAGATTAGATCTGGTCTTGGAGGATTTGGGTGCGATAGTGGTCCATGAGGGAGACCATGTAGTGGAGGTTGTGGATGGAGGCGAGGGTAAGGGCTGTTGTCTCGCGAGCTTTGAAGAGGTGGTGGAGGTAGGCAAGGGAGTAGTGCTCACAGGTGGGGCAGGAGCACTCTTTTTCGATAGGGGAGAAGGTTTTGGCGTGTTTTGTGGAGGAAATTTTGATTCCTCCATCATGAGTCAACAGGAAGCCGTGGCGGGCAGCGCGAGTGGGGTAGGAGCTGTCGAAGGTGTCGATCCCAAGTGGGACGAGCTCTTCGATGGAGGGAAGGTCTCCGATTCCGAGGAGGTGGTTGGGTTTCTCATCGGGAAGAAGGGGGCGGGTAAAGGAGACAAGCTCTCGGAGTTCATCTCTATTTTTCCCAACGCTCCCTCCAATTGCGTACCCGTCGAAGGGGAGATCTGTTAACGTCTCGCAGCTGAGCTTGCGGAGCTCAGGGTCGATCCCTCCATGAATCACCCCATAAATTGCCTGGTTATTTGGGTTTTTTAGGTGGGCATCGAGTGATCTTTTTTCCCATCTGTGGGTCCGGGCAAGAGACTTTTTCAACTCATCGTGTTCGATATGATAGGGGGGGAGTTCGTCTAGAGGGATGATGATGTCAGCCCCCAGATCCTTTTGCGCTTGGATCGACGATTCGGGAGTGAGCAAGATCTTCGCTCCGTCGCGGTAGGAGCGGAAAAGAGCTCCCTCCTCAGAAATCTTGAGAAGACACCCATCTCCTTTCTTCTGCCCTCGACTTTTGAGTTCATTTTGGACAGAGCCGTACGCGAGACTGAAGACTTGGAAGCCCCCAGAGTCGGTGATGAGAGGTTGTTTCCTGTTGATAAAAGAGTGGAGACCGCCAGCTTCCCTTACAACTTCTATTCCAGGCTGGAGTAGGAGGTGGTAGGTGTTGCAAAACATCAACTGGAGGCCGATCTCTTCGACCATTTGGTTGCTAAGAGCCTTCAATGTTCCATTTGTTCCGACCGCTACAAAGCTAGGGGTGTCGATCGTTCCGTGTGGAGTGTGAATCTTCCCCACCCGCGCTCTTGATTTTTTCGATTTGTGGATGATTTCAAACTTCACGGGTTACTCCTCTTTTGCAAAGGACGACAAAAGGTGTTGTGGCGAGTATAACGAGCCCCTTGATGCACAAGCTCATCAAGATCACATCTCCAGGATGGGCAATCAGTCCGTACAATCCCAGGAAGGTAAAAAGGAGAGTGTCGATCACCTGAGAGAGGAGAAGGGAAATCGTAGTCCGAAGAGGCAAAAATCTCCCTCCTGTCTTCTCTCGAAGGTAGCGGAAAAAGGCGATGTCGAGAAGTTGTACGACGAGAAAGGAGCTCACAGAGGCGAAAAGAAGGCGAGGCATCGGAGAAAAGAGAAACTGAAAAGCCGTTTGGGACTGGTCGAAGATGTTGGGAATATAGGCGAGATGGAGCACCGTTAAGAGCCAAAAACCGAAAGTGAGAAATAAGGAGATCCAGATGACCGATCTTGCTTGGCTTTCCCCGTAAAACTCTTGCATTAAATTGAGTCCGAGAAGGTATCCTACAGCTAGAGCATCGGAGGCTGTGACTTCCAGCTTAAAGAGGGTAATCTGCTTTAAGACAAAGAGGTTCATGACAACTGCAAGTAGACCCAGCCATGCGATTGTGACCTCTTTCCCTAAACGGAGAGCAATCAGCAGGAGCGAACAGACAACTGAAACCTGGAAACCTAAAACGACAATGTTGTGCATAATTTCATTTTGTAACAATGAATCTTGAGAGAGTATGCCAAAAAACGTAAAAACTCTCATTATGAAATTTGGAGGGGCTTCTGTAGCTTCTCCCGATAAATTTTCGTCCTGTGCTGAGCTAGTTGCTGCTCGGAGAGAGGAGTATCCTCGTATTGTGATCGTAGTCAGTGCCATGAGGGGGATGACCGAGCAACTCATCTCTCTTGCTCAGGAGGTTCATCCTGCCCCGCCAAGGCGGGAGTATGATATGCTCGTGAGCGTTGGGGAGAGGATCAGTATCTCTCTTTTAGCTATGGCCCTTGCTGCACAGGGGCATGAGGCGGTGAGCTTTACCGGGAGTCAGTCTGGGATTATGACAAGCTCCCACCATGGAGAGGCGAAGATTCTCGAAGTGCGCCCAAAAAGGATTTTAGAGGCTCTGGGTAGGAGACAAATTGCCATTGTCGCTGGGTTTCAGGGGGTGAGCCTGGAGAGAGAGATCACCACTCTTGGACGTGGGGGCTCAGATACGACAGCTGTGGCGTTGGGGGTGGCGCTGCGGGCAGAAAAAGTCGAATTTTTCAAAGATGTAGGGGGGATCTACACGGCAAACCCCAAAGTGGCTCTTGATGCGGAGCTTATTTCAGAGCTCTCTCACGGGCAAGCTCTTGAGGTAGTGAACAAGACAGGAGGGCAGGTTTTGCACCCGCGAGCTCTTGAGCTTGCTGCGAGAAGCGGGCTTCCCCTCCATTTACGCCCCTTTCCACCACGTTCCGGCTCTGGCACCACCATCACATCCTCAAGCACCCCCCTTTCATGTCCCCTCTACGAAAAATGAGTGAGGGCTCAGGGAATCAGTTTTCTTAAGTTTGGGTGTAAAATAGAGTTTGTAGTTTAAGAAAAAATGAAGATTTGATAAAATATATGTAGATCCCTGATGGTGAGGGAATAAAAAACATAATAGGGGGATAATATTATGAGTTGTTTAAAAGGAATTTGTGGTTCTTCTGGAAGTGCAGAAGGCAAAAAGTGTGATTGCAATCGGTACCAAGCTGGGATGATTGGGACGATCGTAACAGCGCTCGCGCTTCTTACGCTGGCTGGTCTTTCTGCTGGAGGGGTCCTAGGGTCTCCGCCTGTTTGCTCCTACGTAGCAGTGGGTCTTGGTACGGGGTCGATTGTGAGTATGGTTGCGACTGCTGTCCTGTATGCCATGTCGGATAAAGGGTCGAAAGTGCGTACCCTTGGTAATGGACCTTGTGAATTAGATGAAATCAAGTCAGCTACTATCGTGAACAATCTCGATGTGAATTTGTCAGGGCAAAAAACACTTCAAGAATACCGGGAAAGTGTCAGTAATGAGCTGAATCAAAATAATGACGACTAAGCATCTATCTAAATTGTGGTGGGTGGAAAAGGCGGCCGATTGGTCGCCTTTTTTTGTGGTGGTTTTCGCTTGATGTTTCTTAGGTAGTAGCGTATAGTCCCGCTTTCGGAACATCGGGGTTTTCATGGATTTTGCAGCTAGAAAAAGAGTCCCTCGCAACTACGACGGCCCCCTTCCTACTGCTCGCCCGATCCAAAAGCTCCTCCCCTCCATTCTCCGCTCGATTAGTCACCGTTACCAAGACCGTCCAGAGATGATTCTTGTAGCTTGGCCTGAGGTGATTGGTTCCCATTTGGCGAGTATGACAGAGGCTGTTTCTTTTCACGACGGCGTTCTACATGTGAGAGTCCGGAATTCGACTCTCTATAGCCTTTTAACACAGGTAGAAAAACCGCGTATTTTACAAAACCTACGACAGAAATTTCCTGGAAGTAAGATCAAAACGATCTCCTTTAGGATGGGATAAGAATAGATGGATTTAGAACAAGACGAAAAACAGAAACCATCACAGTACGATGCGAGTGCAATCACTGTATTAGAAGGGCTCCAAGCCGTCCGGGAGCGTCCTGGGATGTATATTGGAGATACGAGTTCAGCAGGACTCCACCATCTCGTCTATGAGGTGGTAGACAACAGCATTGACGAGGCGATGGCCGGCTACTGCTCCCAGATCGATGTGACGATCCATCCAGACCAGAGTATCACCGTTGAGGACAATGGGCGGGGGATTCCAATCGGAGTCCAGGCCTCTGAGACAAAGAAGCAAGGAAGGGAGGTAAGCGCCCTTGAGGTTGTGATGACCGTCTTGCATGCTGGAGGAAAATTCTCTAACGATATCTACAAGATTTCGGGAGGTCTCCACGGGGTGGGGGTCTCTTGCGTGAATGCCCTATCGAAAAAGTTTCAGGTACAGGTCTTCAAGGAGGGGAATATCCACCAGATGGAGTTCTCACAAGGAAAGCCCCAGACCTCTCTAGAGGTGGTAGGAAAAACCGACAAGCGCGGAACAAAAGTCACCTTCTGGCCCGATGACACGATTTTCTCCGTAACCGAATATGACGCTGACATTATAGCTAAGCGGCTCCGTGAGCTCGCCTTTTTGAGCCGAGGGGTCGATATCCGTTTCCGCGATGAGCGGGATGAAGAGCGGGAAGATGCCCAGTTCTGTTATGAGGGAGGGATCGTCTCTTTTGTCTCTTATCTCAACGAAAACCGGGAGGTGCTTTTCCCCGCCCCTGTCCATTTCCGGGGAGCCCGCGAGGGGGATGATGGGCCAGTTGAATTTGAAGTTGCTATGCAGTGGAATGATGGGTATACCGAGTCGATTTTCTCCTATGCTAACAACATCCCCACTCGTCAGGGGGGGACCCACCTAACTGCCTTCTCAACTGCTTTGACTCGGGTCTTAAACCAGTATATCAAATCGAAAAACCTCCTCAAAAGTGACAAGATCTCCCTCACAGGAGAGGACATGCGTGAGGGGCTTACGGCTGTTATTTCGGTCAAAGTGCCCAACCCCCAATTCGAGGGGCAGACGAAGCAACGACTGGGAAATAGTGATGTAGGGACCATTGTCCAGCAGATCGTGGGAGAGGAGCTCTCAATCTTTTTGGAGGAAAATCCCCAACTTGCCCGCGGCATTGTCGATAAAGTCGTGGTGGCTGCTCAGGCAAGGGAAGCGGCAAAAAAAGCTCGTGAACTGACTTTTCGAAAAACTGCTCTAGATAGTGCCCGTCTTCCTGGGAAGCTGATCGACTGTTTAGAGAAAGATCCTACTAAGTGTGAGATCTACATCGTAGAAGGGGATTCGGCTGGTGGATCTGCGAAGATGGGGCGAGACCGCCGTTTCCAGGCGATTTTGCCGATTCGAGGAAAGATTCTGAATGTGGAGAAAGCACGTCTGCAGAAGGTCTTCCAAAACCAGGAAGTGGGGACGATGATCGCAGCACTTGGTTGTGGGATTGGAAAAGAATCATTTAACCTCGAAAAGCTCCGTTACCACCGGGTCATCATCATGACCGATGCCGATGTCGATGGCTCTCACATCCGGACTCTCCTGCTTACCTTCTTCTACAGGCATATGCTACCGCTCATCGAAAATGAGTTTATCTACATCGCCCAGCCCCCTCTCTACAAGGTGAGCCGGAAAAAGCAGAGTCGTTACATCACCTCCGAAAGAGAGATGGACGACTACCTCCTTGAGCTTGGGTGTAAGGATATCAACTTCTATCTTGGGGATGCAGAAGAGCCTCTTGATGGGGAAAAAGCTAAAGAGCTTGTCGATTTGATCCTCAATGTGGAGATCTTCATCACTTCGGTGGAAAGAAAAGCAATCCCATTTAGAGAGTTTCTTGATGCGAAAGACTCTTCTGGGAACTATCCCCGCTATCTTCTTGCCGATCAGGGGAAGCTCGTCTACTTTGAAGATGAATTCCTCGAAATCGCTTCTCAGCATGAAAAAGAGCAGAGGCAAAAGCATGAGGAGACTCTCAGCTCTATCCCAGAGGAGGAGATCACCGATACGATGCGAAGCTTCAGAGCGAAGCCCCTCTCCTTCACCGAGCTTTTCAAAGAAGAGTCGTTTTCCTCCCTTCTCTCAAGGTTGCAAGCTTTTGGGTTTTCCCTAGATCAATATCTGATTGCTGAAGGGAAGCTCCTCGCCGTGCAAGAGGGAGAAGAGAACCCAACTGATCTCTTCACCTTAAAAGAGCTCATTGATTTTCTCCGTATTCATGGGAGGAAAGGGATTGAAATCCAACGGTACAAGGGTCTTGGAGAGATGAATGCTGACCAGCTTTGGGAGACGACGATGGATCCTGCCAAGCGGACTCTTCTACAGGTGAAGCTGCCCGATGCAATTGCTGCCGACCATATGTTTACGATGTTGATGGGGGAAGAGGTCCCTCCACGACGGAAATTTATTGAACACCACGCCCTCTCTGTTAAGAATTTGGATATCTAAAGGAACTCGACCATGTCTTTCCGAGAAAATGAAATCATTTTGCCCCGTAACCTCGAAGAAGAGATGAAGGAGAGTTATCTCCGCTACTCGATGTCGGTGATCATCTCCCGGGCTTTGCCCGATGCGCGTGATGGGCTAAAACCCTCGCAACGACGTATTCTCTTTGCGATGCGCCAACTCAATTTGACACCGGGTGCTAAGCACAGAAAGTGTGCGAAGATCTGCGGGGATACTTCTGGGGACTACCACCCTCACGGGGAATCAGTGATTTACCCTACTCTTGTCCGAATGGCCCAAGATTGGGCGATGCGCTATCCCTTAGTCGACGGACAGGGGAACTTTGGTTCTGTCGATGGAGACCCACCTGCTGCGATGCGTTATACCGAAGCAAGACTCACAGCGAGTGCCTTGCAGCTCATGGAGGATCTCGACAAAGAAACTGTCGACATGATCCCCAACTACGATGAGACAAAAACCGAACCGACCGTCTTCCCTTCAAAATTCCCGAACCTCCTTTGTAATGGCTCCTCAGGGATCGCTGTTGGGATGGCGACAAATATCCCACCACACAACCTCAAAGAGCTCATCCAAGCGACTCTTCTTGTTTTAGAGAATAAGGAGACGACGATCGAAGAGATCATGCAAGTGATGCCTGGGCCCGATTTCCCGACTGGTGGAAGGATCTGCGGTCTAAGGGGGATCCATGAAGCCTACCACACCGGGCGTGGAAAGCTCACTCTCCGAGGTATTTTTCACCAAGAGGACAGCCCTGACCAACCAGGAAGGGAGAGGCTTGTCATTGATGAGATTCCCTACAACGTCAACAAGTCACGCTTAATCGAGCAGATTGCCGACCTTGTGACCAACAAGTCGATCACAGGGATCAGCGATGTGCGGGATGAATCAGACAAGGATGGGATGCGGATCGTCATCGAGCTCAAGCGAGGAGAGATCCCTGATGTGACTCTTAACCAGCTCTACAAATTTACCAGCATGCAGGTCACCTTTGGGTGCAACATGTTAGCTCTTGATAAGAAGCTCCCTCGGACCATGAACGTCAAGCAGATGATCTCTGCTTGGGTGAACCATCGGATTGAGGTGATCCGCCGCCGTGTCCGATTCGAGCTTACGAAAGCTGAAGCAAGAGCCCATATCTTAGAAGGGTACATCAAAGCGATCGACCATCTCGATGAGGTCGTGAAGGTCATCCGTGCTAGTTCCAACCGTGATGAAGCCCGGGCAGAGCTCATCTCCCACTACACCTTTTCCGAGCGTCAGGCGAATGCTGTTCTCGATCTTCGCCTCTACCAACTCACCGGCCTTGAACACGAAAAGATCCAAGCTGAGTATGATGAGCTACTCAAAAAGATCGAACATTTCCGCTCTGTTCTTGCCAGTGAAGCCCTCATTCGGGGGATTATCCGGGACGAACTCCTTGCGATTGAGAAGAGCAACAAATCCCTTCGTAAAACCGAAATCTCTCCTGCTGAAGGGGAATTTAACATGGAAGATCTGATCGCCGACGAGCCAGTTGTGATCACCATTTCTGAAGACGACTACGTGAAGCGGATGTCTCTCGATCTTTTCCGTGAACAGAAGCGGGGTGGGCAGGGAGTTGCCGGCTTTGATTTGAAGCGAGAGACAGATGCTTTGAAGGGAGTCTTTGTCGCCTCCACCCACGAGAACCTCTTGATCTTCACCAACAAAGGGCGGTGTTATTGGCTCAAAGTGTGGCAGTTGCCTGAAGGGGAGCGGCGCTCTAAGGGGAAGGCCCTCATCAATCTCCTCGAAGATCTCCAAGAAGGAGAGGAAATTGCCACCATCCTCCGGACAAAAGGGTTTACAGATGACCGGTATATCCTCATGGCAACCCGTAATGGGACCGTGAAGAAAACAGAGCTCTCCTCTTTCAGTAACCCTCGCCGTAAAGGGGTCCGAGCCCTTGAAATTGAAGAGGGGAACGATCTGATCGCCGCCCGCCTCGTGGGAGGGGAAGAGAATGTGATGCTCTTCACTCACCTTGGGATGGCCGTCCGATTTGCTCACGACCAGGTCCGTCCGATGGGACGAACTGCTCGAGGGGTAAGAGGGGTGAAGCTCAAATCTGCTGAAGATTACCTCGTAGGTTGTGAAGTTGTGGCAAGCGAGGAGGAGACTCTCCTCGTCGTCTGTGAAAATGGCTTTGGAAAGCGGTCTCTAGTAGGAGGGTTCAGGCAGACGAAACGTGGAGGAGTCGGAGTCCGTTCGATTGTAACAAGTGAGCGGAATGGAAATGTGATTGGTGCTGTGAGTGTCTCCGATGAAGATGGTCTTTTGATGATGTCACAATTAGGACAAACAGTCAGGATCAATATGAAAGACCTCCGAGTCCTTGGACGAAATACCCAAGGAGTGAAACTTGCGAACCTGAAAACCGAAGACAAACTCCTTGCCATAGAAAAACTCGAAGGGGTAGAAAAAGAGGAGGAGGAACTGGCCGATGCAGGAAGTACATAAGCCGTATGAGGGACTCTTCCTTACGATTGAAGGGGGAGAAGGATCAGGAAAAACAACTCTAGTGCAAGGGGTTGTAGATGCCCTAGAAAAACGGGGATATACCGTACTCAGAACACGTGAACCTGGGGGAACTGCTCTTTCTGAGCGTCTTCGAGAGCTTGTTTTAAGCCCAGATATCGATTGTTCAATCAGCGAAAAAACCGAACTCTTTCTTTTCCTCACTTCTCGGATCCAACATTTTGAAGAGAAGATCTTGCCAGCACTCCGTCGTGGAGAGGTCGTGATCTGTGAAAGATTCCACGACTCCTCTATTGCCTACCAGGGGGGAGCGCGTCATCTTGGCATGGGGTATGTCGAGGAACTTTGCACTCTATCTACTGAAGGAATCCAGCCCGATTGCACCCTCTTTTTGGATCTCGATCCAAAAGTGGGAAGAGAGCGTCTCGAGACTTCGAGAGGGGAAAAAATCGACCGGCTTGAGAGAGAACCTCTCCAGTTCCACCAGGAAGTGCGCCAAGGGTATCTCCATCTAGCCGATAAACACCACGACCGGATCTCTGTTCTGGATGCGAGCCTCTCACAAGAAGAGGTTCTTAAGGCTGCCCTTTCTGCGATTGAATCAAAACTTCTTCTCAGACCCCATGCAACCTGAAGTCCGCCTCCAGAAGATGGTCGAGACAGGGAAAGTTCCCTCAGCTCTCCTCCTTTCAGGCCCAAAATCCTCACAGAAAGAGACGATCGCCTACCAATTTGCCTCCAGCCTGACCCAAGATCCAAAACCTAAGACCCCTCCCGTACACCCCGATATCCACCTCTTTTTCCCGGAAGGAAAGGTCCATCTCCATCCGATCGAATCGCTAAGACGCCTCTTTAAAGACATTTCCCTCGCCCCTTACCAAGCCAAGTGGCGGGTTTTTCTCATCCACGAAGCCGACCGGATGCCCCCCTCTAGCAGTCAATCCCTTCTCAAAACGTTAGAGGAGCCCACCCCCCATTCGGTGATCCTTCTTCTCACCTCCCACCCCGAGAAGATCCTCCCTACCATCCACTCCCGTTGCCAACTCCTCGAATTTCCCCCAAACGAGACCCAAGCTCCCCATCCAATCCTCGGTGTGCTCGCAGGAAAAAGCCCTCTTAGTGCAATTTCACAAGAGGAACCCGACATCGAGGCTCTTCTCGAAACGATCCTCTTCTGGTACCGGGATCGGATTCTCCTCGATCTTGCCTGTGGAGAGTCGTTTTTGCATTATCCAGAGCACAAAGAGGCGATCCGAAACATGCAACCTGTCCCCCTTTCTCGCCTAGAGAAGCTTCTTTCCAAGACAAGGATGGCTCTTGAACGCTCCTCTAAGCTTGAACCCGTGCTCGAGGCTCTCTTTTTACAACTTCCTTAGTTTTTGGGGGATTCCTAACTGCGAAGAACGCGAAGGGATCTTCGATATCGTAAAGATTTTTTTGATGATGTATTAATAATAATTGTGGTATAATGTTTCTGGAAGTTATACAGGAGGAAGAGGATATGTGTTTAAGATCAGATAGTGTAGGACGCGCTATTGAGACAGACGGGAGAAGATGGAAGACAAGCGAAGAAGCAAAATGGAAGACTAGATACTCGATTTCAGTTGCAATCGGGGCAATTCTTTTGGTCGGCTCCATTTTTGCTTTATTAGCTGCTAACCAGATCTTTCCTCATGGAGCAAATGTTTTTGGGTTACACCCATAATATGTGATCGTGTGCAGTCGCTGACATAGCTTGTTAGCGGACGAGGAGCCCTCTCCGGTTTGGGTTGACTGCTTGAAGGAGGAGGTCGAGTTTTTGGAAGGAGGGAGCGATCGATCCGTTTTCATAGCGGGCGTAGGCAGTAGGCGAGGATGAGCCTAGTCTGGAAGCTACTTCTCGGATAGAAAAGCCACTTTTTTCTCTTTGACGTCGTAGACTTAAGGCTAGAAGAAGGCGGGTATCAGTTGCCTCTAAACCGAACAATTCTTTCTCATAGGTGTAGAGATGTAACCCGAATTTTTTGTCGATCTTACCAGGAAAAGTATCGTACATCAATTCCATAACAACATCGAGCATCATTTCTAGAGCGTGTTTTCTAGTTTTTCCTTTGTAGCATATTACACGAATATGTGTACAGAGTCAACTGCTAGGGGAGAGGAGGGTGTGGAGGAAGTTTTGGAGGGAGATGAGGATGTGATGAGGGATCTCATGGCCACCGGGGAAGGAGTGTAGCGAGCCTTTCCAGCCGGCATTTGTGAGGAGGTTGCCAAGCGCTTCAGCTTGGGAGAAGGGGAGCATAGGATCCTCTGTTCCATGGCTGAGAAAGAAGGGAGTTCCAGCATGTTGTGGAGCAAGTCTCTTCCAGTCGGGCGTGTGGATAAGAGTTGTAGAGAGCAGAATGGCTCCACCGAGTTGCCAAGGAGAGTGGAGGATCGTCTCTATTGCCAGGATCCCTCCCTGGCTAAACCCTCCGAGAAGGACCTTGGAAGGGGGAACGGAGAGCTCTCCGATCAGCTGGTGGATCTGGTCTGTGAGGGGGCGCAAGTCTTCTGGAAAGGCGTGAGCTACTTCTTCAAATCCATTGTCTCTCACTGCAATTTGAAGAGCTTCGATATCGATAGGAAACCACCCTCTCCCCGAATAACCTGGCATGAGAGGGACCTCGAGGGGACCTTGGGGAAAAAGCCAGGTGGGCTGCGGGTTGTTCTGGTAGTCCTTGCTAAGGGGGACAAGGTCGTAGGCGTCTGCCCCAAAGCCATGGAAGAGGAGGATCACCGGTCCTTCCGTGTCTCCTGCAACTTCAACGATCTCAAGTCCGGCTAGTTTTTTTTTCTGGTACTTCATCCTTTGGAAACCTGTTGGCAACTTCCTGCCAGTTGACATTGTTGAAAAAGGCGTCGATGTAGGCAGCTCGGTCAAGCCCATACATCGTCAAGTAGGCGTGCTCCCAAACATCTAGGATCAAGATCGGTTTTCCTCCTGCCATATGGCCGATGTCGTGTTCTGCAATCCACATATTGAGAAGACGCCCCTCGACTGGATCGAGGTAGAGGACGACCCAACCAATCCCGCGCATAAGACCTGTAGACTTGAAGTTTTCTTGCCAAGCTGCAAAGGTGCCAAAGTCTTGCTCGATTCTCCCACAGAGAGGAGAGTCGGGATCGAGCTCAGAATCGGGGGTTCCACCTAGGTTGCTGAAATAGAGTTCGTGGAGGCGCATCCCGTCAAATTCCCATCCGAGTCTCCGTTTGATTTCCGCGTACTGGGGCGTCCTCTCTTTCCCCTCTTTTGCATAGCCGTCAAGGATCTGGATGAAGAGGTTGGTATTTTTGACATACCCTTGGTAGAGGGTGAAGTGCATTTTCAGAGCTTCATCTGTGAAGCCGGGCATTCCCAGAATATTGGAGAAGTCTTTGGCTTCGTATGGTTCAAGTGATGGGGGGGGTGTCTCTGCGGCAATAAGCGATGTTGTGAGTAAAAACAGCATCAGAAGTAGTTTTTTCATGGGATCCTCCAAGGGTATCTTTTCCCCGGATCATACCAACTGCTTGCCTATTAATCAATTTTGAAGTAGCGTAAGGGGTATGTTACTTGTTCGCAAGGGGAAGGAAAGAGGGTACGAAGACAAGGGATGGCTCCAAACCTACCACACCTTCTCGTTTGATACCTATTACGATCCAGACTATCTCCAATACCATGCCCTTCGTGTGATCAACGAGGATACATTGAAAGGTGGTAAAGGGTTCGGTTCCCATTTCCACAAGGATATGGAGATCTTGACAATCGTGATGGAGGGGGTCCTTGAGCACCACGACAGCATGGGAAATACCAACGTGATTCGTCCTGGTGAAGTACAACATATGAGTGCTGGTAGTGGCATCACCCATAGCGAATACAACCTCTCTCACACGATCCCTGCCCACTTCTATCAGATCTGGATCAATCCCGACCAGTTTACTCTTGAGCCGAGCTACACCCAAAAGACCTACTCTACAGCATCTAAGTGGGGGAAGTGGTGTCTGATCGCTTCAAGAAACGGCCGTGATGGATCGATTCGGATCCACCAAGATGTCGATCTCTATGCCACTCTTCTCGATGATAACGACGAGTTACTCTTTGAACCCGTTTATGAGCGGCACTACTGGGCCCAAATCCTTTCGGGCAAGTTCCTCGTCCAAGAACAGATCTTAGATGCAGGGGACGGGATCGCGATTGAAGATGAGTCTCCTATCGAATTCCGTTGCTTACAGAACGGTGAGTTCCTCCTCTTCGACCTCCCCTAATTCTCTCAAAAAGTGAAAACAGGATAGATAGGATCGCCTCCGGCAAGCGGGATAATGTACTCAACCCAAGTTGCTACCTCAACAAAAAAATAAAGCTAACCACAGAGACATAGAATCAAACTTGGGTACATTTTTTATCACCACAGAGAACACAGAGAACAAAAGAGAGCGCGAGAGAGGAATTTTCCTCCTCTGTGCTCTCTGTGTGCTCTGTGGTAAAATTGGTTTTGTGAAACTTATCTATCCTGTTTTAATTCACCGCAAGCAGTTACCAGAGGCCGAGGAGTTTCCACCAGAAGGGGCCGAGGCCCATCCAGATGGCGATGTTGACAAGGCTTAAGAGGAAGCCGACGCGCCACCAAGACTTCACATCGACATAGCCTGAGCCGTAGTAGAGGGGAGCTGGACCGCTGCCGTATTGGGTGAGTCCTCCCATCAAATTGCTCGAAAAGGCGAAGACGAGGATGGCAAGCATCGGGGGGACGCCAAGTCCGAGAGCAACGGCTAAAAAGGCTGGATACATCGCTCCCACGTGGGCAGTGTTACTAGCAAAAAAGTAGTGGGAGTAGAAATAGACAAGTCCCAAGACGATAAAGGCGGGGAGCCACCCCATCCCACTGACTACCTGCACCACTTGTTCTCCAACCCAAGGGGTAAACCCGAGTTTATTGAGGTAAGTGGCCATCATGATGAGAGACGAAAACCAGATAAACGTGTCCCAAGCATGGTGTTCATGGAGAATATCTGACCATGTCAATACCTCGATGATCAGCAGCAAAGAGAGGCCAATCATAGCAGCTACTGTGGCATTCATCTGGAAGAAGTCCCCAAAGATCCAAAGGACAAGAAGGAGGACGAACACAGCGAGCATCATCCACTCTTTTGTTTTCAGCGCTCCCATTTCTTTTAGATGGTTGCGGGCGACCTCAGCTGCTTTGGGTGTTTGGGTGATCTGTGGCGGGTAGATTTTGAAGACAAAAAAAGGCATGATCGCAAGGGAGAGGAGTCCAGGAAGGAGAGCAGCAATTGCCCATGTTCCCCAAGTAATTGTGAATCCGGCCTCTTGAGTCAGACCTACTAGAAAGGGGTTTGCAGCCATGGCAGTTAGGAACATGGCGCTCGTAATGGTGGAGCCTTGGTAGGCAACCATGATGAGATACGAGCCGATCCGTCTTTGGGTGTTGTGTTGAGGCTCACTCTTAAATGACTTTGCAAGCCCTAGGACAATGGGGAAAATCACTCCCCCTGTCCGGGCGGTAACGCTTGGGATGGCAGGAGAGAGGATGAGCTCTGAAAGGAGAAGGCCATAACTTAAGCCCAGAGTCCGTTTGCCAAACAAAGCCACAAAATAGTAGGCAATCCTATTTCCAAGCCCCGTCTTGATAAAGCCTCGAGAGATGAAAAAGGCAAATACAACAAGCCAAGCAATCGGGTTGTGGAAGCCAGAAAGAGCCTCCTCAAGAGAGAGGGTATGGGTGAGGGTGGCGATGCTCAGTGAAATGATGGCGACTGCACCAATAGGGAGAGGCTTGAGGATGATGGCGACAATTGTTGCGATAAAAATCGCAAGCAAGTGCCATGCATTTGGCTCAACGGCTTCTGGTCTGGGCATAAACCAGAAGATTAGGCCTATAAGAAAGACGATAAAAAAAGAGAAACCTTGCTTTTTTTTCACGCTGCGAGGTTAGCGTAAAAGGGAATTGTCGTCAAAACCAGTTAGCCATTTTTCCATTTCGCCTACGGTATCTTCTATGAGTTCACTCTCCTGATAAAAATCAAAGAGGAACGACTCCTTCTCTTCAGCTAAAATCGTGGCGACCTCTTCTAGAGAGAGGAAGGAGGGGTCAATGAGCCTCTTCTCATAGGCTCCAAAAATCCCATCGTAGATCTCATCAGGGTAGAGGCGACAAGCAGAGGCCACCAAGTTGTCCCAGACAAACGAGGGTTTTTTTTCGAGTCCTTCATAGAAAAGATACTGGAAGTAGTCGAGAACCTCTTTTCTCGGGAGCTGCTCACAGCCGGTTAAGATGACCAAGCTGTTTTGGGCAGCAGCCCGCACGTATTCGTTAAGAGAGGAGTTTTCGATTACCTCTTGCAAAGAGAATGTATCCTCCCCGCAAACACTTGCCAAAATCCTTCCCAAGTCTTCTGTGAGGACATCTCCTGCAATCGCATGGGGGATTTCTCCTGGAAAGCAAAAAAGGCGGAGAAGAAGGGGAAAGGCTCTTTTCTCTCGAAATTGGGCCAAAAGATACATGGCATAGAGATGACCTTGGTAGTTTTCTTCTTCGATGATGTCATCGATCCGCTCGACTGCATCTTCTAGTATTTGAAGTAGATAGGGTGTGATTTGAGTCCGTTTGACAATGGCAGCTTCAATCGCATCTCTTGGAAGTTCTCCCATATCATACGCAAGCTCTTCTAAGATGTGTGGCAAGTCCATGGTCTCATACCTTATCCCAAACTTCTCCTTTTTTTCTACTCGACAATCTTTTCTTCTCTCAGTACAATGGGGTTTTTTTATGCCAAGGAGGAGAAGCTTAAGATGAAAAAATGGTTGTTACTCGGTCTTTGTGCCCTTTTTTGCTCCTGTCAATCTCAAAGTAGTGAGGAAAACAAGGAAAACTCGATGTCGAAAAATCCATCTGTACAAATCCGAACAAACAAAGGGGAGATCGAGGTCGAGCTTTTTGCCGATAAAGCTCCTGACACAGTGAAAAACTTCCTCCAGTATGTAGATGAGAAACACTATAACAACACCATATTCCACCGAGTGATCGATGGATTTATGATTCAAGGGGGGGGATTTACCCCGCAAATGCGCCAAAAACCGACTCATGATCCGATTCGAAATGAAGGAGACAATGGGGAGAAAAACATGAGAGGGACGATCGCAATGGCTCGTATCTCCGATCCCCATTCCGCAACAGCGCAGTTTTTTATCAACGTCTCCGATAACGATTTCCTCAACTACCGGAACCAAACTCCTGGCGGCTTCGGCTACTGCGTGTTTGGGAAGGTGACGAAAGGGATGGAAGTTGTCGACAAGATCAAGTCGACCCCCACAACGACAAAAGCCAGCATGCAAGACGTCCCTGTCGAAACAATCGAGATCCTCTCCATCACCAAAACAAGGAGTTGAGCATTCTTAATGCAAGCTGCTGTCTGTTAACATCTTTTAAAATTTGTAAAATAAAGTTCAATCGCGTTTGATTTGGGTTACACCCGTTTGATTGTACACACTGTGGTCAAGTTTCGATCCAGAAGAAATTGGTCAGCCATTCATGGATGTCTAGAATTTTTCTTCGGTTTTGGATCTTCCCTAGTTGCTTGATTAGTCTTATCTTGGCTTTGGATCGGACTTGTTCGCAGATCGCAAAACTCACAACTTCAAGTCCCGATTCATCAGGCTTTACCTGAACATGAGAGGGAATTTTTCTCTCTTTGCTAGTCATAGGAACCACAATAACAAATCCTGAAGGTCCATAATTCAAACTATTACATGAAACGACAACACATGGACGATTTTTTTTCCCGATTTCGTTTCCTTTCACAGGATCTGGATTGAATAGCCAGATATCCCACTGGTTGGGTTTATGGTTATTCTTCTTCAAGTCCATCTTCTAGTGTTCCTTCCAAGATGTTTCGTTCCTCCATTTCTTCATTCCAGGCCTCCTCATCTGATCTAAGCAGTGCGTAACTTTCATTGAATTGGCGCATTTTTTCGTGGTGAAGATAGAATTTTAGAGCTATTTCAATTGCTTCAATCTTAGAATAGCCTGTCAAGTTTGTGATTTCTTGAAGGCTTTCAGTACTTTTTGGAGAAATTCGAGTCGTGCCACTCATAAGCAACCTCTTTTGTTACAATTTAGTATACAAAAATGTAACAAAAAATGCAACGATTTTTCTGAAAATGAGCAAATCGACCACCTGGTGGTGAAATATCAACCACTTGGTGGGGATTTTGCATAAAATCTGGACAAATTAACCAGCAGTTATGGGCTCTGCCGATCCAGAGTTTGTGGGGGAGGGGGAGGTCGTAGGGTACTTGCGGGAGGAGAAGAAGTGGCCCATTTTCCAAAAGAGGCGGCGGTGGAGGGGGAGGTGCTTGTCGTAGATCGCGACGTACTCGATCTCTTCGAGATAGCCGCGCCACTTCTTGAATTGGGGGGCACCACTCCCTTGGTGGGAGAGGAGTTTTCTTTTCTCAATTTCTTCTAGGATGATACCAGAGAGCATTCTGTAGAGCCCTTCTTCTTGGGGGACGGTGGTGTCATAACCAAAAAAGGAGACGAGGAGATAGCCACTTTTCTGGAGGAATCCATTCACCCCGTAGATCTGATCCCCTTTCATCAGAACTTTTACCTCTAGAAGTTGGCTCATCTGGAGGTGGCGGAGGTACTCAGGAGTATAGGAGGGGCTGTATTTTGTGTATTTGTCGTAATAGACCATTGCATAGAGGGTTAAGAGTCTTTCGATTTGCTCATCGGTAGGAGAGGAGAGGCTCTTGACCTCATAGTTGCGGCTTTTGATCCTATTGTAATCCTTTTTCTGCTTTCTGATCGTGCTGGAGGAAAGTTTAGGGGTAAGAGTTGGATCATACAGGTAGACGTGGCGGCAGGGGATCATCCGGTAGTTAGCATGCGAGAGGGCCTCAAATACTTGGTTTTCTTTATAGGTGTTGATTGAGCGGAACATGAAGTAGTGGTCGGGAAAGAGCATCCGGAGAAAGTGGGTGATCCCTTCCATTTGGGTTTGTGTAAGCTGCGTATAGGGATTTGTTGTGAGAAGCCAGTTATTGAGGATAACAACCTTGTTGATTTTGACTTTTTTAAGGAGTTTTCCATAGAGAGCTGCAAGGAGGCGGGCGACCATCCGGGGAAGGGGAGAGAGAGTCTCTGCTTTTTCTTTTGCACTCGCAGCGACAAAATAGGAGGAGATGAGGTAGCTGTTGTCGTAGTCGGTTTCGTTGATGGTAATGGGGATCACCTGGTCGTCGAATGCAAGGATTCTGAGGTCTGTTTTTGCATTTTCGATAAACTTCTCTGTCCCTCTCTCAATTAGAGGTGTGAGGTACTTTTTGGCAAATTCCCCTTCCTCTGTTTCGGGCCAGATCAGCTTATCGAGATTGTGTTTATCAAAGAGTCGTATTTTCATACCCAAGTTACTACCTCAACAAAAAAATAAAACTAACCACAGTGATTTGAATCAAAAGTGATCGAATTGATTTGGGTGTAACCCAAATCGGTTAAAGGTCCAAGTTCCCATCCTCAGGCACAAAGTAGGTGGTGTTCTTACTCATCCCTCAGAGAACAATGAATACGCAAACTTTTTACTAACAAGACACAAAGCT
>SDBV01004475.1_pt1 | contig 20084 bp, 11 predicted proteins | sample 2277081 | NCBI WGS metagenome assembly SDBV01 (sample SAMN10402039, study PRJNA504765) | marine sediment metagenome | isolation source: marine sediment core GS10_PC15, 223 cmbsf | place: Arctic Ocean: Southern Knipovich Ridge | collected 2010 | reverse complement strand
TTAGGGTGAGGGCGATTCACCGAGAAACGCCTTTCCTTGCTTGCGTGTCTTTTCTGTACCCTCACCCCCTGCCCCTCTCCCAGAGGGAGAGGGGAGTTCGAATCTGCGTTTTGCAAAAGTCCACTACTGAGTGTCAGGCAAGCCCCCGCCCGCACTTACACATAGCTCAACAGATGCAACCCTACCTTCCGAGGATGACATAATGCCGGTGGTCGACCGGGTGGCAACCCTATTCGAAAAGGCCTTCAAGGTGGAGCGAGACGAGTTCTCCCCCGATCTCGTTCCGGAAGACGTCCTCCTCTGGGATTCCCTGGGCCACATGAATCTGGTGCTGGAGTTGGAAGACGAGTTCGGGCTGCAATTCGAGGTCGATGAAATCACCGAGATGAGCTCGGCCGGAAAGATCATCGAGATTCTCCAGTCCAAAGGCGTCAAGGACTAGCACCACTGCTAAGGACGGCGCCAACTACCCTTCCATGTCGCAACCAAATACAAACGTCGCCGAGTCGATCATCTCCGGCGGAGGCGCCGACGCACCAGCCGTCTTCTACCGAGACGAACTGCTGACCCACGGCGATCTCCGCGCCCGGGCCTATGGCTGGGCGCTGCGGCTTCTCGACCAAGGGTTGACCAAAGGAGACCGGGTGGGACTCTTCTCGGAGAACAGCCCCTTCTTCATCACGGCCTATCTGGGCGCGATCCGTGCGGGCCTCTGCGTAGTCCCCTTCCAGATCGACGGCAGCCACCGGTCGCTCCGCCGAATCGTCACCTCCACCGGGATGAAACGAATCCTCGTCTCCGCCAGGTTCCACCGGCGAGTAGTGCCGCTTGCCGATGAGTTGGGGGTCCCGCTCGACGTCGAGCCCGCCGATCAACTTCCCACGGCGGATCGGCCGGCCGCGCTGCCCCCGCTCGACTACTCCCGCGACCTGGCCTCGCTGATGCTCACTTCCGGCTCCACCGGCCGGCCCAAAGCCGTGATGGTCACCCACGGGAACATCGAATCAAACACGCAGCAGATCGTCCGCTACCTGGGACTCACCGCCCACGACCGGGCGATGGTCGTGCTCCCCTTCCACCACTGCTACGGCGCCTCGTTGATGCACACCCACCTGATGGCCGGCGCGTCGCTGGTGCTGAACAATCGCTTCCTGTTTCCCGAAAAGGTGCTGGATGAGATCGAGCAGCGGCAGTGTACGGGCCTTGCGGGTGTCCCGGCCACCTACCAGATCCTGTTGCGCAAAACCCGCCTCGCCCGGCGCAGCTTCCCCTCGCTGTGCTGGATGCAGCAGGCCGGAGGGAAGCTTCCCAACTCGCTGATTCGCGAACTCCGCCGGGCGCTGCCCCAGGCCAGGCTCTTCGTGATGTACGGCCAGACCGAGGCCACCGCCCGGATGAGCTACTTGCCGCCCGAGCACCTCGACGAGAAGCTCGGCTCGATCGGCAAGGGCCTGCCCGGCACGCGACTGGAGGTCCTCGGCCCCGACGCCACGCCCGTCCGGCCGGGATCCGACCAGGTGGGCGAGATCGTGGCCTCCGGCGAGAACGTCACCCTGGGATACTGGGACGATCCGGAGGAAACCCGCCGCTTCTTCCGCAACGGCAAGCTGCACACCGGCGACGTGGCACGCGTCGACTCCGAGGGGTTCATCTTCCTCGTGGAGCGCGCCCGCGACTTCATCAAACCCATGGGCAATCGTGTCAGCCCCAAGGAAGTCGAGGAAGTTATCGCCGAGCTGCCCGAGGTCGTCGAGGTGGCGGTCATCGGTACTCCCCACGAAATCTTGGGCGAGGCAATCGCGGCCTTTGTGGTGGGCGCAGGCACCGACAAGCTGACGGCCGATCGGGTCCGCGACCACTGCCGAGACCACCTACCCAATTACAAGGTCCCGGAATACGTCGAGTTTCTTCCCGCCCTGCCGAAGACCGCCAACGGCAAGGTCGCCAAGCAGGAACTCAAGAAGTTGCGTCCCCCAACTGGTCCGGCAGATGTCCGCTGAACAGACCGAACTGGCATCCATCGATCGGCAGATCGACGAGCTGATCCGCGGCCCACAGTATGCCATGATGCAGGCCGACAAGGACGCGCTGCTGGTCTCTATCCTGCGGGTCCTCTGCCGCGACGTTGCCCGACGATGTCCGCCCTACGGCCGGTTTCTTCAGCGGCTGGGGCCGGATCCGGACACCTGGCGGACCGTGGCCGACGTCCCGCCGCTGCCGGTGGCGATGTTCAAGCGGTTTCTTCTCTCGGCCGTGCCACCGGAGAAAGTCGTCCGCCAATTGCAGTCCTCGTCGACCACCGGCCAACAACCCAGCCGGATCACGATCGACAAGACTACGGCCTTTCGCCAGGGCAGGGCGCTGACCTCGATACTGAAGCAGCACATCGGTCCCCGGCGCCGTCCCTTCCTGGTTCTTGACGCGGCCGAGTCCGTGGCGGCCGGCGACAGCCTTACCGCCCGGGGCGCCGCGATCCGCGGACTGAGTAACTTCGGCTCCCCAACCGTCTTCGGCATGCGCATGCTGCCCTGCGGTGACCTGGAACCGGATTGGGAAACCCTGGACGCTTTTTTCGCCGAGTACGGGAACGAGCCGGTCCTGTTATTCGGGTTTACCTTCATCGTCTGGACACGTTTCGTGCTTCAGGCCCAGCGACGCGGCCTGAAGTTTCGTGCGCCCCGGGCCGTTCTGCTGCATTCGGGCGGCTGGAAGAAGCTCCAGACCCAGGCCGTTTCCAAGCAAGAGTTCAACCGGCTCTCGGCCGACCTGCTCGACTGCGATCCGCAGAATGTTCTCGACTTCTACGGAATGATCGAGCAAACCGGAACCGTATTTGTCGACTGCGAGGCGGGCAACAAGCACGCCCCCGCCTTCGCCGACGTGATCATCCGCCGGCCTCATACACTCGCGCCCGTTGACCTGGGTGAGACCGGCATCATCGAACTCGCCAGTGTCCTGCCCACCAGCTACCCTGGTCAGACGTTAATTACCGACGACCAGGGGACGCTGGTGGGCGTGGACCACTGTCCCTGCGGCCGCAAAGGCAGCTACTTCCGCTTCACCCAACGCATCGAACGGGTCGAGTTGCGCGGATGCGGCGACACCTTCGCCCAATCCCGGGAGATCCGATGAGTCTGCTTCGCGTTACCCCCCAGGGCAGCCGGCCCGCCGGCGACACGCTGGACCCCGTCGTCGAGGACCTCAACCACCGGCGATCCCGCCTCGCCCAGATCCCCGTCCAGAAGCTGCTGGACCTGTTCGACGACTTTGCCGGGCGACTGCTCCGCGACGAGCACACTCGGGCCATAGAGGGAATCGCCTTTCTCTCGGCCTGGCTCCGACGCAGCAATCTGCAGAAGCTCCTCCAGCTCAATCTCAACGGCAACCCGGACTACCTCGACCGCTTCCTGCCCGAAGGCCGCGACTATCTCGCCGCCAAGCCGCATGGACTGGTGGCGATGTGGATGGCCGGTAACGTGGCCACGCTGCCTCTCTTCTCACTCGTGCCCGCACTATTGGCCAAGAACGTCTGCCTGGTAAAGCTGGCCTACCCCGATCCCGCCGGAATGGATCGCATCCTGGCCGTGCTGGGGGAGTCGCAAGCAGACGGGCTGCGGGGGACCGGCTTGCTCGAGGCCGTGGCGGTCGTCTGGTTCGACTACCGCCGGCGCGAACTCAGCCAAGCCATGTCCCTGGCCGCCGATGCCAAGGTGATCTGGGGTGGCCAGGCCGCCATCCAAGCGATCACTTCGCTCCCGCGCCGCGAACACTGCATCGAGATCGTGTTTGGGCCCAAGTACTCCATCGGACTGATCGATCGCAAGCGGTTGGAAGACGCCGATGCACTCGATTCGCTGATTGCCGCCTTCGTACGAGATATCGCCACCTTCGACCAACGGGCCTGCTCGGCGCCCCAGATGATCTTCGTCGAACGTAACCGGCGGTACTCGCTCAGCGAGATCGGGCAGATCTTCGCCCGACATCTCGACGCCCTGCCCGAAAAGCCCGGACTCGACGCCTACACCACCATCCAAATCCTGGGTACCCGGGCGCAGTGGGCGCTGGATGAATCGAAAGATGTGATCGCCTCTGCCGACGGCGCGAACTGGACTGTTTGCATGGACGAGGATGTCTGCTTAAAAGAGGCAGTTCAGTCCCGCACCATCTTCCTCACCCAGATCGAGTCGTGGCAGGACGTGATTCCACTTCTGACGCCGAAGGTACAGACGATCGGGCTGGCCTTGGGGGACCTGGAACAGACGATCGCCTTCGCCGAAGCGGCCACCCAGGCCGGCGTGGCCCGATGCGTCCGGCCCGGAATTATGAACAACCACGAATCGCCCTGGGATGGGAAGCTATTGGTCAACCAACTGGTTCGCTGGGTTACCCTGAAGCCGTAAACCGCCCTATCGCCGCAGGTCAAAACTGGCCATTTTATCCCGGAAACGTGCACGAATCTCGACATTTCGCCCAGATAGGGCATAGATCCGGCCGTCTGGCGCCCACCGGCACGGTGGCCCCCTACCGCAGCCACCTTCGCGCCGGCAGGCCGCGGTCTGGGACACCGCAACTGATTGGTCAGCTCCGCCCGGAGACGGTCGGCAACCCCAGTAGGCCCCGTCGCGATGATTCCGTGAAGCTGGGATGCCGAATAGGGATGCGGCAAGTCAAGCCCGGCAATCGAGTGGGGCCGTCCGGAAAACCGTGGTTGCGGCGAGGCAGTTTGCGCTTATTGGATAACAATCATTTGTAAAACAGGGAAAGCACCGTGCACTCGGCGCAATGCGCAGTCTCAGTGGCATTGTCCGGTTTTAGTCAACTGGGAAAGACGGAGGAACGCGCCAAGGCGGCGATCGACCATACGGCCGTCACAGCCGCGTCAGCGACGCGTAATTTCTCGCAACGGTTATTTAAATAACAACGCCCTTACCGAATTGAGAATTCCTTTTTTCTTGGTGCAAGTTGCTTGACAAGGACCTTTTGTGTTGGGTAGGATAGAAGAAGTTGTATGGTTGTTATAGGTACATGGTAGAGGCAGGTGCCTCGACCTGTTCCACCGGCGAAGGTGCTCATCCGGTTCAGCACTAACTCGAGTCGGGCAAGGTAGCCCAGGAGGCAGCGATGCGTGCAAGCAGTATTCTCTTCTCAATGGCCTTTGGGTTGTTCGGGGCGCTTTCGTTGACGATCTTCGCAGCCGGTGCGCTGGGAGAGACGATCGAAATCCAGTTCATCGGTCTCGATCTGGAATACGATGGCACAGACGTCTACGATGCAGGAGGCACCGCCGGGTTCCGGGATACCGGCTCTGCCGGCGATGCCGATCCCCTCACGCTCGTTTCGTTCTCCAAGAACGGTGTGCTGGAAGGCATTGATTCGGCGGACGTCTATGTCGACCTCCTCATCAAAGACGTATTCAATATCCCGGCGGTTGGTCCTGGCGGTAGCGCTACCTCAATCGGAAACAGCGACGACTTCGGCTTCGACATCTTCGACCCGGTGGACAATTGGTCGCTTCGGTTGAACATCACGGATTTTGCAGTCGCGTACGCCCGTCATCCGGTGATTGGCCCCCTGGCCATCATGGCCACCGGTGTCGTATCCAGCATTGAAGGTCAGAATCTTCCCCACGGCCTGAGCATCGGAACGCCCATCACGATCGTTGTCTCCAGCACTAATTTCTCGGTCGAAAGCGCTGGCGGCGTTCTGACCAAGTTTAAGTCGTCCGGAACCGGGAGCATTGTGGGTGTACCCGAACCGTCCACCCTGGCCGGCCTCTTGATGGCTGCCCTTGCCATCGTGGCTTGCGCCTGCGTTCGGCGGAGACGATAAGACCGGGCGCCCGGGAATCTGCCGCCCGGCAGATAGCAAGAGACTTCGAACCACAGATGGCAAGCCCGCCAAACGCAGGCTTGCCATTTCTCTTCAGCGGGGCAACTCGGGATTACCGTTGGGAGTTGTGCCAGTTCCAAGAGGCTCGGCTCGGTCCGTCCCCGCGGAATCGTCGCTTGCCCCCGTGCTAGAGGGGTAGTCATGCCGTCCGACGGCCTCATCGTCCCGCTCCCAGAACCACGACCGCGCGGCAGTCGTACTATTGCTGTCCGAAGTGGACCGTCGCCGCCGATCCAATTCGACCTCGAGACGACCCCCAAGCGGCCGCCCTGGCAGCGCCTGGCCGGGTCGGGTTGTGACGACGCTGCGGGGCAGCGTTCGCGCTTCCCGACTGTATCTGCCCTTTCCCAGTGGTAGTATGCCGGGAAATCGATGTTACAATAAAGGTCTAGGATGCTGAAATCTCCCATCCGACCGTGTTCTTCACAGCCACGGATGGGCCGCGTCTGCGGGATTCCGTCCGAAGCCGGGCTTCCTCCGATAATCATCCTTCACCGACTGGCCCTCGCCCGTCCCAGAACCCCACCCCGCCCCGGTTCCGCGGCGGGGTTGTCCAAATTGGGGACAAGTTACCAGCGATACGAGGTGAGTTCATGAGTACCTTGAATGTTCGGCTGGCCGCGATTCTGCTCGTTTGTGCGGTCGTGATTGGCGGTGCGGTTGCCGGCCTTCACCGCTACCAGGTCTGGCGCAACGCTGACATCTTTCTCGATCGGGCCGACGAAGCGATGGAACTGGCGGAAGATGCCAGAGAAGACGGAAAACTCCAGGAAGAACTCGCGGCCTCTGTTGACGCCGAGAGGAATTATGGGTGGTATCTTGGTATCAAGCCTGGAGATATCGACGTGCGGCAGAAACTGGGCTTACTCCAGGCCGACCTCTCTCAGATGACCCGTAACACCATCGGTCCTCAAGATTCTCAAAGCATACAACAGGAAATCCTGACCGGTGCGAGGAGACGACTCGGATCGGCTACGCAGACGCTCGAACGCGTGCTCCGCGAGGATCGGGACTCGGATCGACGTCTCGCCCGGCGCAGACTCGTGGAGACTTACATTCAGTTGTTCCCCCTCCTTGGCGTCCGCCCGAACTACTCGGCCGCCAAGGCTCACCTGACCGTCCTTCTGGATAGTGCACCGGAGGACGCCGAGCTACTCCAACTGCTCGGGACCTGCCAACAAGCAGACCGTCAATGGGGGGCGGCTTCAGAGTCGTTCCAACGGGCGATCAAGAGTGCCCCCGACCGCGTCGAAGCTTACCGAAGCCTGGTGGGGCTCTTGGCAAATCCGGATCGGCTGAACCGCCCCGACCAGGCCGATCTGTGGATGAGAAAGATGCTCCAGTCCAATCCGGATTCCTGCCGGGCACATTGGGTCTACGGCAGGCACTTGACCAGCCTGACCGGGCCCCGCTCGATCGACGATGCAAGGAAACGCCCGATCTTCCTCGACGCGATAGTACCCGCGGTCCTCGCCCAAGCAGTGGAACATGCGGTCGAAGCGCTCAAATTGGCCGGCGACGACCCCGATGCGCTGTTGCTGGCCAAGGACAAAGCGGTCCTGGTCCCCGCAGTCAGACAGGTCCTCGTGATACTATACGACGTCAATCTGCCCTTGGACGACCCCAATGCACTGCTGTTGTCCGCAAGACGGGCGGCGGGCGTCGAAGAGGCCGACTCCAGCGCACTGAATTCCGCCATGGAGCAAGTCCTCAAGGGCCTCCAGCCGGAAGATGCTCCCGGGGGCCCCAACGTCCTGTCGGTGGCGGCAAAGCACGGCGTGCTGATCGACGCAATGAAACGCGCCCGCCAAGGACTCGGCAATCCCGGCACAATGATGTTGGCTGCCAGGAAAGGCCTCCTGGAGAAAGCGGCGCAGCATTCGCTCAGCGCCCGCCAACTGGCGGCCCAAGACCGCGACGCACTGCTGTCGCTCTTCCTCCGCGAGTTCTCGCCCCAAGACCACGCGGCCGTTCGCTTGGCGGACCAGCGGGGAGTATTGCTTGCTGCTGTCGAGCGAGCGCTGGACAACGATCCGAACGATCAGGTCTCGCCCGCTGCGCTGGGACGAACCGCCAGACGCGTGCCCCTGCTGGATGCGGTGAAAAAGACAATCGCCGACTTGAAGCTCCCAGACGACGGTTCCCGGGTGCTGAATGACCGACAAGTAGTTCTGGTCGACCTTATCAGGCACGCCCTGCGGGACTGCGAACCGGCCTCCAACGATAGGGACGTCCTGTTGCAGACCGGCAAAGACGGGGTCTTGGCGCGCGTTGCCAAAGAGGCGCTGGCCGGCAAACACGGAGTCTTCACGGAGGCCGTCAAGAATGCCCTGAAAGCCCGGGATGCCTCCGCCGGGCCATTGACGCTCAGCCACGAGGCCCTGCGGGACGAACTCGTTCGCGCGATTCAGAACGTTGCACCGCCCCAGAAGGAACGCGACGTACTGTTGCGGGCCGCCAAACGCGGACCACTGGTCCGTGTGCTGAAAACCGCGCTGGCGGATAGCGACCTGGTGTTCGCCGACCGCGACAAGCTCTTGAAACCGAAGGACGACCAGAGCAAGAATGAGGCGCGCAACCTCCTTTCTCGCGTTGTGAAACACGCGCTCCAGGAGAGCGAACGGACCCTGGAAAACATTGACGGCATGGCGCTATTGCTCGTCGCCCAGTGTGCTTTATCGAGAGCCGAGTATGACGAGGCACGCCAGTACATCAATCGTGGAATCGAGTTGTACCCGAAGGTGTATTCCATGTATTCCACGGGGGCCGTGGTCGCCGCGCGATCCGGGCGGCCAGAGGATGCAATCGACATCCTAGAGCTGGGGTGGGAGGAAACCAAGTCCAACCAACTGCTCTGGACCTTGGCCACTCATCTTCTTGAAGCAGGCGAAACTCAGGCTGCAAGGGTCTGCATCAGGGACTTGCAGAAGTTTGGATCTATTGAGGCTATGGTGGGCTATTTCCAGGCACGCGCCGAATTCGCACAGGGACAGTGGCTGGCGGCCGTCTCAGGCCGGAAGCAAGAACTGCTGTTCGACGGCAGGGCGGAACTTCGGAGCGGGCTGGATGCCGGTGACGTCTCCCAAGATCTCCGACAGGCGTTCCGGGATAAAGGAATCTCCCTTGCCGACGATCCCTCGGTCGCCAAGGAAGGAGAAGACAGATGGACCATCATCGATAAAAGCGCCGTCTACGAAGTCACCAGGCAAGGAAACACTCTGAACGTATATCGCCAGGCCACCCGGGGATTCGAAGAGAACCGCGCCGGCCTGGCCGCGGCACCATCAGCGCAAGCAAGGGGGCTGTTGAGCCGGGCCGATCATCTCTCAGGGATGTGCTACGAACGCCTGGGGTACGTCGACCAGGCAATGAAGGCCTACCGTAGAGCACTCGACGTCGATCCCGACTACGTCTACGCCAAAGCCGGCCTGGCCGATGTCCTGACAAAGACCGGCCAGATCGGACAGGCACTCATCGAATATCGAGGAATCGTGAGGATGCCCGGGCGTCTGGAGCAATTCTGGCTCCCCATGGCCCAGGCTCTGGTGCTCAAGAACCGCCAGCTCGATCCGTCACAGCAAGATTGGAAGGAACTCGAGGCACTCCTGGCCAAGGTCTCCCAGATCTCTCCGAAGCCACCCCAACTCGTCACTTTTCAGGCAAACCGGCTGGTTGAGCAGGCCCAGCAGGAGGCTGACCCCGACCTGGCCCAACAAAAACTCAACGAAGCCGAAAAAATGCTCACCGAAGCCCGGGATCGTGATCCCGACGAACTGCAATACTGGACCGCGCTGGTGCAGATGGCGGGACGCAAGAAAGACTGGGATCGCGCAGAACTGCTGTTGGACGAGGCCCAGCGGAAGTTGGGGGACAGCGTCAGCCTCCGGGTCGCCCGAGCCGCATACTTCCTGGGTCGCCATGGAAGGGAGGCCGCCGACCAATTGAAACCGTTGGCGGAGGAGACCCAGCAGTTCTCCGAAGGCGAACGGCTCCAGCTCTGGACCTTTCTGGGGAGATACGCAAGGCAGGTCGACGATTATCAGCACGCCAGACAGCTCTGGCGCAAGGTGGCACAAAAGGACCCCAACGATCTGGACATCCGGATTCAACTCCTGGAACTTGCAATCAGATTGGGAGATGATGCGGGCATCAAGGAGACCCTCAGGGAAGTGGAGACAGTCGAGGGGAAGGGACCACGCTGGAACTACGGCGAAGCGATTCGATTGCAGGCGCTGGCCAAAGGAACCGACGAAGCACTCCTGAACCGGGCCCTGAAACACATCAACCAGACCCGAAAGTCCTTGCCCAAGTGGTCGAAGCCGGTCGTGTTGGCCGCACTTATTTATCACCAACAAGGCAAGCCCGAGAAGGCGCTTGTGGAGTACCTTCGCGCGATCAAGGGAATGGGGTCCCGGAACCCCATCGCCCTGGTCGCCGCCGTTGAGCTGCTGCACCGGCGGGGGGGGCGGGAGAGTTACGAGGAAGCGGCCAAGATGCTGAGGCATCTGGAAGATCAGCATATCCCGTTCCCGGACAGGATGATACGCGTGGTCAGCGACATCAAACGCCAAACCGGCGATCTCGACGGCGCGTTGGAGTTGGCCGTCAAAGCCGCCGCCGATTCGGACGACTTTCGCGACCACCTCATGCTGGCCCGAATTCGGGCCGCGAAAGCGACGACTGCAATCAGAAAGGGACAGACCGAAGAAGCGCGACAAATGTTTGACGAGGCCGAGCAGTCGCTGCGACGGGTGGTGGATCTCGCTGAGGACGTGCCCGAGACGTGGGTAGAGTTGATTCGGTTCCTCGCAGGAACCGGGCAGACGAAAAAGGCCGAAGACGCCCTCCAACAGGCCCGCGGAAAGATCCCTCCCGACCAGCTACCCTTCGTGCTGGCACGGTGTTACGAAGGCATGGGACGCCTCGCAGAAGCGGAACAGTACTGCGAGGAGGCGCTGGCCGCTGCCCCCCAGGATCCCGCCATTGCTCGTTACGTCGCCGATTTCTACTTGCGAAACAGTCAATATTTGGCCTCCGATCCCGGCCAACGCTCACAGGCAATCCTCCGGGCCGAGGCAATACTCAGCAGGATCATCGGCGGCGAGGTGAAGGGCAGACAGGAAGACGTCATCTGGGCCAGACGCCAACTGGCGCTTACTACCGGTGGACGCGGCGGTTATCAGAACCTTCAGAAAGCACTCGGGCTGATCGAAGAGAACCTGGCGGCAGGCGGGCCGAACGGAGAAGACTTGCGAACCAAGGCCACCATTCTCGCCCTGGACAGCGACCCCGAAAAACGCAAACAGGCTACCCAAATACTCGAAAACCTGCCCCTATCGGCAACCGCCGAAGACCGCTTCAGGCTCTGCCAACTCTACTTGGCCCAGGGAAGCTGGTCCAGAGCCAGCAGCGAAATGCGGCTGCTCTTGGCGGATCACCCCGATAATCCGGCCTATCTGGTATACTATATCTCTGCGTTGTTGGCCCGAAACAACACCCAGGATGCCGAATCTTGGTTGACCAAGCTGGAGAAAATCGCTCCTTATTGGTTTTCCCCCAGGCAACTTATCACAACCACTCACCTCCGCACAGAATGGTTGTTTCAGCGGAAGGAGTACGCCAAAGCACTCGCCCTGATGAACCGCTTCGTCGGTCGGCCCGGCGCACAGCCCCCCGACGAGACCGACCGGTCGCTTCTCGCCGCCGGGGCCTTGGAAGCGTTCTCCCAACGGCTGACTGAACTCGATCAGAATGACATGGTAAAGCTCTTCGCCCTTGATGCGGAGACGCTCTTCCAAAAGTACGTCACCGAACGTCCCAGGCATCAACTCGTGCTGGCGATGTTCCTTCAGCGGCGAGGCCGTTACGAGGAAGCCCTCAGTCTGCTCGAATCCGTCTCGATCGATAGCGACCCCACAAGAATCGCCCAGGCGAGCCTCGGAATGCTTGATAATCCCGCCATAACGGAAGGACAGCTCCAGCGCGTTGAAAAAGAGATGCAGAAAGCCCTGAAAAGGGCTGACCGCTCGATCCCGTTGCTGCTGGTGATGGCCCAAATGCGTGTCTCCCAGCAGCAATACGGGGAGGCCGAGGACTTCTACCGCCAGGTCATCCGGAAGAACAGCGGACATTTTCAGGCCATGAACAATCTGGCCGTGCTGCTGGCACTGCAGAAGACCAAGCTCAATGAGGCCCTGAAACTTGTCAACCAGGCCATCCAACTGGCCGGGCCCACCGCGCCAATACTCGACTCGCGGGCAAGCGTCTACATGGCCCTCGGCCAGCCCGGCAAGGCACTGGATGACCTGAATAGGGCAATCGTCCAGGGGGCCTCACCGGTACGCTACTTTCATCAGGCCCAGGCCCGTCAACAGAATGGGCAGCGGCAGGCCGCCATGGGCGCCCTCAAACAGGCCCAAAAGTTGGGCCTGGAAGCCGAGATCCTGGATCCACTCGAACGACCGGCCTACCAAGAGCTGCTGAAACTGCTCAAATGAGGCCACCCGACGCGCAACGTGAGGCCACGGATCTCTTCGCGTGAAAGCAATCCGCCACCATCCGGTCGATCTGGTCATTCCGGTCTACAACGAAGCCGGCGTGCTGGAAGACTCCGTCCGACGGCTGGCCGCCGCAATGTCGGACTGTGCGGAGTTTTCCTGGCAGATTGTGGTGGTCGACAACGGCTCCACGGACGACACTCGGGCGATCGGCCGCCGGCTCGCCGACCAACACCAGTACGTCACCTTGCTGCACCTCGACGCCAAAGGACGCGGCCGTGCGCTGCGAAAGGCCTGGACCGAAACCCCAGCCGAGTTCTCCGTCTACATGGACGTGGACCTCTCCACAAGCCTGGATGCCGTGTCCCAAGCAGTCGATGCGCTCCGCCAAGGAGCCGACGTGGTTACCGGCTCTCGGCTGCATCCGCAGTCCCACATCACTCGCTGCCTCAAACGCGAGATCCTCTCTCGCGGCTACAATAATCTCATCCGCTGGGTGCTGCGCACCCGGTCCTTCGACGACGCCCAGTGCGGATTCAAGGGCGTTCGTACCGAAACTATCCGGCGGTTGTTGCCCCTGGTTGAAGACCAGGAGTGGTTCTTCGATACCGAACTGCTCGTGCTGGCCGAGTACGCCGGCCTGACGATCCGCACCTTGCCCATCACCTGGGTAGAAGACCTCGACACCCGGGTGAACATTCCACAGACCATCTGGCAGGACCTCAAGGGCCTCGCCCGACTGCGCTGGACGCTCTGCCGCCGGCAGCGAGGGACGCTGCGCCGCCTGATGCGGGAGTGGAAGCGATGAAACTCGGGATCTCGCGCGGGCGCTACACTCACGGCCTGGCCGTGGCGGCCGTGTTTCTCGGCGGCTTCCTGCTGCGGCTGTATGCCAGCACCACCCTCCCCCTGATCCAGAGCGAGCAACTCTTCGTACGGATCGCCGACGAGCTTTCCTTCCACCCCAAAACGCTCGACTTGAAGGGGCCGGGCTACAACGACCATCCCTTGCTGCAAATGTACTTGATGAAGGCCAGCAGCGCGATCTGCGGCGATACGCCCGCCGCCTGGCGGTTCCTCAACGTCTGTGTGGCGTCGCTGGGTGTGCTGGCCATCTACGGCCTGGCAAAGATGGTGGCGGGGCGTGGGCCGGCGCTGGCGGCGATGACCCTGGCCGCCCTGAACCAGTTCCACGTGGCCTGGTCGCGACTCGCCGTGATGGACACGGTTTTCCTCACCGCGGCTACCCTCTCGCTGATCCTCTTCTGGCATGCCCTGCAAACCGGCCGGCGCTGGGCCGTTCTGCTCAACGGGATTGTCCTGGGGGTGGGATTCCTGGCCAAGGAAGCGATGCTGCTGCTGCCGATCTGTTACTTCCTCTTCCTGCTTCTCCATCGACGTTACCGGCCATGGCTCCGACGCCCATGCGTCTATGCCTCACTACTCTTGGCCGTAACGGCAGTTTCACACGAAATCTACTGGAACCTCACCGGCCAGTCGATGTCGTTGCGGTACGTGGCTCGCCAGGCGATGCAGGCCGGCGGGATCAGCCTCCGCCCCTTCTCCTTCTTTCTCGGTGAGCTGATCGAACCGCTGGTGGGCGAAGAAGTCTGGACCGGGAAAAACCGCGGTGCGTCCATGTCGTTCCCGGGCTGGTATGAATGGCCCATGATGCATTGGGCCGAGGGGCTCCTGCTGCTCGGCTGCACCGTGACGTTTTTCCGGCGCGGCGGGGCGTGTTGGGAGAGACTGCTGCTGACCGTCTTTCTCTTTACCACGCTGTTTACCATGCTGATCTATACCAGCTTCCTGTTCCTTCCGTTCTATTTCTCCGCGCTCTGCCTGATTCCGGCCTTGGTCTTCGCCGGCTGCCGCTTGGCGCAAGCATGCCAGCGGCCTTGGGGGCGGATCGCGGTGCCGCTGATGCTGGTCTACCTCGCGGTTCACGTCGTCTCCTTTGTGCAGATCGACCGCAGTTACTTCAAGTCGCCCCCGCTGTGGCGGACGTTCTGGTATCAGAGTCCCAAAGTCACCTCGCAGCGGGTCATCCTGATCGGTATCGACGGGACCACGGCGGACGCCCTGGATCGGATGGTCCAACAGAAGAGGATGCCCAACCTCGAGGCCCTGCTGCGGACCGGAGCCCGGGCCGACCTGCACGTTACCCGCGAAAGCCTGGGAGCCGCCGGCGCGGATCTTCTCGGCGCTGCGCCGGTCTTCTGGACCAGCATCGTCACCGGCTGCTCGCCCGGCACGCATCGCCTCGATAGCCCTGCCCGCGTACTCTCCACCTACCGACGCGCCCCCGCCTTGTGGAACATCAACGACTACCTGGGCCTGCGAAGCGTGGTGACCAACGTGCCCGGCACGTATCCTGCGGAGCCGTTGTGGGGGCGGATGATTTCCGCGCTGCCCGATCGTCGCTCTTCGACGCTGCCCGGCCCGCGCAATCCCCGGATCGCCTACCCCCGGTCGCTGCTCGAAGACGTGCTACCGCCGGAGGTGCCCTACCCGCTCGAGGAACCGCCCGGCAACCCGGCCGCCACGGCACGCACACGATGGCAAGTCGCCGCCGACCTGGCGAAGCAGGAGGACTGGACGCTTCGGGCTCACGTGTTCACAGTGACCGGTCATGGGCCGGTTGCGTCTTCGGACTACGGCGAACCGGACGACGCGGAGATCGCCGAGACCTACGAGGCCATTGACGAGCAACTTCAGTCCGTCCTCGCCGAATTGGACGAGCGGACCTGCCTGGTGCTGGTGGCGGCCCGCGGCCGGCCACCACATCCAGCCGGCGTTTCCGGGAACAACGGTCCCAGCCTGCGCGGCGACGGCCTGTTGCTGATCGCCGGCCCCGGAGCGAAACGCGGCGTACATATTGGGCAGGTCACCCCCTTGGACGTTGCTCCCACCATTTTCTATGCCTTGGACCTTCCCGCCTTCGAGCACCTGGAAGGCAACGTTCTCACGCACGCTTTTACCGACGAGTTTCTTGCGGCCCATCCGGGGAAGACGGCTCCGCCTTGCGCATTCGATCGGGGCTGGGAGTTCATCGACCTCTTTGGCCTGGAAGCCCCGGCCCACGACCCGGCCGGTAAACCGTCTCGCCCCGACCAGTGACACACACGGCGGTTCGCGAAGCCCTTGGGTGCCGCGGCTATGTGTGGGACGTATCTGCGACGGAAAACCGAAAACGCGGCCGGGAACAATCCGGGGACCCACCCGCGGGGATTGACTCGGCCGACCGGCGGGTGAATACTGATAAAGAGCGCCGTTGCAGCGAACGCATTCGGCTTCAGCGGCGAGGCCACTCGCCTCATCTCTGTGAGGAACCTCCGCGTGAAAGCGCTGCTGATCTACCCCTGCGAGATGTCCGTCTACAAGGGCACTCGATTCGAATTCAAGCAGACGCAGGAGTGTGTTCCTCCGCTGAACATCGCGGTGCTCGCCGGCTCGTTGCGCAGCGCCGGGCACGAAGTGCGGGCGCTCGACTTGCAGGCGGAAAGCGACCCCCAGGCTGCGATCCGCCGGGCCGTCTCGTCCTGGCAGCCGGACCTGGTCGGGATCAGCTTCAAGACGCCCTTGTACAATCAGGCCCGCCAGATCGCCGCCCTGGTCCGCCGGCTCGCGCCCGCGGCCCTGCTCGTCGGGGGCGGCGTCCACGCCACCAATTATCCCCACGAGTGCCTGGCCGAAACCGACATGGACGTGATCGTGATCGGCGAAGGGGACTACACGATTGTCCGCCTGGCCAACGCTGTGGCGCTGGCAGCGGGGGACGCTGTGCCGCCGGCAGCGGGGGACGCTGTGCCGCTTTCAGAGATCGGGGAGATCGCCTACAAGCAAGACGGCCGGATCGTCGTCAATCGCAACCTCCAGAACGGCGCAGACTCCGGCTCCCGGCAACCCGGCCCCCGGGAAACCAGCCGCAACCTGGACGGCCTGCCTTATCCCGATTGGGAGGTGTTCGACCTGGAGAAGTACACCGGCATTTCGCGGCTGTTCTACGACGCCGCGCCGGTGGGGTTCATCGAGACCAGCCGGGGCTGCCCGGCACGCTGCGTCTTCTGCTCCAAGGGCGTATCCAATTCAACCTGGCGGTGCAAGAGCCCCCGGCGCGTGGTGGACGAGATCCAGCGGATGCTGGACTACGGCTTCCGCGAGATCGAGATCGTCGACGACGCCTTCACCACTGATCTGAACCGGGCCGTGGCCGTTTGTGAAGAGATCCTCCGGCGGAAACTGAAGTTTCCCTGGTGTTGCCGCAACGGGCTGCGGGTCCGCGACGTCAGCCCGGAGTTCTTCCGCATTGCCCGCAAGGCCGGGCTGCACCTGGTGGCCTTCGGCTTCGAGACCGGCAGCGAAACGCTGCTGGCTCAGATGAGAAAGGGCGCCACGCTCGAGCACGGGCGCCAGGTCTCCCGCTGGGCCCGGCGGTGCGGCATCACCGTGATGGGCTACTTCCTGATGGGGCTCCCCGGCGAGACCGAGCAGACGCTGCGGAAAACGATCGACTATGCCTGCTCGCTGGAGATCGACCTGGTCAAATACAACCTCGTGATCCCGCTGCCCGGCACCCGGCTCCACGAAATGTGGAAGGATCGCATCAAGCTCGGCCACTGGGACCAGTACAACTTCCACCTCCCAGCCCGAGATCTCTACCAGCACCCCAACCTGGATTGGGATACGCTCGAGGCCTACCTCCGCGAAGGTTATCGCCGCTTCTACCTGCGTCCGGGATACGTGTGGGGCCAGGTGCTGCGGTCGGTCCGTCAGCGGCGTTTCCTGATCAGCGTCAAAACGGCGTTCCGACTACTGCTCGGCCCCCGGCAGCGGCACCCCACCGCGGCAGCCTCGCGCTGCTCCACCGACCTGGGACCTTAGCGGTGCTTGAACCGGCCGGTGACCCCCGAAAGCCGCCTGCCGCCGCCCAAGCAGCGCAGAAACCACGGTCCGCGGTGGTCAGAAAACGCGCCTAATCTTCAGCCACATCCGCTTCAGGCCGTTGCGTCCCAAGATCAGTTTCAGCATGTGCCACAGCCGGAACGGGCGGAGGTAGAACCACACGTAAGCCCAGACTCGTGCCCGGTTCACGAAGCCCTGGTCCACGCCGTGCTCCGGCTGAAACGCGAACCGCTTGTACATGTCCATGTCCTCCGGCTCGAGTGCCACGCGCTCGCGGTAGCGCTCGAACAAGTGGGTACCGGGCATGGGTGTGGTGATATTGAAGACGGCGTCGTCGATATTCAGCCGGCGGGCGTAGCGGACGGTATCCAGGATGTCCTTTCGGCTCTCGGTGGGGGCGCCCAGCATGAAATAGCCCTGCACGCGGATTTTCTCGGCCCGGGCGGTCTCTACCGCGGCGGCGATCTGTTCGCGGTTGATGTTCTTGTCGAGAATGTTGCAGCGGATTTCGTCGGAGAAGCACTCAATGCCTACGTAGACCTTTCGCAGTCCGGCCCCGTACATGCAACGAAACAAGTCCCGATCGACCAGATCCGCCCGGACGTTACACCCCCAGATGACTCCCAGCTTCCGGCCCTGGAGTTCCTCGCAGACTCGCCGCACCCAGTCTGCATCCGCGATGAAGGTATCATCCGTGAAGAACAGTGCGTCGATCCGGAACCGCTCCTTGAGCCAGGCGATCTCATCGGCCACGTTGGCCGGGGAACGCTGGCGGAGTTTCTTTCCAAATAGCCGTCTCAGGGTGGGTTGACAGAAGCTACAGTTGAACGCGCATCCCCGGGTCGCCGCCACCGTGGTGCCGCGCAGGCCGGGACGTACGGTATCGAGTTGGAACCAACTGGTCACGTAGCGCTCCATGGGGAAAAGCTCGAGGGCGGGAAACGGAAGCGCATCGAGGTCCGCCAGGCGCTCCCGCGGAATGGGCGGCCTCAGCGCGTCACCTTCCTTCCGCCAAAGTCCCGCTACTCCCTCAACCCCCCCTTGCCGCACGATGTCTGCCAGCGTGTCCTCGCCCTCGCCCACCGCCACGGCGTCCACCGCGGGATCCCGAAGGACCCGTTCCGGCAAGGCCGTCGGGTAGGGCCCACCCATGACCACCACCGCCTGGGGCTGGCGGCGTTTGACCAGCCGGGCCACCGCCAACGCGTCCCGCGCGTTGGCCACCATGGCCGAAATGCCCACCAGATCGAATCGCTCGCCGTCCAAGGCATGCTCCACCATTGCCATCGGGTTCTTGGCGAACGTGGTGTCCACCATCACCGGCGTCACGCCCGCCCGCTCTTGCAGCCGCGATGCAATGTAGGCCAGCCCCAAGGGCGGATCGCCGGAAGGGTACCTGAATCGCGGGAAGATTAGGGCTACGTTCATCGCGCGAGATTCCGCGGCATAGGCCGATCGCACCTGCGTAGGTCGCAGGTTTCCTGCAACAAAAGCGGCTGCTTCTATTCTACGAACTTTTATCGGCAGGGGGTAGGCGGCATTGACCTGCGAAAACTGCACGCCGGGGCCGATCCCGCCAGCCCGGGCGGAAGACGAAACAGTGGCCCCTCCCCCTTCTCCGCCGCACACCTATCCAGGCTACCACGCCAGGGTGATGGAGAAGCCGCCGGAGTCGGCTGCCATTACCAACTATTTCCCAAGGCGCGGAACCATCCGCCCCGTCCGGCCCATGTACGACCCGTACTCTTCGCCAAAGTTGTCGAGCATCATCTGCTCTTCGTAAGGGGCCCGCCGCAGGTAAAAGGGTACAAAAGCCACCAGGAACGCCGGGCCCGCGATCCAGTTGTGCAACAGCAGCAGTTGTGCCACCGCCCATAGCCAGTGGGCGGCGCACATCGGGTGCCTTATCCGGCCGTAAACTCCCTCGGTGACCAGGGCGTGCCGCTGCCGGATCTCCAGCTTCACCGAAAAGTTGGTTCCCAGGTCGGCGTGCGACCTCCAAAGCAGCCACAACGCGAACACAAACACCGCCGCGCCGATCGGGCCGACCACCACGCCCAGCCAATCCGGCAGGCCGTAATTCGCAAACCCCAGCCAAGGCGTCAGCAGATAGACCAACGGCAGGACAAACATTCCCACCGATACCACGAGCATCATCAACCACTCCAGCCGCGCCCGCCGGCCGGCCGTCGGCTGCTCGGTTTCCTTGCCTCTGCCTCGCGCCACCCGGGCCGTGCATATCCCCCGGACCACGCATCCGGCCACAAAACCGACGGCGAAGACCATTTTGAACGTGCTCTCCGACATCCTTGAACCTCGTGCTTTTCTCGCCACAAGCCTGCCCGACTCTTGGGCTCAGCTTCCAGTTGTGTGCCTGATATACGGCCCGATGTTATCGGCACGCCGCCCGGCGTCAATTCCCGCCCTTTGGGGGAGATGCGAGTACCCGCGAACCTGATCTCCCCGACGCGCCTCTTGCCAAATGTCGACAGGCCGCCGAAAATTACGGTCTTTCTCCACGGACGGCCCTCCAGCAATTCGGACTCCTAACGCGGCATAGCCGCAGCCAAAGAAAAAGAAGGAGAACCACAGAGGGCTCAGAGAACACAGAGAGGATTTGTTTATTGTCCGTACTCTCCGTGTTCTCTGTGGTAGTCCTAACGCGGGCTAAGCCCCAATACCGTTGAATTAGGGCCGAACCTGGCGTCAACACAGTGGCACCGGCGTCTCGCCGGTGTGCCGGAACTCGCGGCAGCGCATCAACTTGTGCACCACCGGCGAGACGCCGGTGCC
>SDBV01004474.1_pt1 | contig 20093 bp, 15 predicted proteins | sample 2277081 | NCBI WGS metagenome assembly SDBV01 (sample SAMN10402039, study PRJNA504765) | marine sediment metagenome | isolation source: marine sediment core GS10_PC15, 223 cmbsf | place: Arctic Ocean: Southern Knipovich Ridge | collected 2010 | reverse complement strand
ATGTGCCGTCGGTATTGTCTATCACGTTCTTAATCGTGCCAATGGCCGGTTGCGGATATTCAGGAAGCGTGCGGACTTTGAGGCGTTTGAGCGGGTGCTGGCGGAGTGGCGCGGGCGGGCGGTGAAGGGGAATTGTGTCAAATTGGGATGGGCTTGGGGAAATGCCGAAAAAGGTGTCTGACCCCTTTAATTCTTCATTTAATGATATTTGGTTAGGGACTGCATCCTTTGGTGTTGGAACATCCCCAGGATATGAAGCCCATGGTTTTATTGGTAATACTTGGGTTCAGGAATATGATTTTTAGATTAAAGTGACTTAAAAATGATAGATACTATTGTGCCATTGTTGAAATTCTGTTCTTGGGTTTTAGTAATTAGCTTTATGAATGGAGTCAGATACCTTTTCCTGAAGAGAAAACTGAAACGTATCTATTATGAAGAATACAAAGAAGAAATACATAAAGCAGTTAGATGCAATAAAATAAAGTTTTCGACTTTTTTTATAGAGCCATTGGAGACAGGGAATGATATGCTGGATTTGTTATTATTTAAAATCCACCGATCCGTTCTCTGGTTTATGGGATTATTGTTTTTCTATCCGGCTTCCGTTATTTTTTTATATTTGGCCATACGATTAAGTTAGTGTAAATAGGAACAAGTTTGATTAAAGAAAATAGCATAATGTTTAAAAAAAAGCTTTATTATTCAGATAGGAAAAAAATAACAATATCTTTTGGATTATTATTTATTCTGCCCATTGCAGTACTTTCCGTATTTTTTTTGCCTTTGGGAATAGAAAAGCATTTGATCCTTATAGCAGCAGCTTGCATTTCATTAGTTATAAATTCTATCTTTACAGCACTATGTGCATTATATGTTGGATTAAAAGCGGATCGTTACGTCCAAAAGCATGATTTCCAATTATGGAAAAAGTCAAAAAGTCCTTCGTTCAGAGAGAGAAATGAAGCCGGAAAAGCTATAGACTCTATGCAAATCCCAAGCTTGGAAAAACATGTAAAATATGTAAATAAACTTGCATTTACTTTGCTTATAGTTTGGACCTTGATATTTCTTGGAGGTTTTTCGTTTATAGTCTTTTCGGCCCTGTCTGGTTGACCTTTTCGTCACTACACCACATCGCACACATTCGATTACACTTACGATATGATGTCGCAACTGGCCAGTGGCAAGGCCACCGACATCGACGGGCTGGACTGGATTCGGGAGGATTTTGTATACAACAAGGATGGCAATGTCACCGACCGCAATGTGGTGGGGTCGGATTCGTCTGTCGCACAGACCGATTACAGCTATACCAACAGCGGCGACAGCGATATCATGGCTTCGGCCACGGGCGATGGTGCGTTTACCCTATCCAGCGACCTAAACGGCAATACCACGAAACTGCCCGATAGATGGAACAGGCTTGTAAATGTATTGCCGGGCGAAAGTGTCGATGATGCGATTGACAATTGTGTCAAACGAGGACGGCCTTACGGCAATGTCAAATGGATAGAGACAATAACACAAAAACTCGGACTGGAAATCACCCTTAGACCAAGGGGAAGACCCAAAAAAGGTACCTGACACCTTTAATTATACTCGTATGATTGGCAGCCCTCAGCAGGCATATTTGCCGGGTTTTGAATAGTTGTAAGAATATACGGAGGCGAGTTATGGTTTACAATTCGACAGTATCAGCTCCAGGGCCTGCCGAATTGATGACCGCCAATAAAAATTGCAAACTGGGGTCATAGAAAAGCTTGACGAAAAGGCGTTTTTTGCTACAATAAATCAGGTTACAACGCGGAATCTACAGACTTATGGGATGGCGGTGTAAAATGTTGAATTACTGCGAACGGTTACGAATATTGAATTAACACAGGACGAACAATAATGGCAAGGACGAAACTGGCTGACAGGTTGCGGGAGGGTGTATTCCTGCTGGACGGCGCGATGGGTACCCAGTTGATGGCCGCGGGCGCAGAGTCCGGGGTGTGTAACGACTATCTCAATATCGCTTCGCCCGAGGTCGTTGTCGGCATACACCAGCGTTATTTCGATGCCGGCAGCGATGGCGTCATTACCAACAGCTTCGGTGCCAACAGGTACGCGTTGAAGCGGCACGGACACGAGGAGAAGGTTGGCGATATCAACATCGCCGCGGGGCGTGTTGCCCGACAGGCTGCCGGCGAAGACAGGTATGTAATCGGTGACATTGGGCCGTGCGGCGACTTTCTCGAACCGCTGGGCGGAGTCAAGGCTGACGAGTTGAAACAGGCCTTCGCCGACCAGGCGCTGGCCTTAGTACAGGGCGGCGTTGACGGCTTTATCGTCGAGACCATGACTGCGCTCGATGAGATGGTCATCGCAGCGGAGGCGATTCATTCGGTTTGTGATTTGCCTCTGTTGTGTTCGCTGGCGTATGACCCTGCCGGAGATCAGTTCAGGACGATGATGGGTGTTGGCCCTGCCGATGCGGTTGCGTTGCTTGTCGGGGAGGGTGTTACCGCCATTACCGCCATTACCGCCATTGGTTTTAACTGCGGTACGCTGACGATGGAGCAGTATGTCCGGCTGGCGGAGGTATATGCGGGACTGATTGATGACAGTGGACTGTTGCTGTTGGCAGAGCCCAACGCCGGCAGGCCCGAACTGATGGACGGCAGGGCGGTTTATAATCTTTCGCCTGCCGACTATGCCGCCGCGATGGCCGATATCCACCGGGCAGGGGCGACGATACTGGGCGGTTGCTGCGGTACGAGTCCGGAGTACATCGCCGCGGTCGCCGGGACACTGCGAAGGTAAACGATATTTTCAACGGGGTCGAGATGTGACGCGGCAGCGAATAGAAGTTATATATGAAGACACGAACCTGCTGGTGATCAACAAGCCCAGCGGCGTATCGGTCACAGCCGACCGTACGGGTGACCCGGATGTGCCGGCGCTCCTGCATAAACAGTTAGGCCCGGAGCAGGAACTTCGGCTGGTGCATCGGCTCGACAAGGGCACCTCCGGCGTCCTGATCGTCGCCAAAAATCTGAAGACACAGAGCACGCTTTGTCGTTGTTTCGAGAAACGGGAGGTGAACAAAGCATATCTTGCGATTGTCGGTGGATTTGTCAGCGAGCGGCGTGGCCGAATCAGTGTGTCGATTGGCCGGAGCAGGAAGAATCCGCGTCTGATGTGTGTGGTTCGCAAGCGGGGCAAGGCTGCGATAACGAAGTATCGTCTTATGGCGGATTTCGGCTCGGCCGCTCTCCTTGAGGTCAATCCCGTCACGGGCAGAACGCACCAGATTCGCGTACATTTGGCCCATGCCGGTATGGGGCTTGCCATCGACCCGTTGTACGGCGGTTCGACAAAACCGATCATGCTCTCGGACTTTAAGCCGGGGTATCGACGCAAGGAAGCCGAGGAAAGGCCGCTGATTGGAAGGCTGACGCTGCATTGTTACAGCATCGAATTACCGCAGACGGAGGTTTGCCGGGCGGGTGTGTTTGTCGCCGGGCTTGACAAGAAGTTTGCCGCGACGATCAAGATGCTTGCCAGGCATAATCCGCGGGGCGAGGATGCCTTCGCGGACAAGGATGACCTGACAAAGATACTGAATAGCCAGGCCCTGTCCGCCGCGACACCGTTGGCGGACGGAGATGTCGCCGAGGAGATTACTCGCTGAGTGTTTCGTTGGGTGTCTCAGCGGGCGAAGTCTCGGTATCTTGCTCGGTGTCCTGCTCGATATTTTGTTCGACGTTATTGTCGGATAGTTCGACGCCGGATTCCTGTTCGTCGTCCTGTTCGGCGTCCTCCTCGGCGTCCTGTTTATCGTCGTCGAGTTGTTCGTCGTTGGGGTCGTATTTGGGCAGTGTAAAGCAGAAGGTGCAGCCGTGACCGAGGGCGCTTTCGGCCCAGATTCTTCCCTTGTGCATCTCGACCAGCTCCTTTGCGATGGCCAGTCCCAGTCCGGTGCCATGTGAACCGGCCCCGGCGATCTGGTGAATCTGCACGAAGCGGTCAAATATCCTCTCCATCCCTTCGCGCGTAAGACCTGGGCCGTTATCCTTGACGGCGACCTCTATTTCACGTTCATGCTCGTGGATATTGATCCAGATAGTACCGTTGACGGGGATAAATTTTATGGCGTTTCCGATCAGGTTGGTCAGCACCTGGATGATTCGGTCCTTGTCGATGTTGACGACATATTCTTCTTTGGGCAGATTTGCAATGAGTTTGATCCCCTTGGTCGCCGCCAGGTCGCACAGCAAGCCGGACACCTCCGAGACAACGGATCGTATCTGGATGGGCTGACGATGAAGTTTCATTTTGCCGGATTCGATCTTTGAGATCTCGAGAAAGTCCGAGATAATCCTGGACAGCCGACTCACGCTTTTGTCCGCCATTTTCAGGCTTTCGTGGAGTTTGTGGCTGATTTTCCCCGAAGCCCCCGCCAGGGCATTGGAGACGATGTTTTTGAATATACACAACGGCGTCCGCATCTCGTGCGAAACGGTGGAGATGAACTCGCTCTTCAGTCGGTCATGTTCTTTGAGGATTTCATTGGCACGAATCAATTTGATCTCGGCCCGCTTTACCTCGGTGACGTCCCTGGCGTAGATATTGACATAGTCCGCCTGTTCGATCGAAGCGAAGACGATGGAATAGTATCTGTCGTTGTATTTGATTTCTTCGTATTTGTGTGAGTCGGTTCCCTTGACGGCCATGATGGTTTTAAGGAGCCGTTCGGGCAGTTGTTGGCCCAGTTGCCTGTTCCACACCCTCAGCAGCGAGTCACTGGCATGGTTCGCATACGCGATGATTCCCCTGTCGGTGACCTTGAGTACGGGGTTGGGATTTTCGCTCGAGAGCCTTGCCAACTGCCTGATTTGTTCCTCTTTTATTCTCTGCTCGGTCATGTCCAGCATGAGTCCGTCCCAGAGGACATCACCGTTTTCGAGGCGTTCCGGGCTTGCCAGTCCCTGCAGCAGTTTCCTGCCGTTGCCGAAATCCACCTCGCCCCACCATTGCCATGATGTAAGCGACTGTGCCGACTGTGCCATGAGGCTGAATATCTCCGCCCGGTCGTGGGACGAAAACGCCTTGAAGAAGCCTTCCGGATCCTCCATGATAGTATCGGGTTCGATGCCGAGAATCTCTTTACAACTGTCGCTTACAAACTGAAATTGTTTCCTGCCATCAGCGGTAAGAGACAGTTGGAATACCACGCCGGGGATATTTTCAACCATGCGGTGGTATCTGGACTGGCTCTGTAAAAGTGCCTGCTGTATCTCTTTTTTTTCGGTGACGTCTTCGGCCATGGCGTCATAGCGGCAAACAGCGCCGTGCTGGTCGCGTTGCGGTATAACGACCTTACGAATCCATCTGATTGAGCCGCTTGCGGTGTGAATTCGAAATTCGAGCGGCGAGGGTTCATGGCCCGCGATAATGCTTTTGATTTCAGACCTGACGTACTGTCTGTCCTCCGGCAGGATTATATCCGTCCACAGATGCGTATCCGCGAGGAAATCCTTTGCGGCATAACCTGTTACCGCCAGGCACCCCTGGTTTCTCTTGACGCATGTGATTTTTTCATTCTCGATGAAGCAGGTGTACGTAAATGTTGACATGGACAGTAATTGCCTGTGCCGTTCGATTGCGTCATTGATTGTTTCGAGCATTTGTTTGGGTGGGCACGGTTTTGTGAGAAATCGGAAAATTTTATTTTTGTTGACTGCCTTGACGGCAACCTGAACGTCGGCGTGACCAGTGAGTATGATCGGCACGCTGTCCGGGCTGAGTTGACGGGCTTCTTTCAGAAACGCAAGTCCGTCCATGCCCTTCATCCTGAGATCGGAAACAATAACCGTAAACGGCATAGAGTCACGGATGACTTCGAGCGCCTCTTCGCCGCTGAGCGAAGTCTCTACACAGTATTTTTTTCCAAAGCTCCTCCTGGAGCTGTCCAGGACGCCCTGTTCGTCGTCAACAAACAGGATTCTGACTGATTGATCAAGCGACATGTTCGGGTTCCTCTGCCATCAATGGAATATATTGTTGTCGCCACTGCTGAAGTTTTTCTTCAAGACCGAGCCTGGCGATATACTTTTTGTCCAGTTCTTTGGGGCATCCGCCGCCTATTTCCGTACACAGTTCGTGGTCGAGGTTATCTGCAATGTGTACCGCTGTGACGATGGAAAATTTTTCGTCGAGACAGAGCGACGGTTCGTGGTGGAACGTGCCTGCTTCCACGATCTCACTGGGCAGCCCCCATAGGTCCAGCAGCAAGCCGCCAATCTCGGCGTGTGTGACACCTATAAGTTCTCTCTCAATATCATGCAAAGGCCTTCCGCCGGCCCTTGAGACCTGTATCGCTTCATAGAATTCGTCGGCGAATCGGGATATGAGAATCATCTTTCCCGCGTCGTGAAGAATGCCGGCCATGTTTGCCAGTTCCTGGCCTTCCCTGTCGAATCCTTCGAGTTTACAGATATTCCTCGCAAGTGTCCCGACCCTGGTGCAGTGTTCCTGCAGGCCCATGACCGAAAATTTCCTGAGTTTTCTGGCGGGAACTTTCGAGAAGATACCGTTGGTCAAAACAAGACCCTCGGCAGCCTTTTGCCCCAGATAGGTCACGGCGTGGACCGGGTCGGCTATCCTGGGCCGTTGGCCGTAAGATGTGCCGTTTACTACCTGCAGTATCTTTGAAGACATGCCGATGTCTTTGGCGATGGTCTGGCCGACCTGCTTTAGGCTGCATGACGGTTTACGGAATATATCGATCACTTCCTGATAGGTGTCCGGCATCACGGGCAGAGAGCGAATCGTTGACAGGACCTTTATGACTGCTTCAATGTGGAGCCTGTCGTACAGCGCCAGTGCCCGTGTAACCATCTCCCGAAGCTGTTCAGCCTCGCAGGGTTTGGAGATGAATCGGTGGACAGTCCGGGCGGCCTGACTCTGGAGCAGTTGTTCCGAGTATCCGCTGAGCATAAATCGTATCGTCTTGGGGTACTTCTCCCGCACCGTCTCCAGCAGCTCCAGCCCATCCATCTCTGGCATCTGCAGATCGGAGACGATAACGTCATAACTCGCCGACTCCATCACGAACAGGGCATCGGCACCCTTGGTGACAAACTCCATCTTCCATTCTTCTCGCATGGGATAGAGCATCCTTCTCAGGCCGTCAAGTACGTTGCGTTCATCATCAACAAAAAGTATTCTTTTACGCTGGCTCATCATCCTCCCTGTCCGGTTTCAATGGGCGGTCTGATTACGTTTAGTCTGAATGGTCGGCAGTTTCATCACATTTAGTTTCAATGGGCGGTCTGATTACGTTTAGTCTGAATGGTCGGCAGTTTCATCACATTTAGTTTCAATGGGCAGTTTGATCACAAAGGTAGTGCCTTTTCCCGGTTCGCTATGGCACTGGAGGGTACCGTTGTGCTTCTCTTCGACGATTGATTTTGCGAGCAAAAGGCCCTGCCCCGTGCCCTTGCCATGTTCCTTAGTCGTGAAGAAGGGCTCGTATATTTTTTCCAGAACTTCTTTCGTCATCCCCGTTCCCGTATCGGCGATGGAGATAACGACATTGTCATCTTCCCTGGCCGTGGTAACGGTGAGTTTGCCCAGTTTCCCCGAGTTTTTGCCGAGGGCATCTTCGATGGCATGTGCTGCGTTTACAAACAGGTTGACAAACACCTGGTTAAGATTGTCGATACAACATGTAACCGTGGGTAGATTTTCGTCGTAAACCGTTTCGATCTCGGCAACATACTTGATGACGTTGTGGGCTACAATGAGGGTGCTTTCCAGTGCCTTGTTGATGTTCGCCGGCGACATACGCTGGTTATCGACGTGGGAGAAATCCCGCATCGCCGAGACGATAATTGTGACACGTTTGACGCCTTCCTGTGTCTGGGAGATGGCCTTTGGGATTTCTTCCATCAGGAAATCAAGGTCCGCCTGACTCTCAGCCTGGTCGATTCTGTCGATCTGTTGCCGGCCAATGTCCCCGCCACTGGCTGCGCTGTCTTTGAGTTGTCGATAGACTTTTATAAGCTGTATAACGGATTCGAAGGAGTCGGCCAGAAACTGCATATTGTCGCCGATGAACTGTACCGGCGTGTTGATCTCGTGAAGGATTCCAGCGGTGAGCTTTCCGATATTCTGCAGTATCTGTGTTTTCTCAAGCTGCTCTTGGGCGGTTTCCAGGGGGGTAAGGTCCACAATTATGCCGTCGATGGCGACAAGTTGCCCCGTTTGGTCGAAGGCGGGAATGGCTTTGTCCAGAACGACGCGGGTGGAGCCGTCCTTTGTTGTAACCCGATATTTGCATCGGCCCGGCTCACCGGATGTCCTGCATTTTTCGTACATCTCCAGGACGTCCTCTTTGTCCTTTTCGTGGACAATATCGAGCCAGCCGGGCTTTTGCGTCAGAAGTTCCTCGGCGGTGTAGCCGGTGAGGTCTTCCACGCCGCGGCTGATGAATTGCATGGCGACAGGGCCGTTGGGAACAGCCGAGTAAACCATCTCGGGGACGTTGTCAATTATACGCCGTAATTCGTCCTGCGTACCTGTATTATCGGTAACTGTAAGCTGCATAGTGGGCACCATAAAAAAACATTGAACCGGGTTCCTGAAACGACCATACACCCGGCAATTCGTCATTTATCGATGCGATGTTTAGATACTGCGGCGACATGTGCGGATTTTGAATTGTAAACGGGGATATACGCGGATTTTGCGGACGGTTTATTCCGATAACATCCAGCCGATGCAGGCAGGAACAGACCAAAATCCAGGCGGTATCGGCCTGTGGCGGATGCCGGATGTTCAAAGGCGGCCCGCCCGAAATCGCCACATCCCAAAACGCCGCTTCCAAACCGGGGGATTGCATAAACGGGACTCTTCTGGCATAATCAACCCCCGTAAACGGTGATCAAAGGGGAAGATTTTATGATAAATATCCGGCGAAGCGCTATGTGGACGGCATTGGCGCTCATAGTTCTGTTGTTTATGTTCTCGGTGTACGGTGCTTTTATTGGTGCCGAGCGGGCAGGTGCGTTTTTCAATACGGCCCCGCTGGGGGTGTACTGGGCGCTGTTCGTGGCGATGCTTCTGGCTGGTATTGCGCTGTTCAGACGGCTGATAAAGGCCCCGGCACTGCTGTTGACGCACCTCGGTTGTGTGCTGGTATTCGCCGGCGGGATGTGGGGCAGCGACGCGGGAGGCGAACTGCGGAAAAATCTATTCGGCACAGACAAGCTCCGCACCGGGCAGATGTTCATCTATGAGGGCGCCAGTGAAAATCGCGCCGTACCGAAGGGGCTGGAAGTCCGTATGGGCTTCGATGAGCAGGGAAACCTGATGTTCGACGATGAAAGCGGGCTTTATAAGCTGGATTTCGAGATTCGGCTCAAAGACTTCCGTGTGGAGTATTACGACCCTCCGCACCTGCAGGTTGAGGACATAGCAGACCGAGGCTGGCGGATTGAGCCGGTAGCCGCCGGGGAGGTATTCGATTTGACGGACAATACGAGTGTGGAGATCGTGGAGGTGTTCGAGAATCTGCAGGTCGTCCGGGGGGGCGCAGAGGATAGGCCTGGGCTCGGATTAAACCCCGCCGTCCGTCTCGTGGTCCGTAATGCCGACGAAGCCGAAGAGCGTTACCTGGTCTTTGCGAAGTTTCCGGGGTTCATGGCGGAGGAAGGGGACTTCAAGTTCCGCTATGTTACAGAGGGCATGGTAAAGGACTATTTCAGTGACCTGGAGGTCGTCGAGGCAGGCCGAGTGGTAAAGAGCGGGACCATCCAGGTAAACGAACCATTGTACTACAAGGGCTACCATTTCTACCAGGATGATTATGATCACGAGCAGCAGCGTTACACGGTCCTGGGTGTCACCAGCGATTCGGGCCTGTACTGCGTCTATGCGGGCTACTGGATGCTTTCGCTGGGGATCGTCTGGCACATGTGGATCAGCCCCGTCCTGCGCAGAAAGCGAAGCGAAAAGCGGGCATAAAGGGCGCAAAAGTAATTTGAAATCGAAAAGACAGCACGGAGATAACGATGAGCATAGCCATCAAGGCTGACCCGCAGGGGTATTTAATCTATGGAGCGATGGCAGGCTACCTGCTGGGTGCGGTTTTGTCACTGTTGCGCAGGTCAAAGGCAGCGATGCTATTGTTTTTCGTTGGCTTTGTCGTCGCGTGCACGGCCTACGGCTATCGGTGGCAGCATGTAAGACATGTGCCGATGCAGAACCTGTTCGAGGTGTTTTTGACGCTGGGTGTTGTGGCATATCCGTTGTCAGTGTTTTGCCGTCGATGGCTTGACGTCCGTGCCGAGGCGACGGATATGCTGATAGGGTTTGTAGTGTTGTTGCCGGCGGGGTTTATCTTTAACGCTGAGCCGCAGAGATTGCCGCCGGCGCTGCAGTGCTGGTTGTTTGCCCCGCACGTGGCGGTGTACATGCTTTCATATATGCTGATGGCCAAGGCAGCCGTCCAGGGCGCATTCCAACTGGTCCAGCCGAGCCTGGGTGGCGCCGAGCAGTACGAGGAGGCAACGTATAAAATGATTCGGCTGGGATTTCCGCTGCTGACGGTCGGATTGATCCTGGGCAGTTGGTGGGGCAAGCTGGCCTGGGGCGATTACTGGGGCTGGGACCCAAAGGAGCTATGGTCGCTCGCGTCCTGGCTGGTCTATCTGGGCTACCTGCATTTCAGGTACATGTTTGGCCGTCGGCATCCGTCCGCAAACAGTCTCTGGGCGATTACCGGGATGGCTGTGATTGTGATAACGCTGCTGTGGGTAAACCTGGCGAATATCTTCAAGGGATTGCACAGCTACGCAACATGACATGGGGACCTCTGGGAATTCATTTTTACTGCGAATGGTTGAAATTGTCACAGGTGGCCGAAGTGTTACGTTTTTTTTCGGAAAACCCTTGCAAACTGCCGGGGCAAGTGGGAAAATAGTGATCATATAGGGTGGTTGCTCGTTTCGAAAGGGGTATGATTATGTTGAAAACGAGCGTTTTATGGGGCGTGGCTGCGGCAGTGCTTTGTAGCGGTGTCGGGGCTGGGGCTGTCTATCCGGATATGGATGTCTGCGACGTTGTGCGGGTCAATGGGCCGGGGGCGTTTACCTGTCGGGTGGCGGACTGGCCCAGGGTCGGCGCTGTCAGGCTTTGTGTAAAGATTCGCGGGCTGACGCGCATGGACGATGTCGAAACCGCAAAGGTCATCGAATTTATCGACGCCGGATTATCGCAGGCAAAATCCATCAGGCTGGAAAATATCCAGGGCGGCAGCTATTTCCGCGTGACCGCTGATGTGCGGGTTGACGGCAGGTCTTTGGCGGCGGATTTGATATCAGCGTCTCTGGCGGCGGCAGTGCCCGATTTGGCCGAGTCATCGGCAGAGGTTGACGTCAGGCTCTCAGGCGTGGTGGTCCGCCCCGAACGGCTGGCGCAACTGCAGCGGCAGATCACGACGACCCCGGCGGCGGCAAGGGCGGCATCGGCGGTCCCGGCAGCGGGACAAAGGACGGGCCCGGCCAGGTTCGTGATGATGTCGCAGTTGATGAGTTGCCGGGTGGACCTCAGTGCATGGCGGCAGGATATGGAGTTGGCAGAGGCGCTGGAGATACTGAGGCAATCGACGGAGGTGGAACTTCCTTTGGTGATAATGTGGCAGGACCTGGAGCGGAATGCGTTTGTCGATAAACACACGCCGATAGGACTGGCCGGCGTTGGGCGGATACCGGTTCGCAAAGCATTGCAGCTTCTGCTTTTATCGGTCGCAGCCGGCAGGGGCGACGTCGGGTTCGTCGTGGATGGACCGATGATCGTAATAGCCACCCCCGAGTTGGGGCTGGACAGCAAGTACGTTACACGAGTTTACCCGGCAGGTGAGTTGACCGCATCGCCTGTGACAATGATGGGTGGTTATGGCGGCGGTTATGGCGGCGGCGGTTACGGCAATGCGGCAATGATGAACGGTTCCGGAGGGTATGGCCCCTCCGGTTCGGCCGGCGGGTTCGGAAATTACGGCAATTTCGGGAACCAGACCGGTTACAACCACACTGGCCCTGGATGGTAGTCTGCGGGCATGACGACGGGCCGGGCCGCTGAGCGGGCCGGTGGGATAACGGGCTGAGCGGGCATGACGACGGGATAACCCGGCGATCAACTGCCACGTTTGTTACCCTGCGTTTCGGACCGGAGAAAGGCATGGCCCGATAAGAATCCCCAATATATCCCGCGATGAACTTTTGGTGTGTTTTCCCTTCAAGCCTGACGGCCAAACTACCGATTAAATGTCAGCGCCGGCGGTGTGCCGGTGCGCCGAGTCGATGCGTATCGACATAGCAGCTTTTTTGAGTGAGAGAATACATGCGGACTGTGAGAGCTTTTACCGTTAAGCCGTCGCTGCCGGAATCGCTGGAAGATTTGCGTGTCATCGCCCAGAATCTGTATTGGTCCTGGAACACCGAGATAACAGACATCTTCAGACGGATCGACTACGAACTCTGGAAACAGTGTCTGCACAATCCGGTCAAGATGCTGGGCATGGTCTCGCAGGCTCGGCTGGAGGACTTGGCGCGTAACGACGGTTTCCTTTACCAGCTCAGGCAGGCCCGGGCCAAGCTGGACGAGATGCTGAATTCTCCCACCTGGTACGAGAGGATCCACAGCAAGGCAGGCAAACCGCTGATTGCGTATTTCAGTGCCGAGTTTGGCGTGCATGAATCGCTGCCGATCTATTCGGGCGGGCTGGGAATACTTGCGGGCGACCACCTCAAGAGTGCATCCGACCTGGGTGTGCCGCTGGTCGGCGTGGGGCTGATGTACCAGAAGGGCTACTGCAGGCAGTATCTCAACACGGACGGTTGGCAGCAGGAACACTACATCGACAACGATTTCCATAACATGCCGATCGAGCTTGTCCGCAAGAAGAGCAAGAGACCATTGACTATCGGGGTCCAGTTTCCCGGCAGGACGGTAACCGCCAGGATATGGAAGGCGCAGGTCGGCAGGGTTAGCCTGTACCTGTTGGACACGAACGTATCCGAAAACAGCCCCGAGGACCGCCTGATAACACAGTCTCTCTACGGCGGTGACCGTGAGATGCGGATATGCCAGGAGATAGTGCTCGGTATCGGCGGCCTCAAGGCGCTCTTTGCCATGGGTCTTGAACCAACGGCCTGTCATATAAACGAGGGACATGCCGCCTTTATGACGCTGGAGCGCGTCAGGCGTCTGCGCAGCAGCAGAAAGATGACATTCGACGAGGCGGTGGAGGCTGCCAAATCGAGTAATATATTTACGATGCATACCCCCGTAGCCGCGGGTAACGACGAATTTCCCCTGGAGTTGGTGGACAAGTATTTCGGACATTATTACGGCAAGCTGGGAGTCAATCGCCAGCAGTTTTTGGCCCTGGGCAGGATTGAGCCGAACGACGAAGATGAAAATTTCAAGATGCCCGTCCTTGCGATTCGGATGAGTTCGTCTCGCAATGGTGTGAGCCAACTGCATGGTCAGGTCTCGCGGCGGATATGGCAGAAAATATGGCCCCAGTTACCGGAAAGCGAAGTGCCGATCGATTCGGTTACCAACGGGGTGCACGCCAGGACATGGCTCAGCGCCGAGATGGAACGTCTCTACGAACGCTACCTGGGGGCAAACTGGGCCGACGAAGTGATCGACAAGTCGATCTGGCAGCACATAGACCAGATCCCCGACGAGGAACTCTGGCGTTCTCATCAGCGGTGCAAGGAGCGACTTGTGACCTTTGTCAGGAACCGGTTGAAGAGGCAGATGCAGCGACGCGGTACGTTTCACAGTGATATGGAAGGCGCCGACGAGGTGCTCGATCCGGAGTCGCTGACGATTGGTTTCGCCAGACGATTTGCGACGTATAAACGCGGAGACCTGCTCCTGCGGGATGGCGAGAGGCTGATCAGGCTGCTCAGCCAGACCGACAGGCCGGTGCAGTTTATCTTCGCGGGCAAAGCACACCCTCACGACAGCGCCGGAAAGGAAATTATCCGCAGCATCGTGCATTTTGCCAGGGAGAACAATCTGCTCAGGAAACTGGTGTTCATGGAGGACTATGACATTGACATCGCACGCTACCTGGTTCAGGGTGTCGATGTCTGGCTGAACAATCCGCGAAGACCCATGGAGGCCAGCGGAACCAGTGGGATGAAGGCGGCCATGAACGGCGTGCTGAATATGAGTACGCTGGACGGCTGGTGGTGCGAGGGATACACCCCGCAGGGTGGATGGATAATCGGCGCAGGCGAGGAGTATGACGACACCGAGTACCAGGACCAGATTGAATCACAGGCGATATTCGACCTTCTGGAAAACGAAGTAGTGCCGATTTTCTATCAGCGCACAAAGGACAAACTGCCGCGTCAGTGGATTGGCCGGATGAAAGATACCATCAAGTGGTGTTCGCCGCGATTCAACACCAGCCGAATGGTGGCCGACTACGTTCGCAAGTTCTACAACCCAGCCGCTGTCAGGTATCGTAACCTGACCGACGAGGCGGTGGACAGAGTACGTGAGCTTTCAAAGTGGAAGGCCGACGTGAAAGAAGCCTGGGCGGACCTGTCAATCGAGAACGTGGATGTACATGTTGACGACGGACAGAAGATGTGCGAGTTGAACATAAAGAAGCCGCAGTTATATGTCGGTTCGCAGCTTCGCATTACCGCAAAGGTCAAGCTTGGCAGGCTCGGACCGAACGATGTCGCCGTCCAGATATATCATGGCATAATGGATTCAGCCGGCTGCATTGAGGACGGCCAGGTTGCCCTGATGGAATACCAGGACCGCGCCGGGCAGAACGGAGTAAGCCTTTTTTCCGGGGTGGTCCAGTGCCGAACATCCGGCCAGCATGGCTTCGCCCTGAGGGTACTGCCCAAACACAAGGACATGTCCGAACCACATGAGCCGGGAATGATGATACTTTGGGAAGCCTGATTACAGCCTGCCAACAGCCGACCGACAACGACCAACGGCAATACCGGAGTGAATGAAGCCCACGAGCCGGACCAACTGCGTTACCGCTGCGCTGGACGGAGTATGATACTTTGAGAGAAGACTTCTACATGTTTTCCTTGATGCTAATCATTTCGCAGGCATCTTCGGGGGTGGCGGCGGCTACATGTTTTCTTTGACGCTGATCATTTCGTAGGCATTCTCGGGGGTGGTGACTTTTTCGAGCTTTGCCTTGAATTCTTCGTCGAGCAAGAGCTTGCTGATTCGCGCCAGCGCCTGGATATGCGGGCCGGTCTGGTCGTTCGGGGAAACCAGCAGGCAGATGATGGTGACGGGTTTGTTGTCAATACTGTCATAGTCGATCGGCTCTGCGGCTATTCCCATGGCCATTACCAGTTCCTTGACGCCGCCGCATTTACCGTGTGGTATGGCGATGCCCGAGCCGATGCCGGTACTCCTCGTTTCTTCCCGCGTCATAACTGCCTCGAGGACAGTGTCTTTGTTGTCGAGCAGGCCGTTGCTCGCCAGCAATTCAACCAGTTCTGCTATAGCGTCTTCTTTGTCCTTGCTGTCCAGTGGCGCCTTGATGCACGTCGGTTGTAATATCTGTGTCAGAATCATTATTCACCAATGCCGATCTTAGTTTCCGGTTACCCAAATAAAGCGCTTAGCATACCATCGCAGTGTCGGCATTGCAAAGGGTTTTAATCACTATTTCGGGCACAATTCCCAAAAAGTTGGCACAAACAGTCCCCGTCCTTAGCCCCCGAATCGAGAATCGTGGGTTTCCGAATCGTGGGTTTTTCTTCCCAATTCCCCTATTTGTCCTTTGTCATTCCTGCGCAGGCAGGAATCCACAGCCTCACTGCCAGCGTATCCAACCCCGAAGGGGTTCAATAGCCATAGGGTGTGTTTTAACGCATCGGCGAAAAATCCATGGTTGTCTATCCGGCGACAGTCGCGTATAATACACCAGATGGATAACAGGCAGGAAAGGACATTATTTTCGGACGTTGCCCAGGCCGTGATCGATGCAAACGCACCGCTGGCGGCACGGATGCGGCCGCGGGAACTCGACGAATTTGTCGGGCAGCGCCATTTTATCGGACCCGGCAAGCTGCTTCGCCGGATGCTGGACGCCGAGAGGCTCACGAGCCTGATATTCTACGGTCCGCCCGGTACAGGCAAGACTTCGCTCGCCAGGCTCATTGCGGGCCATACCAAGGCGCAGTTTCATTACCTGAGCGCCCCAGCGGCCAGTGTGAAGGACATTCGCCAGATTGCCGCCGAGGCCAGGGACAGGCTGACAGCCGGCCGCGGACGCACCGTACTGTTCATAGACGAGATTCACCGCTTCAATCGTGCCCAGCAGGATGTCCTGCTCGATGACGTGGAAAACGGCGTACTGGTCTTTATTGGCGCGACCACGGAAAACCCGTTTTTCGCCGTCAATTCGCCGCTAATCAGCCGCAGCACTGTATTCCGCTTCGAGTCTCTGTCGCCCGAGGATGTGCTGTCGGTGTTGAAGAGGGCATTGGCCGACCCGCAGAAGGGGTTTGGGCGGATGGATGTCCGGGCGGACGATGATGCCCTGCGATACCTGGCTATCATGAGCGACGGCGACGCACGCCGGGCGTTGACTGCCCTGGAAGTGGGGCTGCTCAGCCAGCAAAAACAGCATAAAACCGGGAAAATCCGCTTTAACCTCGATATCGCTAAAGAATCGATACAGCAAAAGTCGATTCAGTACGATGGGACCGGTGACAGCCACTATGACCTTGCCAGTGCGTTTCAGAAGGCGATGCGAGGCTCGGACCCGGACGCGACTGTGTATTGGCTTGCGCGAATGATCGCCGGCGGTGAGGATATGCGGTTTATCGCGAGACGGATTGCCGTCTGTGCCGCTGAGGATGTTGGTAATGCCGATCCGATGGCGACGGTGCTTGCCGCCGCTGCCGTGCAGATTTCGGAGTTTGTCGGTCTGCCGGAGGCCCGGCTGGCACTGGGACAGGCAGCCATCTATATTGCCTGTGCACCAAAGTCGAACGCATGCACCGTGGCACTTGCCGAGGCGATTGGAGACGTGGAATCCGGCACGACGATACCAGTGCCCATGCATCTGAGGGATTCGCATTACAGTGGAGCCGGGAAACTGGGCCACGGCGCCGGTTACCGGTACCCGCACGACAGCCCGGACGGATTCGTAGTGCAGGACTATCTGGGTGCGGAGATCGGCAAATATTACTATCGGCCAAAACAGATTGGACGCGAAATCAGGACAGATCAGTATTTACAAACGCTAAGAGACAGGTTAAAACAGTATGCGAGGAAAAGTTGATGGCAAATCAATGTGCTGCTATGACTGTGGATAAAAACAGGCTGCGAGGTGAACTTAAGAAACTGCTTAAACGGTTCAGCCTTGAAGATATAACGGAAAAGAGCCGGGATATCTGCAACCATCTGGTTGCGACGCCCCAGTACAGCCGGGCATCCGTGGTGATGGTCTATCTGTCCATGCCGCACGAGGTCGATACAACCGAGATGGTGCTTCATGCCTGGAAACAGGGCAAGACCGTCGTCGCCCCGAGGATCGAGCAACAGGACATGCACATGCAGCCGGTGGAGATAACCTCGCTGGAGACGGGTTTCGGCGCCGATGTTAGTGGGCTGCGCAATCCGCTGAGGTCCGTGCCGATGCCGCTGGAAGACATCGACCTGATCGTTGCGCCGGGGCTGGGCTTTGACAACGCAGGCGGCAGGCTCGGCAGGGGAGGCGGCTATTACGACAGATTCCTCGGCTCACCGGAGTTGAGGGCCTGTATATTCGGAGCGGGATTCGGCGGGCAGGTGGTAGATGTGGTTCCGATGGAAACGCACGATAAACGAATGCGATACCTGGTGACCGAACGAGGTGTTGTGGATTGTGGTGGATGACACGGAGGTAGATGACGTGGCAAAACGATATCGTTACAAGTCTTACAGGGGCCGCAAGCGCGACCGTCGCAACATGATAATGTTCGTCGTCTCGGTAATGGCGGTTATCTTCGGAATGACATACCTGATCAGGCATCGCGGTGGGCAGGCTGTGCGTGATGTGACAGGCGAGGAAATTTCGTACGGAGACCTCGCCAACGGGCGTCAAGACGATACAGAGGGGCCTTTCGACGAACCAGCCCGGCCAGCCCCGGTATCCAACCGAAAGTCCGAGGTGGAACAACCGCTGCCCGGCCCGACAATCGCACCGGCCACGATGGATATCAAACCCGAAGAGCAGCCGAAAAAACAGACCACCCTGCAGAGTGTTGAGAGCACCAGCGACGAGGCTCGCCAACTAATCACACACGCTCAGCAGGCCGAAATCGCCGGCGATTTTATCTCCGCACGCGACAAACTGAACGCCTCTTTGCAACTGCATCTTGGCGAGCGGGTACGTGAGCTGGTAAAGATAAAGCTCGGCAACCTGTCCGCCGGATGGTTGTTCGGCAAGAAAGTTCTGCCCGGCGATACACTGACGACATATTACACGGTGCGTCCCGGAGACACGCTGGCCAAGATCGCCGGCAGGAACGACATACCGTACGAATTTTTGATGCGGATCAACGGCATCAAGAATCCCAGGCTTCTCCCGTCGGGCCGACAGATAAAGATCGTCAAGGGACCGTTTCACGCGAAGGTTTCGCGATCGAATTTTACGTTGGACCTCTATATTGGCGACAAGATGTTCGTCAAGAGTTATAAAGTCGGGCTTGGCGAGGTTGGCCGCGACACACCCACCGGCACATGGCGTGTCCGCACGAACGGCAAGGCGATCAAACCAGTATGGCCGAACCCGGTTACGCACAAACTGGTCCACGCCGACGAACCGGACTATCCGCTGGGAACCAGGTGGATCGGCATCGTCGGAATCGACGGCGAGGCAAAGGGCAGAGTTGGATTCGGCATACACGGGACAAAGGACCACGACTCGATTGGAAAACGTACTTCGCAAGGCTGCATACGTCTCTATAACGGACAGGTCCAGGAACTGTACGACACGATGACGCCCGGACTGAGCGAAATTCACATAGTGGATTAACAGGTACCGCCATGAGTCGTGAAGGCAAAATAGCGGTCTGGGCCTGGGTTGTCAGTATCGGTTTTCACGTTGTGATTTTCCAGGGATTTGCCTTCGTGAATTTTTCACACACGTCGCCGGGCTTGACACAGGCGTCCAGCCTGCCCGTCACCGCACGGATTAAGAGGCTGATAGAGTCGGCTCCGATCACCACAAAGCCAAAGGTTGCGCCGATGTTTCCGCAGCGTCGGTCGCTTCGTGCGATCAAAAAGCCATTCCCGCCGGATTCGATGGGGAAGATAAAGCTCCCTGACCGGACGTTGCCGGGCGAAAGCCTGGCCGATTCAGCCGGGACATCGTTGCATCAGGACGTCGCGGGCCAATCGGACGGAACGGTATTTTTCGGGCAGTTCACCAGCTTCCGAAAAATCTGCTACGTCGTCGATTGCTCCGGCAGCATGCATGGCCAACTTGGTCGCGTAAAAGACCAGCTTACAAGCTCTGTCCAGGGCCTGATGCCCGACCAGTTCTTTTACATTATATTTTTTCGCAACGGTGACGAACTGCTGGAATTTGACGGCGGCAAAATGACCCGGGCCACGCCAAAGGCAAAGACCCGCGCCGCGCAGTTCATCGACGACATCGGGCCGAGTGGCCGGACCAACGCCATAAACGCCCTGAGACGGGCGATGCAGATACGCGATTCGCTGGGCAACTGTCCGGAGCAGATTTATTTTCTGACCGACGGCTTTGACTTGCAGGCCGGGAGTTCGGAGCAGTTTGCCGGGCAGATCGAAAATATGCGAAAAAATCTTGCACCGACCGCCAGAATCAATACGATAGGTTTTTGGTACGAACAGGCCGAACAGGCCGACGTCGAAATACTGAAAAGCATCGCAGAGCGGAGCGGCGGACAGTTCTCCGACGTAGAAATATTGAAAAGCGTCGCAGAGCAGAGCGGCGGACAGTTCTCCGACGTAGAAATATTGAAAAGCGTCGCAGAGCAGAGCGGCGGACAGTTCTCCGA
>SDBV01004473.1_pt1 | contig 20097 bp, 17 predicted proteins | sample 2277081 | NCBI WGS metagenome assembly SDBV01 (sample SAMN10402039, study PRJNA504765) | marine sediment metagenome | isolation source: marine sediment core GS10_PC15, 223 cmbsf | place: Arctic Ocean: Southern Knipovich Ridge | collected 2010 | reverse complement strand
AAAGAAACTATTAACTTACTTTTGGTGGGCGCGTAGGCCATGAGCGAAAATCCTGTAAAGAGGTTGATCGAGGTATCAGTTAATTACTGTCGATGTAGAAAGTTATAGATTCGGCATTGCGCCGTAGGATAGGTTGCAATCCAAAAACCGGCGGCAAAACGCCGAAACAGGGCCTAGATTTCGCGAAATAGGCCCCTCGATTTGTCTGTAATTACAGGGCTAAGCTTTGGTCGGAAGAGCAAGCTGAAAATACAATGTCAGCCCTGATGGAGTATTGCGATGTATTAATTACAACAGAGGAGGATACCTATCGAGTTTTCAAGATCAAAGAGGATAATTACGAACGCGCGGCAGAGAAGCTGCACGAAAGGTTTAATTTTGATGTAGTGGTTATTACTCTCAGAGAAAATATCACGGTGTGGAGAAATAACTGGACAGCAATAGCGTACTCGGATGGCAGGTTTTACGATGATGTGTTGTATGAGCTGGAGGTTGTAGACAGGGTGGGTGGGGGAGACGCCTTCACAGGCGGTTTCTTATATGCCTATTTGACTTATGGTCGGGATATCAAAAAAAGCCTTCAGTACGGTAATGCAGCGTGTGCTCTTAAGCATTCCATCCCTGGAGATTTGAATTGGACAACTCTTGAAGAAGTCGAGAACCTGATTGCTCGCGGACCAGGTGGTGGAATGGGTTTACGAGTCAGCAGATAAGCTAGTATCAGCCGGCGTGATATTGGTTATCTTGCTGCTTCTCAGCAATTTGCCGGATCATTGATTCGTTAGCTATTCAGTTGTACTGCTTCCGTCTTTGCCTGTTTTCGCTCTCACCCCATAGCGTCCGACACCGCCTCTCAACCTCGGGTCTAGCAGGTCTCTCACTGCATCGCCAAAAATATTTATACCATAGACTACGGTAGCCAGGGCCAGGCCCGGCCACATAGCCATCCACGGCGCCAGGAACATGTAGTTTCGCCCCTGGCCGCCGAGCATACCTCCCCAGCTCGGAACCGGGGGAGGGATGCCGAAGCCGAGAAAGCTCAGGCTAGCCTCCAGCATAATCGCCCCCGGCACCCGTATGGTAAACAGGATAATCGTGGGGGCCATGATATTGGGCAGGATATGCTGGATAAGAATTTTTGGGGTGGAGCAACCAATAGCCTTCGCTGCCGCCACATAGACATTCTCTTTTACGTCGATAACGGCACCTCTAATTATCCTGGAACCGACGGTGCCAACTAAAAGCCCCATAACAACGATTATTTGCAGCATGCCTGGCCCAAGGATGGACATCACGACCATCAAGAGGATAATACCAGGCAGGCACATCACAGCATCGACAAACCTCTGCACCAGCAGATCGAGTTTGCCGCCAATGTACCCGGACACAAGACCAATAATCAAAGACACAGACGTTGCCAGAGCCGAAGCAGACAAACCGATAATCACCGAGACGCGAGCCCCGAAGATTACACGAGAGAGTATGTCTCGCCCCACGTTGTCTGTGCCCAACAAGAACCTGGCCGATGGTGCCGCCAGGAAATCGGATGTGTGCGTTTCGTTCAATCCATAGGGGGCTATTAAGTCGGCAAAAATACCGGTGAGCAGCAGGAGCAGGGTTATAATGCCACCCACCAAACCCAGCGGCTTCTCCTTCACCAGCCTAACAAAGAAACTGACAAAGAAGGGGTGTCTCGTGCTCTCGGCTACCTTCTCTGAAGAGCCATCAGCCAAGCCATTGCTCATTCTTTTGATTTTCCCTTATGTATAGTGAATCCTGGGGTTCAATAAACCATAGGTCAGGTCAACCGTCAGATTGATTACCAACAGGGCGCTTGCGAAGATGAATATCACTCCGCTAACTAGAGGGTGGTCTCTGCCTGTGGTTGCATTTATTAGCAGGCGGCCCATCCCAGGCAGGCTAAATATCTGCTCAATAATAACCGTGCCCCCGATCAGAACCGGCACCTGAAGTCCTACCGTGCTGATTACCGGAATTAGCGCATTCTTCAGGGTATGCCGTAGAATGACCACTTTTTCCCTGAGCCCCTTCGACCAGGCCGTCCTGATATAATCCTGTCTCAGCACTTCCAACATCATGGTGCGGGTCATTCTCATGGTCACCCCGGCCAGAGCCATGCCCAGAACGAGAGCCGGCGCTATGAACATACTCAGATTGCCAATCGGGTCTTCAAAAAAATGGATGAGCATTATAGGCGGCATGTAGCCCCACCATATCGAGGGGTAGACTATTATCAGCGTCCCCAACCAGAAGCCGGGGACAGCGATGCACAATATGCCAAGGCTACGGCCCAAATAGTCACCCCAGGTGTCCTGCCGTATCGCCGAAAATATACCTATAGGCAAGGCTATAAGTTGAGCAATAAATAAGCCCATGAGGCCAAGCTGAAGGGTTACCGGCCATTTAAGAGCGACCAGTTCCACAACGGGAGTGCGTCGCCACCAAGAAACTCCCAAGTCGCCTTGAAAAATACCGCTGAACTTGCCATCCGCGGCGGGGAGAATTCCTATCCAGCGACCATACTGGACAATTGCTGGAGCATCCAGCCCCAGGGAGCGCTCGAGGGCTTCTCTGTCGATTTTCTCCTCTGTAAGGTGTAACTGCATCGAGTCTATTATATCGCCTGGAATGAGGCGTACCAGGAAGAAAATGAGGATAGTTACAAATAACAAGGTGGGTATCATTAACAGCAGTCTTCTGATTATATAGGTGCGCATACTACTTCACTTGCTACCATGCAAGGCAGGGTGCTGACCGAGATTACAGTCATGGCGCTGCACCGGACTGCAATCGATCGGAGAAATATCAAACGGCCTTGATTTCCCGAGCATCCTGCCGGCTAAACTATCAGACTCTTTCACTGCCAAATCATCCTTTCGCCGCACTATCGCGCAGTTCAGCAATGTTGTCAATCCAATGTACGAGTAAGGGCAGATAACCGTCTTTGGCGCACCGGCGGTGATCATGCTGACGGCATTCAACGAAGACGGGAGAGAAAACCGGCCAGTTCGATGTGGCGAAATTCGATGAGACGGAGTACGGAAACGACTATATAAACGGGCGAGTCTATCCGTGTCGGATCGTGGGCCGCTGTGGGTCCCTTTACTCGTCGAAATTTCCGACTTCTCTATGTCGGTGTGAAGGCGGCGGAGTTTGCGCTGGGAACCTTGTATGTGAAGCCTTGGAAACGCTTGGCCGGCACGGCGAGTATGGGGGTCCAGGAGCATGTGTCGAACAACAAGGTAAAGGGCACGGATCGATCGTTGGGGTTGTAAAGAGCTTCTCGGCTGAGTGTGAAGTAGCCCCGCCAGGCGCCGTTCGATGCCACAAACAGGCGGTGCTCAGCTTCTTCAGTTAATCCTGTCGGCCAGCGGGATAAATTCCAAGCCTGCTCTGTATTGTGCTCTTGCCGAGTTTTAAGTTTGTCGGCTAAGACTTTGGTTGACATACAAACACCGATATCCATCGGCTCACCGTAAAAAAATAAAGTTTGCCGTTTCTGGCAATGCCTATTGACTCCGTATTCCATTTTATAGGTCCGGCCCGTGATGTCAACAGGCCGCGTAATAAAACTAAGCTTCTGATAGATGACTGATTATATACCCGGCAAAGGCCCCGTGCTAGCGCAGCATTCTTCGAGACTTCGTGCCTTCGTGTTGATCTTCTCGCCGAATGCTACCTGGAATTCTCCGCACCAACGCCTGTCAGGCTAAAGTTCACTCTGAAGGGCCGCAATATTGGGTAGCGCCACAAGGAAAAACGGCTGCGTGACTGTCATCGCCGTGGATTTCGCCCAGCGTCTTAAGTACCTCCGGCCAGGTTTTGCAAAAGATGACGGCGTCATCGAATTTCGTCCGTACGTCATACTGGTTGACGCCCGGTGAGAAGAGCATGGTCCGCCAGGCCGGCTTGCGCGCCTGGCCGCCCAGGGCCGTGCCCGGGCTAAAAAACGGAATGCCGGCCAAGCCCCTCCGGGCTGGCTGAGGTGACGACGATAGTCGTATCTTTTTTCAGTTTGCCGGACACCGCCGGCCACCTCGTCGAGATGCTCCCGAAAGCCGTCGTGAATATAGCGATGGTTGGCCAAGATGGTGGCATATCCCGAAGCGCCCGGCAGCACCAGCTTGGAGCCGCCGCCGAAGATGTTGCCGCGCGGCATGATCATGCCCAGGGCGATGCGCACTTCGCAGGCCATAAAATCTCGGTTGATGAACATCGGCACCCCGCGGCTGGAATGACCCAAAAAATCCGGATTTTCATACGCATTGTGGTTGATGACAAAGTAACGTTCTACAATTTCCTCCCCCACTTTTTTGACGAAGTCCTCCCGTGTCATGGCCCGGTGAGCCGCCGGCGCGCCGATGGGATTGGCCAGAGCGGCCCGTATCCCGTGGTCACCGATGTCGGGGCCACCCTTCATGGTGGCTACGCTCAGCCGCCAACTATCCGGGAAAGTCAGCTCAAATTTCCGCTCGTTGTACCAGGCGCTCCAGGGGACTTGTACCGTTTGCTCCTTCTGCTCCTTTTCGCTAGTCCAGTCGATATGGGTGTCGAATTCTTCTCCGTTCCGAGCAGACAGAACCAACAGAACTACTCGCGGAAGTAGAGCGCCACTTTGGATTGAGCGGATAGACTCTCAGACCAACCCCGGTGGCCGGCATCATCGGGGTTGGTGCTATTTTCAGCGCCAGACGACAGTCACGCCTGATCGGCGCACGCCACCCATTAACTGGCCGGCAGGCAGGGCCGTTCGTCCCGATGAACCGCGGTGCCGTCCCGGAGACGTTAATCGAAACCGAGTTGTTCCGGCCCTTTTTTTTCACCGGCCCCGATTTTTCAATCTCCGAAGAGGCCCGCCGCGGGGCGCTCGCAGGTGCTCGCCGCGGTGTAGCAGCTTCCGCTTCGCGCCGCATCCTCCAGACCTTCCATTATATCGAGCACGTGGTACGTGAGCTCGCCGTTCGCCCGGGGTTTTCTTCCGGCGGCGATCGCGTCAGCCATATCCGCGATGCCGAGGCCGCGGCTGTTTTCGGTATAGCCGAAAGCCAGGGGCATATCTCTCCACTCGCTCTGATTCTTTTCGAGCAGGCGAACGGGTCCCCCGAACGTGTTGGGATCTGGCACACTCAGGCTGCCCTCCGTTCCGTACACCTCAATGCGCGGTAGATTGGCCCCCCAGACGTCGAAGCTCATCATGAGAGTGCCGAGGGCGCCGCCGGCGAACTCCAGCGCGCTGCTGACATGGGTGGAGACTTCCACCTGGATGCGCTGGCCGTGCTTTGGCTCGCTGGTGATCGTGCGCTCCTCATAACTCGCCCGCGCGAAGCTGGCGACGCGCTTGATCGGGCCCAGCAAATAGACCAGGGCGGTGAGATAGTAGGGTCCCATGTCCAGCACGGGCCCCCCACCCTTTTGGTAGTAGAACTCGGGGTCGGGGTGCCATCGTTCGTGCCCGGGAGTCGTCATAAAAGCGGAAGCGGAGAGTGGTTCGCCGATCGCGCCCTCGTCGATCAGCTTGCGGCAGGTCTGCAAACCGCCGCCTAAAAATGTGTCCGGTGCTCCGCCCACGAGCAGTCCCTTCGCCCGGGCTGCGTCCAGCACTTCTTTGCCTCGGCTTCGTACGACAGCCAGCGGTTTCTCCGTGTAGACGTGCTTGCCCGCTTCCAGAGCCGCCAGGCACACATCGGCGTGCGCTTTGGGTAGGGTGAGATTCAGCACGAGCTCGATGTCGGGATCGGCCAGCAGTTCTTCCACCGTACAGGCTTTGGGCACACTGTAGTCTTGGGCCGCTTTCTGAGCCCGCTCAGCGATCAGGTCCGCGCACGCGACCAACTCGGTCGTGGAAAACGTTTTGGTCAGGTTCCCGAGATAAATGCTGCTGATATTGCCGCATCCGATCATGCCGATTTTTATTTGTCTACCCATGGTTTGCCTCGTTAGAACATCTTCGCTTCGCTCTTGAAGAAGCTGCTGTCCAGCCCCTCCCGGCGGGCAATTTCTTTGCCTTCGGCGGCCCACAGGAATCCCCGGCGCATGAGCTCAGCCGGCGTGTCCATCTGCAAGATGTCGGCGTGGTGGCCCAAGGAGTTATAATACACTCTCCCCACGCCCCAGCGTCTCGTCCACACAACGGGTATGTCCACGGGCCCGTTGGCGGCATGATACCAGTTGACCACGGGAAAACGCGTGGTGGCCAGGACTTCGTTAACCGGATCGACGTGCATGTAGTACTGCTCGCTCTTGACCGTAAAATCCTTCAGGCCTTCGACGAGGGGGCTGGAGCCCTTCTTGATGTTGACTACGTGCTCGACGCCGTCGCCGCCGGGGTGCGAAACCCAGGCGCCGCCGGTCATGAACTCCCACTCAACGCTTTCCCTGAAAGAATCACACATTCCGCCGTGGCAGCCGGCCAGGCCGACGCCGTTTGCCACCGCTTCCACCACGTTTGCCACCAGTTTCTTGTCTATCTCTCCCATGGTCCAGATCGGGACGATCAGGTCCAGGGCGCTTAGTTTCTCGGCATCGGCAAATGAGTCCAACGTGTCCGAGACCTCTACGTCGAAATCTTGCTTCGTCAGCATGTCTTCGAATACGGCACCTACCTGGTCGGGCTCGTGACCGTCCCATCCGCCTTTGACTATCAACGCGCTTTTCTTCATGCAAATACTCCTTCCGGTTCTTATCCGCTTTGGGCGAGCAGCAAGCCCGGCCATATTCTTGCCGACCCGGCAGCGGCTCGCTGTTATGCTGTGGCATTCGGTATTGTTGGTGCAGAGCGCTGCTCACCCGAAATACCGCAGGCAATGTGGAAAATACCAGAAAATGGCGGGCAGGGGAAGGCCCGTGCCTGTTCCCGACACGGACCGCTTTACTCCCGGTGTGTGGGCTTCAGGCGCCGGTCGACGTGCCGTTGAATTCCGCCACGGCCGCAAACATCGCCGCGACGTTTTCCGGCGGTACATTGGACATGATATTGTGCACCTGTTGAAATACGAAACCGCCCTCCGGAGCGAGGATCTGCATGCGATCCAGCACGTGACGGTGGATCTCTTCGGGGGAAGCGTTCGGAAGCACGGTTTGGGTATCGCACCCCCCGCCCCAGAAGCAAAGACGTGTCCCAAAATCCCGCTTGAGACCGGCCGGTTCCATGCCCGTACAGCTTGTTTGCACAGGGTTGGTCGTGTCCAGGCCGGCCTCGATCAGATCATGCATGAGGGGGCGCACCCCGCCGCAGCAGTGCAGCATGACTTTCACGTCGGCCAGCTCTTTGGCCCTGCGCCAGAGCGCAGCGTGCCGGGGCTTGAAATAGCGGCGATACATATCGGGCGAAAATTGCGGCCCGGACTGCATGCCCATGTCATCCCCGAAGAGGATGACGTCTATGTACGGCCCGACCGCCGTCAGATAAGCCTCCAGGTTGCGCAGGTGGATCTGCATGAGACGATCCAGGAGACGCTCGACGGTATCGGGGTCCTCGGCCATGAGCAGCAGGAAATTGTCGATGCGGCACAGGAACTGGGGAATTTCCACTACATTGCCGCCGAAAAGACCCACGACAGCGCGGTCGGTTGCTTCTCGCAGATTTCTAGCGGCGTCGTGTAATGTTTTCATGTCGGTCTGGCCCGGATGCGGCGGAGTCGGCACCGACCACATAACGTCGGCCAGAGCCTCTTCGAGGTTCCCCAAATCGTCGGGCACGCCGTCCAGGTAGGGCCAGTAGATTTGGTCGAAGTACAGCATGCCTTTGCGCTGAACACCCACGGCCCGCCCGCCGTCGTTGTAGAGCAGCCAGTCATCTCCATCACGGCGTACATCGATGTAGTGGGGTATGAGGCAATCGCTGCCGTCCGGGAGTGACCAGGGTTTCCAGTACCCGTCATCAGCGGAAAAGGCCCGTCCCATCTCGATAACGTCCACCCCGAACAGATCCAGCACGTCTTCGTCCACCAAAGCCAGCTGCTGGATCATGTCGTAGACGCGGGTGGGTCGCTCGGGAAGCCCCAGGTGCCGCCGCAGCTCGCGGTAGGCCAGGGCCATTATGCCGCTGCTGCGATGCGCTCCGAAATCGACCGGTACGCGGTCCGGTGTTTCGCGTTTGAGTGCCATCAAGACACGTTCGCGAGAGGTAGATGCCATTGGTTTCCTCCTTCTCAAGCGATGCTCTTCAGCCGGCATTCCGCGTGCGGAGGCGAGTGGCTTAATGGCGCTCGGCCGGCTCAGCTGAAAAAAGCTGCCGCAGCGAAGGAGACCAGCGAATCGGAATCACGGTCCACGGCCTGCCCGTACTTGAGCAGCTCGGCACGCCCGCCATCGATCACCTTGAGCAGGGTGTAAATGGCCGGAACGCCGCACACGTTGCGCCGGTTATTGTCGGCCCCAATAACTTCCAGGAAAGCGTCTGCCCGGCGATCGATTACCGTCTTCATCATTTGCAGGTCATCCCGCTCTACTTGCGCGGCGACGGCATCCGAAAGGGACAGTTCCTGGCCAAACCGGCGGCCCACGTGGCTGAGGTCGACCCCGGCTATGCAGCACACCTCACCGTTGCTCTCGCCCACGAGGTCTTTTAATGCCGTCGTGAACTCCTGCACTTCGTCGAAATCGCCCAGAGAGCTCTGGCTCTGCATTAGTCTCGACGGCATGGAGCAGAGAACGGGGACTATGCGGATGTCGCTCCACCCGGGTGAGGGACGCTTAGGTGAGGACCGCCCAGGTGAGGGCCGTTCAGGAAACAGGTAGCGAAGGAACACAGCCTGAAACTCCACCGAATGCTCGCGGCGGTGAATGTACTCATCGACAAAGAAATCGCTCGCACAGCGCTCGGACAATCGGGAAGCGAAATCAGTATCGGTGCGAACCGTACCCAGCGGCGTTTCGAAGTCCTTGAGCGTCAACGCGAAGCATTTCTCGGTCTCTGTGTGGGCGATACCCAGGATCACAAACGTTCTCGCTGTACAATGGGCTGCCAGTGCGGCATAACTCCAGGCGAAACAGTTCCCGCCCCGGCGCAGATCGATGTGAGGCACCATGAGGCCTACTAGAGCGCCCGACGGATTCTGCCCGCTGAGTGGTTTCGGCCTATTCGGCGAGTTACCCCCGCTCAGTGTACCGGGGCCATCCGGAGGCAAGAAAAACGAATCGAGCTGAGCCTCGAGGCTGTCGCCATCCGCCTCGTAAGCCGAGCCCGCGTGGGTAGCCGATCGAACAGGAGAAGATTTGAAAGTCGAGATCGCCTTTTCACGCTCCTCCTCGAAGTGTGGGTTCTGCATAAAGAGGCAGTTGTCGAGCTGGTCTATGATCTCGTTGATCTTGTCGCTGAAGATCAAGTCACCGAACCGGCGCGTGTATTCGGCCTGCATGTCGATTACGGTGTGCTTGCCGTCGAAGAGGGTGCAGATGAAGAAGACGTTCGGGCTGAGGAGGAGTACTTGTTCGGAGAATCCCAGCGGATCGCGCAGCCCGATCAGATTGTCCTTGACCGGAAATGCCTCCAGGGGTCTGAGCTTGGGGCAATCACTCATGGCGCAATTGTGGGGTTTCTGAGCACTGTTCGCGAGTGATATGCGAGCTGTTTGCAGGCTGTTCGCAAGTGGTATGTGTGTGAGTGATATGCGAGCGATTTACGAGCTGTTCGCAAGCTGTTCGCGCCACCTGAATCCGCAGGGTTCATGCTATTCTTTATAGGTCCTGCCCGCGGAAAAGTCAATTGAGCGGTCGGCCTGCCTCTTGCCTCGATCCTGAAATAGCCGTTATGCTTGTGTAGCTGGAGAACGAGATGGAACCGGACTACTATGCTGTGTTGGGCGTTGCACGAGACTCGAACAGTTTTTTTTCCCGCGTATTTGACATATTATCCAGGAGGTTATAGATATGCTAAAGGCGCTTATCATTTACTATTCACAGAGCGGTAATACCGAAAAAATGGCCCACTTCGTGGAGGGGGGCGTGACGAAAGAAGGCGGCGTCGAGGTCGAAGTCAAGCATGTAGAGAGCGTCGACCTCGAGGAGTTGTTGGCAGCGGATGCGCTGGTCATCGGCTCACCCACGTTTTATGGCACCATGGCATGGCCCATAAAGAAACTAATCGACGAGAGTGTGAAGTTCCACGGCAAGTTGGTGGGGAAAGTAGGCGGGGCGTTTACCTCGTCCGGCGGCCGCGCCGGCGGCAACGAGACGACGATCCTCGACATACTCAATGCCCTGCTCGTGCACGGGATGATCGTACAGGGGGATTCATCCGGCGATCATTACGGGCCTGTAGCGGTGGGGTCTCCCGATGCCCAGGCCGAGAACGGCTGCCGGAAGTTGGGCGAGAGAGTGGCCAGGCTCGTGAAGAAGCTGGCCTGACTGCCCACGTATTGTAGCAATGTTGGAAAGTTGTTGGCAGAAAAGGACCGGGCGCTCTGGCGATTGGATTCGCGATATAGCGATGTAGAACGGGTCGTGCGTTAGAGAAATCCGGGGGAGTGGTGTATGGAACGAAGGGTGGTTGTTACCGGCATGGGAACGGTTAATCCTTTGGCCAACGGTGTGGAAGAATACTGGCACAAGGTCAAGAACCTGAAGAACGGAATCTCACGGGTTTCCCGTTTCGACGCGAGCAGTTTCAACAGCCAGGTAGCAGGTGAAGTCAACAATATTTCACCCGAGCATTACATCGAGAGGAAAGAAATCAGGCGCATGGATCGGTTTACTCTCTTTGCCGTGGTTTCCTCTCTTCAAGCGGCAACCGACGCCGGCATTGCCAACGGGTCCATTGATGGGGACCGTTTTGGAGTCGTGATTGGCAACGGCATCGGCGGTGTCGAGTCTCTGACTACAAATTACGACAGGCTGAACGATCGTGGACCAAAAGGCATCTATCCGCTACTGGGAGCTGTAATGATCCCCAACATCGCCGCCGGCAATATCGCCATCAAGCTCAATGCTCGAGGCCCTTGCCATACTGTAGCCACGGCCTGTTCATCTTCTGCAGACGCCATCGGGTTGGCATTTGGGTGGATAAAGGGTGGTACGGCAGACGTCATGATAGCCGGTGGAACCGAAGCGCCCTTGATTGCCCTCGGGCTCGCAACGTTTTGCGCTTTGAAGGCGCTGAGCACTCGGTACAACGACAGCCCGGAGAATGCCTCTCGCCCGTTCGATGCGAACCGGGACGGTTTCGTTCTTTCTGAAGGCGCCGGGGTTCTGGTGCTGGAAGAGCGGGAGCACGCTCTGCGCAGGGGAGCTGATATATATGCCGAGCTTTCCGGATACGGGGCGACCTGCGACGCCAATCACCTCACGGCGCCTGACCCGGAAGGGCAAGGTGCAATCAGGGCCATGCGCGCGGCCTTGCAGAGCGCGCAGTGCAAGCCGGCGGATGTGGATTATATAAACGCCCACGGTACATCGACTGCCATTAACGACCGCATAGAAACCAGAGCAATCAAAGCGGTGTTCGGCGAGCACGCCAACAAGTTGAAAATCTCATCGACGAAATCCATGATAGGGCACCTGCTGGGAGGGTCCGGTGGAGCGGAAGCGGTAGTCACCGTCCTGGCTCTCCACCATCAGTTTTACCCCGGCACGCGAAACCTCGAGTTCCCCGACCCCGAATGTGATCTCGATTACCTGCCGAACGCGGGCCTGGAAGCGCCGATGAGGGTCGCCATGTCCAATTCCTTCGGCTTTGGCGGGCACAACGCCGTGCTGTTGTTCCAGCGCCACTAAGTGGGAGGTAGTCCAAAAACCGGACAAATCCGACCAGCCCTGCAATTTATTCCAGAACGGTCTTGATTCTCTCGAGCGCCCCTTCCGAAAGGGTCTTACCGGAAGCCTTCGCGTTCTCAGCTATTTGCTCCGGCGACTTGGCACCCGGAATGACGGTAGATACCGCCGGCTGTGACAACACGAAGCGTAGAGCAGCCTCGGCCATGGACCCGGCCTCATCCAGCAGGAAATCCAGCTTGTCCAGTCTAGCCGCCAAATCGTGCACCGTATCGGAGGAAAACCTGCGGCTGCGGTGGTCGTTCTGCGGGAATACCGTATTTTTATCGTATTTGCCCGTGAGCCAGCCGGAGGCAAGGGGTACCCTGACAATGATTCCGACACCCTTTTCCTGCGCCAGGGGGAACAGGGCCTCGCCTATGTCTTGTGTGAGAATGTTGTACACGAGTTGCAGCACCTCGGCGCCGCCTTCAATGGCATGCCGACCTTCGTCCGCCGACGCGATGGATACGCCCCAGGACTTGATTTTGCCCGATGCTTTTAAATCGCGCATGAGCGCGAAAAGATCGGCGGTCATCGCTTCGAGACCGGGGCCGTGAAGCTGATAGAGATCGACGTAATCGGTATCCAGTCTCGTCAGGCTGGCATCCAGCGCCCCGCGAATGTACGGTTCCGAGAAGTCTTGCCCCGGGGCTGCCAGGCTGTTGCCGGCCTTCGTGGCTATAACGGCCCGTTCTCTGTGCCCGTACAACCCCAACCCCACCAGTACCTCACTCTTGCCTCGGCCGTAAGCGTCCGCCGTGTCATAGAGAGTGATGCCAAGGTCCCAGGCCCGCTTCAGAGTATCGAGAGACTGGTGGACATCCGTGCCGGCCCAGCCGGTGGGGCTGCCTCCACGGAAAGAGGTTCCGCCTATAGCCCAGCATCCCAGCCCTATGTCAGAGACTTCGATCCCGGTGCTGCCCAACGCACGATATGTCATAACTTACCTCCGCCAATCGGAAAGGCCCGATCCAACTCATAACTATAGAGAGTTCGGACAGTTGCGACAAGCGCCGCGGCAAGCCGGTCTAACTGCAAAACTGCCGGCAAGCAGCGGGAAATATATTTGAAATAGATTGCAAATATTTTCTAAATATTGTATCAATATTTTGTGGAGAGAGAAAGCAAACAGCAACGTTTCAAACGGGTTGCAGAAAAGCGCGTTCAGAATATCCTGAAGGGTATCAAGAGCCTGTCCCAGTGTGCCAATCCCAGGGTGTACGCGTGGAAGCATAATCAGCTTCAGAAAATCTGGTGCGCTGTTGATCACGAGCTCACCCTGTGCAAGGAGAGCTTCAGTGATCCAGAAGCGCGTGTGTTCAGGCTTTAGGGGGCTGACATGAGCTCCGTTCAGGCACTGTGCGACAAGCTGCGAGCATCGACCTCAATGATGTAGAGCAGGTTATCGAGCTTTCTCAGTCCAGGGCGATAGCACAGGCTATTCTCTATCTGCGAAAACTGAGCAACGAGCCTATGCCGATCAAAGAATTGATCGATCTCTGAGTCCGCTTTACAATAGACTGGATTATAATTATTTTTAGCACAATGATAGGGAAGTTGGCCTTTCCCCTGGGGAAGGGCCGGCGTGCCGAATCCAACGTCTTCAGGAGGCGTTCATGAGCGATCTGAGACCAGAACTGGATGAAAAGCGGCAGCAGCTCAATGAGCTCATAAAGTCGCGTTCAAAGGCAAGCTGCTCCTCGAGGGTTTCATCCAAGGTGGATGTGGAACGGGAAACCCGGATCGAAGATCTGGAGGAGAGAATTTTAGAGCTCGAAAAGAAGCTCGGTTGAGCTAACCCCCGCTTGCCACGATCACGCGTCCATTGTCAGCTGAAGAAAGCGGCGCTTCCCTGCTCGTAGAAGGCCGCCGGCGGTCACCTCGTGGTGCGGATCGGTAATCTTCTCGCCGTCGAGTGTTACGGCCCCTTGTTGCAGCAGGCGGCGTGCTTCACTGCGGCTCTCGACCAGCTGACCCCGGTCGAGCACATCCAGTATAGTGATGCCCGGCCGCAGACGAAACTCTCGAGCGTTCGCGGGCCGTGATTTCTCGCGGAACACTCGCACGAAGGCTCGCTCGGCCTCACCGGCCTCCTTGTCACTGTGAAAGACACTCACCACTTCTCGGGCCAGCTCCATCTTGGCGTCGCGGGGATGAACTTCGCCGGTTTCGAGAGCTGTCTCGACGGACGCCACCTTCTGGGGCCCGAACCGCGTAACCAGTTTCAAATAGGGCACTATGGCCCCGTCCGGCAAGCTCATGATTTTCCCGTACATTTCATCGGGAGACGCCAGAAGCGGGATGTGATTTCCCAGGGATTTGCTCATTTTCACGACACCGTCCGTGCCCGGCAGTATGTCGGAGATGATGGCTATGTTGGGCTTGGCGCCCAGGTGTGCCATGAGCTTACGCGATGCAGTCACTATGTTGAAGAGCTGATCGCTGCCGCCGACCTGTACATCCGCCTGCAGTGTGTAGGCGTCGTAGCCCTGCATGATGGCGTAGAATGTCTCGTGCAGGTAAATGGCGTCTCCTCTGTCCCATCGCCGTCGAAAGCTCTCCCGGGTCAGAAACTGCTGGATGGAAAAATTCGAAGCCAGTGATATCAAATCGCGAAACGTGAGTTTCGCCAGCCAGTCCGCATTGTAGCGTATCTTCGTTCGCCGGCGATCCAGGATCTTGAAAGCCTGCTCGGCATAGGTTTGGGCATTTCGTTCCACCTCCTCCTGCGTGAGGGTCGGTCTCAGCCTGTCCTTGTCGGACGGGTCCCCGATCAGCGACGTGAAACTGCCGACCACGAAAGTAACTTCGTGACCCAACTCCTGGAACTGGCGCAACTTGCGCATTTGCACGGTATGGCCTATGTGCAGATCCGCCGTGCGCGGGTCGAACCCGCAGTACACTCTCAAGGGACGATTCTCCGAGCATGCTTCCTGCAGGCGCAGGTCGAGCTCTCGCGCCATGGCCGCCTTCAGCCCCTCGTCGCCGTAGTGCGTGCCTTGCATGAGCAGGGCCACCTGGTTTGAAATTGATTCCGGCATGTTGCCTCCTGTGAAGTCCCGCACCCGTAGAGTCCCGCACCTGCAGAGTCCCGCGCACAAAAAAAGCCCGCAGGGCCAAAGCCTGCGGGCTCGATGTGCTATGCATAATGCACCCCTAGCTTCCGGCTTCGGCTCCTTTTACGGGCTCGCGATAATAGGGGTAATAACGACGTGCTACGGGCCTGTTAATCATGATGGGGCTATACTATACTGCTCCGTATCTTTAGTCAAGTAGACCCGTCAGCCGGCAGCGCTGACGCATCTGAGCTTGTCGCCACCTCAGGCGGGGCGGCGGCGAACATCGGTGATGAACGGTAGAGCTCTCTGGAACCTGAGGCATGGCACACAAGATTATCGAGTCTGTAGTCGAAAGCATCAAGCGAACCTCGCCGAAACCCGGTGAGTGGTCGATTTCCACGGACGATCTGGCGCGGCACCTCGATATATCCTACGCATCATTCTACCAGGCACTCTACGGGCTGAGAGAGAAGATCAGCCTGTCGGACGCTATCGAGGGATTCGGCAGCGGCAACGTGGGCGATCTCATAACGGTGCTGGAAAGCATTTACGGCGGAGAGGTCGAGAGCATAATGACCAGTTCCGGTCTGTTCGTACCGCATGAGCTGCGCATTGACCTGCTCGAGTCTCTGATTAGCACTGTCAGTCGGCAAATTTATGAGCACCTGGCCGACCTGGACACCTTCCAGGCCATGCTCGACGTCTGTCGTACTTTCAACGAGGCCGTCGAAACGTATTACGGTGAGTTCTTTGCCATCGAAGACCTGATAAATCTCTCTGTTTTGCGTAACGCCGGCGGGAACCACGTGGAGGAGTTCTTCGCGGGCACGGCCTCGAAATATCTGCGCAGCCTCTTCGACAGGCATATCCTCGACTTCCGCCGTCTCTTTTCCCCGGTAGAAGCCGGGTTGCGAGAGTTCGCCTATGAGAAGGGGTATCTCAGTAGTAGAGAACGCACCAATTTTAGCGATCGGGGGCAGGAGCTAGCAACGCGCGAGACCGCCGAAGCGCTGCGGGCTTTTGGTTTGGCGGAAAGTGAGCTGTCGGCGGGAACCCTAAAACAGCGCTACAAGGCTTTGATGAAGCGTTATCACCCGGATATCAACCCAGGCGGCCTGGAGATGTGCAAGCGTATCAACGTGAGCTACGCAATGCTGGGCCAGGCCGTGGGCAGAGCCGGCCCCGGCGACTAGAGTGTCCATTACACCGCCGGCCGCAGTGCGACACTGCCGCGGTCTGCTTTGGTGAGGGAGGCTAACCGTTCCGGCCGCCGGGGCTTTCCTCGCGTGAAATTTCGAAGATGGCCGTGCCCCCTCCGGTGTAGTCCATGGCATCGAGACACTGAACGTAGGCTTTGGTGCCGTCTTGCTTTCCCGCCAGGCCCCAGTCCGAAGGTTTCGAAATGCGCAGGGCATTGTAGTGCGGCAGCAGCGAAGCCAGGGAATGCATACAAACGGGTTTTTCTGAAACGAGTATGTAGCCGTCCACCAACCTGAAACTGTCACCTTCGCTGTAAACGGGACAGGTGCCCTTGATTTCTTTCACCGTTACGATTAGGTCCACTGTTCCTCCTTCCCGGCGGCCCTTGCGGCTGGCGCTCGCAGCCGGTTGCCGGCGACACCACCGCCCATGCCTCTGGCATTCTGACGATCACGGCCCGTCTCCAGGCTTCTCTTGCGAGCTATCGGCCCATGCCTGTATTTCGATGATGTTGTCTTCCGGATCGCGGGCATAGGCGAACGTTATCGTTCCGGCCCCCTGTATCGGCGTTGTGACCAATTCGCCGAGAATAGAGCCTCCATGGGCCCGAATTCTCTCCAGTGCGGCCGGCACGTTATCAACAGCGAAGGCGATATGGGCCAACCCGGGGCGGTTGATGGCCGGCGACTGGGCCGGGCGGGTCCGGTCGTACTGAAAAATTTCCAGTGTTGGCCCCGCCTCGCCGCAACCGGGCAGGCGTAGATGGGCGCCTTGGATATGAACCCCACTCACGCCTGTGGCCGCGTCGATCCACTCTCCCCTGAGATCTCTCTCCGGCGGCACTGCCTGACAGCCGAATACGTCGGTGTAGAAACCTGCCAGTCGCCGCCAGTTCCTGGCTACAATATTCACGTGGGCGAAGCGCAACGCCGCCATCAAGCATTCTCCTGATCTGCCATTGTGTCTCTATCCTAAATCAGGCCGCCGGCAAGAGCAAGCCGGTCACAATCCTACGAGCGGACCAGGCCGCCCGCATCTGCCTGTTCGTAGATCGGGCTATCCGCATCCGCCTGTCAGCGCAACAGGCCATGTAGCCCCGGGAATTGACGCTCGCGAAATGCTGTAGTACCCAATGTAGAGGGCTGTAAGCCGATGGGGATAGCGGGCACGACGCCGGCCGTGGTTGACGGGCCGCTCAGGAGGTAGATAAATGTCGCACCTTGCCGATAAGCCGTATCTCATGGCCATCGACGGCGGAACGGAAAGTTTGAGGGTTGGAATTTGCGATGTAGAGGGGCATTTAGTCGCCACGGCGGCGCAAGCTTACCCAACCCGTTTCCCGAGAAGCGGCTGGGCCGAGCAGGACCCGGAGGACTGGTGGACGGCCCTGGTTGCGGCCGTTCGATGCTGTTTCGGCAAATCCGGTCTGGCGAGGGAGGCCGTAGCCGGTATCTGCACCGACGCCACCACGTGCACGCTTTTGGCACTAGATGCCGGCGGCGCGCCTCTGCGCCCCTCTCTGCTTTGGATGGACGTGCGCAGCAGCGAACAGGCCGACCGCATCTTTAGCCTCGGCCACAGGGCCATGCAGTTCAGCCCCTCCGGCTGCAATGCCGAGTGGATGCTGCCCAAGACTCTCTGGATCAAGGAAAACGAGCCGGAAATCTATCGCAAGACTGCCAGCATCGCGGAATACCAGGACTGGCTGATCTACCGTCTCACCGGCCGCCTCGTGCTGAACCGGTGCACGGCATCCCACAGGTGGTACTACAACGCGCGCGATTGGCGTTTTCCGGGGGATCTGTATGCCGCACTGGGGTTGGAGGATCTTGCCGGCAAACTGCCCCGGGATGTTCTGCCGGCCGGGGAGCGGGTGGGTGAGTTGCCGCCCGCGGTGGCAGAGGAGCTCGGGTTGAGGGCTTCCATCCCGGTTTTCCAGGGCGGCGGCGACGCCATGGTGGCTCTGCTGGGCACGGGAGTCGCGGAACCGGGCAGGATGGGCCTTGTCGCCGGATCGTCCAATGTGGTCGCCGGTTTCGTGGAGAAGGAAATGCACGGAAAGGGCGTGTACGGTGCCTTTCCCGACGTGCTCATTCCCGGGTTGTGGTTGATCGAAGCGGGCCAGGTGTCGGCCGGGTCGGTACTGGCCTGGTTCAGGCGGACTTTTTTCCCCGATAGGCCGTCGGACGGAGCATTCGAATTGCTGGATCGGGAGGCGGCGGATATTTCGCCCGGCTCGGGGGGCCTGGTGGCACTGGAATACTTTCAAGGCAACCGGACCCCTCACACCGATTCCGATGCGCGGGGCGCCCTTTGGGGTCTCGCTCTGAACGCCACGCGGGCCCAAATCTATCGAGCTCTCATGGAAGGTATCTGCTTCGGCCTACGGCACATCCTGGACACCCTGGCCGATCTTGGGTGTACTGCCGGCAGGATTCTGGCCTGCGGCGGCGCCACGCGGGGCCATCTGTACATGCAGATGATCGCCGATGCCTGCGGATTGCCTATAACACTGACGGAAGTTTCGGAAGCCGGCCTGCTCGGCGGGGCAATTATCGCGGCAGCCGGTTTGGGCTTCTACCCCGATATTCCCGTCGCCTCGCGCGCCATGGTACGAGAAACGCGTACCTTTCAGCCTGACCCGGAAGCTCGGGAGCAATATCAACCCTTTTATGAGCTGTACCGGCAGACGTATCCGCAACTGCGGGGTTTGATGCATCGAATGGCCCGCCTTCAGGCAGGGCCGGTCGACACGCAGCGCCACGCGGGTCAGAAATAGCGGTCGGCGGAGAATATTTCGTCGATGCAGTCTTGCAGCCAGTCCAGGTCGAAGGCCAGATCCAGCACGGTGAAGCGCGGCCGGATCATCTGCGCCAGCGAGAAGGCTTCTATCAGCTCAGCGCGGGTCAGTCCGATTTCGCCGGGTGATACGGGGCAGCCCGCGGCGCTCAGGCGCGCTTTGAGTGTTTTGAAGGGCAGGAGCTGTTTTTCGACCCGCAGTCGAATTTCCTCCCACCGCGAGCCGGCCAGTTCGAGCATGCCTCGGAGTCGGCCCGAGTCGATGTGTTTGCCTTTGCATATTTCGACGATGCTGTTCTGCATGGGAGTGCCCTCGAAGGCCCTGGTCACCTGCTGCGTCCGCGTGTCCGGGTCGGGCCGGTTGCGGCAGGCCGCATCCACGTCCCTCTGAGTCAGAGGCCGCGAAAAGACCGTTTCCATCATGGCCGTGGCGGCCAGGCTGCCCAGGCTTACCTTGAAGCCGTGGGAAACGGGCCTGCCCCCCGCCTTCAGATGCAGCATTTGCCAGAGATGGCAAAAGAGATGCTCGGAACCGGAAGCGGGACGGGTATCCCTCAGAGCCTGCATGGCGAGCCCGGATAGAGTCAGGCCCTCGATAACGTCCGCAAATGCGCCGGCATCTCCCTTGGAAAGTAGTTGGGGTCGATCGGTCCATGAGTGCAGTTGGGGTTGGACCATGTCCCAGACCACCGGGTCGAGAGGCTCGAGCTCCAGCATCTCGGCTATAATCCAATCGGCGCCGGCCGTGAATTTGCCGATCAGATCGGCGTACCCGCCGGACGCCATTTCCGGTGGCGCCCTTCGCAGTACGTCCGTATCGGCCAGCACGGCCAGCGGGGCGGGGCAGGGCAGCGTTCTTTTATATCCAGCGGTCAGAACCGATGCACCGTAGGAGGCGAAACCGTCCACCGAGGCGGCCGTGGCCACGACCATGTACTTGCGACGGCACTCATGAGAGGCCAGCTTGGCGATATCGTTTATGGTACCCGCCCCAACGGCGATGGCGGTGCCGCCCGTTTCGGTCAGGTGGCGGCGTGCCGCCTCGATGTGGACATATTCCGGCCGCAGCACCGGTTGACCCGGGAAGACGAGAGGCTCGACGCACGGACACCCCGCCCCCTGCAGGCGCTTCAACACGGCCACTCCTGCGGCGGCAAAGGTGTTGTCGTCGGCCAGGATTGCCGCTTTTGCGCCGGCGAAGTGCCTGCGCCAGAGCTCGGGAAGGGCGTCGATGCACCCGGCTTCGATCAGCAGGTCCTTTGTGTCC
>SDBV01004472.1_pt1 | contig 20100 bp, 9 predicted proteins | sample 2277081 | NCBI WGS metagenome assembly SDBV01 (sample SAMN10402039, study PRJNA504765) | marine sediment metagenome | isolation source: marine sediment core GS10_PC15, 223 cmbsf | place: Arctic Ocean: Southern Knipovich Ridge | collected 2010 | reverse complement strand
TCGGCATGCCGTCATTGGATTTCCACGTGTCCCCGCTGCTGTCCTGCTGATTCATATTGATCTTGATCGCGATCTTCTCGCCGACCCGATAGCCAACATCCTCGAAACCGTGCGTCCGGTTAAAATGCCCAAACAGTGCATCCCACGCCCCGGCGTCGTCGGGCTGGGCGGTAAGAGTTCGCAGCGTCCTTGAAACCATGCGATCGACGTGCGCCTGGCTGGTATTGTCATCGTCCCACCAGCTTCCGTTGGATTGGTCCCAGCTTGTGGCATCAGGATCGTGCAGCCAGGTTACACGTCCCGGATAGATCCCGTTGGCCTGGCCATACGGTGTGTTGGGCGGATCGCTGGGAGTAAACGCCGCCGTTGCCTGTTTGTCAGCGGCAATGTTGATCGTGACCCAGCACATCGCCACAGCCACGGCAAACAACGCGCCGGCAAGCACATATCGCGATTGCCCTGACAGCGCCCGTGCCTTTCGACAGACAAGCCCCGCACCCGTAAGCCCGACAACCCACACTACAAAGCTCGTCGCAATCGGCATCGCCACTCGCTGGCAAGGATACGTCGCTCGCGATGGCTTCGGGATAACGCGAATCAGGAACCAGAGCAGGCAAATCAACCCCCACAGAGGCCAAAGCACCAACAGCCACCGATTCCTGCCCCTCCGCCTGCAAGGGTAGTGGCTCTTGGAGCAGCCCGAAGAAACGTGTTTGTCTTGATGCGAGAACACAATATTACCCTCCAATGAGTTAACAAATCACATTGTACCAAAACCGCCCCAAAATGCAAACACAATCCCGCAGACCAGCTTCCGCCCAACGCCGGTCAGGACGAACTGAGGTAGCCGTCGCCGCCGATGTACGCACCACCACGCACGACACGATAGGACCCGGGCAAACAATCTCCACTATAGAATGGAATCCGCAGTAATCCACCCCCACTGGTGCCTGTTGGGCCTATTGCCCAAAAAGAACCTTCCCTACCAGCCAAACATCCATATAATAGCGTATTCGTATGAAAATATGGTTTTTATTTTGGAAAGGCAGGCTGGTTATGCGAAACGTCCTATACAGTATTGCGATTTGTGTTGTCGCCGTCGCTCTTGCGGGCGGTCTTACAGGTTGCCAACAGCTTACAAAGGAAGATCCCATGCAGACATTCGTTACCGCCCATGTGGCGAAGATTAAGCCTATGGAAAAGGCGGCCAACCTCGCCGAGTGGAAGGCCGAGAACACCGGCGAAGGCGAAGACTTCGACCGGGTCAGTGTGCTGCAACTCGAGTTGAAGAAAGTCTACGCCAACGCCGATGAATTCGCCTATATCAAGGGCGCAATAGATGCAGGGCCTATCGCCGATCCGCGTCTTAATCGGCAGCGGCAAGTCCTCTACAACGCCTATCTGCGCAACCAGATCGAGCCCGAACTGCTCAAGCAGCTCGTGGAGCTTAGCAACGAAATCGCCAAGAAATTCAACACCCACCGCGGCCGAATCGACGGCCGGGAGGTTACCGACAACGAGATCAAGGAGATATTGAAGACCGAGACCGATTCCGGTAAGCGAAAGAAGGCGTGGCTGGCCTCCAAGCAGGTCGGACAAGCGCTCGCCGCCGACGTATTGCGTCTGGTCAAGCTCCGCAACCAGGCGGCCAAGAAGCTCGGTTTCGAGAACTTCCACACCTTCAGCCTGACGCTGTCTGAGCAGGACCCCGCCGAACTGGACAGGATCTTCGCCGGCCTGTATGAACTCACAAACGAGCCGTTCAAAGAGACCAAGGCTGAACTCGACGCCATCTTAGCCGAAAAGTACGGCGTCGCCGTCGATGGGCTCCGCCCCTGGCATTATCACGACCCGTTCTTCCAGGAGACCCCGCTGGTCTTAGCCCTCGACCTGGATACCTGGTACAAGGGCAAGGATATTGCCGAACTCGCCAGGCAGTTCTTCGCCGGCATCAATCTGCCCGTCGAAGACGTCCTGGCCAAAAGCGACCTCTACGAGCGAAAGGGCAAGAGCCCGCACGCCTTCTGCACCAATATCGACCGCCGCGGCGACGTGCGAATCCTGTGCAACATCACCGACAACGAAAAATGGATGGAGGTAACGCTCCACGAACTCGGCCACGCCGTCTACAGCAAGAACTACGAGCCGGACATGCCCTACCTGCTTCGCGGTTCGGCGCACATCTTCACCACCGAAGCAATCGCCATGTTCTTCGGTAGACTCAGCGGAAACCCCGACTGGATGCAGCAGATGCTCGACCTGACCGACGAACAGCGAGACCAGATCGCAACCGTAAGCGGCAGATACGCTCAGATGAAGCAGCTGATCTTCGCTCGCTGGGCAATGGTAATGTACAACTTCGAAAAATCACTCTACGCCAACCCCGACCAGGATTTGAATACCCTCTGGTGGAACCTCGTAAATAAATACCAGTTCGTAACCCCGCCCTCTAACCGCAACCAACCCGACTGGGCCGCAAAAATCCACATCGCCTCAGCAGCATGCTATTATCACAACTATCTCATGGGAGAGTTGTTTGGCTCGCAGCTTCACAATTATATTGTCGCCAACGTGTTAGGGCTGGAGTCGGATGAGGGGGTTTCGTATGTGAGGCAAAAGAAGGTTGGCGATTATCTTCGTGAGAATGTTTTTGAGGTTGGCAGGGCGTATCTTTGGAATGATATGATTTCGCGTGCGACGGGTGAGGGTCTGGATCCGAAGTATTTTGTCGAGCAGTTTGTTTCGCCGGCGGAGTGAGGTGGATTTTGCCTGTGCAGAAAAGGTGGTTTGGCCCCTTTAATTCGCTTTGTCTAATTATTCCTGGAGTATTGTAAAGCTACTCTGTCATTTCTCCATATAAGCTCATTCGTGTTCCGGCTACCCAGTCTACATGTCCATCCGCCAACATGATGTTAGTTCCGCCTTTGCTTCCTTTCAGATGGCTTTTAGGATTATTGAGTGTAGGCGAAGACGGGTCAAATGTCATGTCAATCTCGCCACTTGAACAATACACTACGGCCAGGCCGCCGAGATTCTTTTGCATGGTCCATTTCCTTGGTTTGCTTAATAACTGGCTGTAAGACGCATCGTCGTAATTGGTATTATTATGAAAGAAACCAAGGTCAAAACCGTGATGCCATATACTTGTGGCATGTTTACTTATTCCATAAGGTTCTCCAAGAGCATGATTAGGGAAGAACGCGAAATTCTGTCTTAACGGCCTTAACCATGAAGTGTAACTATCACATCTTTCTCTGACTTCATATGCCTGATACATTTCGCCATAGTGTTGTGAAGGAGTAGAATTTTCCCATTGTGATCTTTGACCTTTTGCGAATGGGCAGCTATAGAAATCGGGCATGTAATCATTTGTGTATTCGACAATCCAGTTTACACGCCACCAAACATCCGGATCAAGATTTGAAGGCAACGACATTGGGTCTCCATAATCTTTCAAGGCTAACGACAGCAAAGCTGTTTTTGCAGGCCATCGATATATCGATCCGGTTGCCCAACGATTAATCATCAGAGGTACAGCATCATTATTGTCAACCTGATAAAGACCTGTTAATAGTGCAATCTGCTTACAGTTTGACCTGCAGACGACCAATTGTGCCTGCTGTTTTGCCTTACGAAGGGCAGGCAATAAAACTGAAAGAAGGAGGGCTATGATTGCGATAACCACAAGCAGTTCGATTAATGTAAAACCGCACTTGTAACTCTTGCAGTTGACTGCACTTAGCTTCCTGGATGTCCCGCCAATCTTCATAAAGTTATTTCTCCAGGTTACCTGATATGACATCGCTATTTTGCACGTAAGTCCTTATTTTACGTACGCCGTTGAGTCCTTAAGTCCGCGTTTTTCCGCGAAAAACGCGGTTTGCTTTGAAAAGCAGCGCTGTCGTGCTAAATATTGTAAAAAAAAACATTCCAATTGCAAGAAAATCTTTATTGACGCTGCGTTTGTTTTCGTGTAATAATGCTTTTGCGGATTGTAAGGGTTTTAATGGTGAGAAAAGCTGCCGTTGCCCAATTGGCAGTTTTGAATGAAATGTTAAGAGCTTAGGAGATTTCGCTTTAAGTCTTATTTTACTTTTTTAACATTTTCGAAGGAGGTTTGTGATGAAGAGGATGGTCTTAATTTTGTTGTTGTTGGCTTTGTTTGCTCAAGTCAGCTTGGGTGCAGGTGAATACTTATTTTATCCTGTAGTAAGCGACAATTGGAGTGACGGTGACAACTGGTATGTCGACGGAGTCCCGGGTGTTACGCCGGGCCCTGCAAACCTTGCAGTAATCAGTGAGTACACAGGTTGGGCTGCAGATGCTGTTCTTGATGCTCCTGGAACCTGCGGTGACATGTATCTGGGATTCACTGCCAATGGTTCGCTGGATGTGCAAAGTACCCTGGATGTTACAACTGCTCTTTATGTGGGGGTAAGCGGCGGGACAGGCACAATTGAGTTGAACAGTGCTTCAGGGACAATTAATTCCCCATATCTTATGCTTGGTCATACATCAGGCGCCGTAATGAATATGAGCGACGGGCTTGTTAACAACAGCATTTGGTACGGTTCCGGGGTCTATGCAGGATCTGACGGTCTTCTTAATATGACTGGCGGTGATATTATCGCCGATGCATTTTATATTGGTCATGAAGCCGGTGCATTAGGTGCAGTCGATCTATTAGGTGGTACTGTAGCTACACAACACCTGGGTATAGGCCAAAACGGCGGCACAGGCGTCTTGACTCTTGGTGGAGACGGCAAAATGATCATTGGCACTGGTTATGGCTCGGCCGCTGATTGGCTGGACATTGTCAATGGCATGATCGGAGCAGATTTGATCCTGAATGCTCAGGCTACATTAGTCGGTGATACCGTTGAGATCACAGCTATTCCTGAGCCTGCAACTTTAGCATTATTGTCTCTGGGTTTGGGCTTTATCCGAAGAAAGAGAAGCTGAGCCGGTTGCTGGATTCTAAAATTATTTAAAAATCCTTTGTTTTTGAATTTTAGATGAAAGGAACAATGTAATGGCAGGCTCAGGAAGAAGGCCGAGCACAGCAGCAACCCTGCTGTCGGCGGCGTTGACGTTGTGTGTGATCTGGTGTAGCTCCGTGCCGGCAGCTACAATTACCGTGAAAGCTGACGGTGGTGGAGACTACACATCGATACAACCCGCGATCGACGCAGCATCACAGTTCGATGTGATTGAAGTCCAAGACAGTGCAACTTACGCCGGGAATCTGGCATTTGCAGAAGACGTTTCAGACCTGACACTTCGTGCGGCGGCAGGGGAGAATCCGGTCATCCAGCTTTCCGGTTTGCCTGCCAATGGGCGCAATATTGATGTTGCTGCTTTGAATACAACGATAGCGGGTTTTAAGATTACCTTTGCAGGCACGCCCAACGCGGATAACCGCATGATTCAATCTGTCGCATCGGGCACGGTTCTTCAAGATTGTATAGTTGTTGGCGATGGCGGTGTTGTGTATGGCATTGTCAATGTCGATGACGTAGAAAATGTAGAGGTGAGCAACTGCAGTATCGGCCTTTACTTTGAAGGCGGTGGACTTGATTATGATGCGATTGGCTGCCACGGCCATGACTGCTCTGTGTCTTCATTGTTTGCGGGGGGCGACTGCAATGTTGTTGTAACCGATGCCCTTCTTGAGAATTCGGCCCAGAATGTTATTGCCAGCGGTGCCGATCACAATCTTTTGATTCAGAATTCAATAATGCGCAATGCAACCGCCAGAAATCTGGACCTTAAGGGACCATATACCGCCAATTGCATTACAACTGTTGAAGACTCCATGATTCTGGGCGGTGCGTCTGATTGCATACTGCAATATAGTGGCACTCTAAACCTGAATTACACCATCATAGCTCCTGCGAATCAGGCGGCCATTGTTATGTATGGGCATGCTACGGTCCCTGAGCCTGGAATCTGTAATGTTGACCATTGCACAATCGCCGGTTCGGATACCCAGTGGGCATGTTATACATTTATACATGCCGATCATCAGATGACCATAACGAATTCTATTATCACCGGTCCTCAGGGACTGTACCAGGGCACCGGAACGATCACCAGTGATTACAACAACATCTTCAGTGCCGCTCCCTACTCAGGTGCCGGGCCGGCCGCCGGCGCGGATGATTTCTTAAGTGATCCGATGTTCATGCAGACAACAGAGCCTAATGTCGTCGATTTCTATAGAGTCAGCGGTTTATCTGCAGCAGCTATTGGTGATGACAGCGGTGGGTATTGTGGTGCGGCCGGTTTTGTTCCTGCCGGCGATCTGAATTTGACATTGTCTGTTGACATGTTTGATTTTGCGGAGATGGGTCAGAATTGGCAAGGTGATTTTGTCACCACCGCTGGAACAGATACGACCATTGAGGATTTTGAAATCTATGTAGATCCAAACACGTATCCGGATCCAAATGTGTTGAGCGATTCGTGGGCGGTGTCTCCCTTTAATGAATCGCCGGGTAACGCAGCTATTGATTTGATAGATGATCCTCTGGTTGCTTTTGAAGGCTCAAAGGCGATTACCTGGGATTACAACACTGTTGTTGCTGTCGCGGGTGATCAGGTAAACTCAGAGATACTTCTTTATCCGGCTGCCCCGTTTGATTTAAGCGGGTATGATGAGGTTAGTCTGTGGGTATATCGTCAACCGGGTAATGTCAGACAGCAGGATATGTACATCTGGTTCTACAACTGGTGTTCGGACAGCACAATATGTCGTGAATCTTATACTATTCAGGGCAATACCGATACCCCTGCCGGTGTATGGCAGCAATGGCGTTTCAGCCTGCATGACAACATAGGTTATGCGCCGGGATTCAGACTTGAAGATTTAACCAACATTGAAGCTTTTGGTATCGGCACAAGAACAGAGATCGGTACGTTAGGCGGCAGCGGTACTCTTATCCTTGACAAGATTCAGGTACATACTGTTCCTGAATGTGCAGCCGGTTTTCCTATCGGCGATATTGATGAGAACTGCTTTGTTGATCTGTCAGACCTGTATCTCTTCGGAGATAGTTGGCTTCAAACAACTGAATAGTATTGTTCAATTACCGTTTACTGTTGGCATAATGCCTCGAGCGGGGTTCGCCATATAAGTTGTATGATGTGGCGAACCCCTTTTTTGTCCAAGAGAAGGCATTTTGAATAGTTTACTTTGTACTTATTATCGAGTATAATAAGTACAAAGTGTCAGACAGATAAAGATGAAAGCTATAATTAAGAAAACCAAATGCCGGCGTATGCGGAAATCACTCGTCATCCTGATCTTTCTCTTGTTCTTTATCAATCTGCCTGTTTATGCCGGAGATATTCAGGGCAAATTAATCTGCGGCTACCAGGCCTGGTTTTATTGTTACGGCGACGGCGCTCCAATGAACTCATGGATGCATTGGCCTCTATACGGCGTACCTGGTCCGGGTAATATTGCAATCGATGTGTGGCCTGATGTTACTGAATACCCTCAAAATTGTCTGTTTGACACCAATTTTTCTGCTTTAGGCAATGGCCTGCCTGATAAGCTTTTTTCCTGTTATAAACAGGAAACAATTGACACTCAGTTTAGATGGATGCAGGAGTACGGTATTGATTGTGCGGCTGTGCAGCGGTTTGGCTCAATTCTGAATGCAGGTGGCGTGTACACACAAACGTTTACTGATGTCCTGCAAAAAATACGGGATGCCGCGGAAGCGACGGGACGAAAGTTTTACGTAACATACGATTTGAATGGCCTGCAGGGAAACAATCAGTTCAAAGACTTGATAACGCATGACTGGCAGCGTTGGGTTGACGGTGGCCCGGATCCTGTTACTACTTCTTCTGCATATGCGCGCGAGGATGGAAAGCTCGTTGTGGAACTTTGGGGAATGGCAATTAATGGCGCTGCCGATAACACCGGATTGTGGCAGGAATTGATTGACTGGTTCCATTCAAAAAATGTCTATGTGATATCCGGTTGTGACCCGACATGGCGCAGCGATTCAACATGGAAAAATATCATCGATGACTGCCAAGCGATTTCGCCCTGGTTTGTTGGCCGTTTTACAGATATCGCGAGCTTGGATTCATTTTACAATGCTCGTGTTGCCGCTGACATTTCTTATTGTAATTCGCGTGGCATACTATATATCCCCGTAATCTGGCCCGGTTTTTCCTGGGCGAACTGGAATGGCGGCCTGCAAAATCATATTCCAAGAAATAAAGGCAGCTTTATGTGGCGTCAGGTTTACAACTGTTATAATAAAGGCCTCAACACCGCCTATGTGGCCATGTTCGATGAATATGACGAAGGCACCGCAATCATGAAAGCTGCTACGGATTCATCTATGACGCCGGATGATCAGTGGTTTGTAACAATGAGTGCTGACGGCGAGTTTGTTTCATCTGATTTTTATCTCAGACTTACCGGCAAAGCGGGCCGAGTCTTAAAGGGGATTGATGAAATCACAGTTTCTGTTCCAATACCGCTGACCGAAGGCCCTGTTTGGCTGAGAACAGGGCTTGAAGGCGATCTTGATCCTAAGACTACGTGGAGTAACAATCCCTGGGCTTTGTCAAATGTTGGCCCACACTCCGGTGATTCCGAGCCCAAATGTGTTGCCGTTACCGCCCAGCAGGCTCATCATGGCACATGGTCAATTCTGTGTAAAGGAAAGGATCTGTCGTCGGCCGGACCATCGTATGCCTATTTTCATTGCTTTGATGTTAACATCCCCGTGAATGAAACCACTCAATTGAGTTATTGGATATATCCTCAGCAGGAACTGGGCCGGCATGTTGCAGTTGATTTCCGAATGACCGACAACAGCACATTAAGAGATAGTGGCGCTTTAGATCAACATGGCATCTTCATGCATCCGGCCTCTGCTAAAGGCGTTGTTGGCAGGTTTGCAGAAGTTAAGTGCAATGTGGGCAAGTGGCTCGCCGGCAGGACAATTGATGAGATTTATATCGCGTATGATTATGCCCCCCAAACAGGTGATTTTGTTGCCTGGATCGATGACATAGTGATAAGTGATTCGCCCGCAGATATAAATCGGGACCAAAGAGTTGACCTCACCGATTATTCGGCATTGAGCAATCGATGGATGACAGAAGACTACAGAGCAGATTTCAATGGTGACAGGATTGTGAACAGCAAAGATTTGCAATTGCTCGCTGGCGACTGGTTATCAGGAACCGAATAGAAAAACGTAACCGTTGTTGGGGAGGTCCCGACAGACCTGAAAAGTCACGAACATGTATTTGCCGGGGATTGCAACAGAAGCGGCTTTCTGGTAGGATAGTTGGTGGATTCAGTTGCAGTGAACCGCTTTTGGGAGAATATGACATGATGATTTCTTGTCGCATGCCGGTGGTGCTGGTGGTGTTGGTTTGCTCCTGGGCCGTTGCGGCGGATGGGCCGGTGAATCTGGCGCCTGATGCTAAGGTGTCTGCGAGTTCGGAATACGACGGGCGGTATCTGGCGAAGTTTGCCGTTGACGGGATAGTGCCGTTACCGTTGCGCCAGGATGACATGAATACTGCGTGGGCAGTTGCCGGGGGAGAGTCGAAGTTCCAGGGGTGGTTCAAGCTCGAGTGGGACCAGCCGGTCGACGTGGCCGAGATCGTCTATTACGGTCGCACGGGCTGGGTGCTGGAGGAATGTTTCAAAGACTATGAGGTTTATCTCGACGACGCGGCCGAGCCGATCGTTCGCGGGACGTTCGAGATGACAAGCGACCCGCAGCGGATCAAGATCCCACGGTCGAGCGTGAAAGAAATCACGCTGAAGTTCCTCAATGCTTATACCACGGTCACCAACCCGGGCGCGTCGGAGATTGCCGTTTATTCTTCCAGTCCTTCCAGGAAGACCCTGCACGTTTTCCAGACGGAAGAACGCTCGCCTGCCGAAGAGCAATTGGCCGAGGACCTGTACGCGGGTAAGTTGGGCTTTGGCGACATCCTGGTCATCCAGCGGCACCATCTGTCGCTGTCACATGTGTACACGTATCACGTCGAAGGCTATCGGCCGGGCGGCGGGTTGTATGTTTACTCGCCGGGTGCCGACGGGGGCGCGATGCGGCAGTTGGTCGATTCGTCCGAGGGGATGATCGTTGATTGCGACCTGTCGTATGACGGTAAGGAAGCGGTCTTCTCCTGGAAACGGGGCGGCATGCAGATGGCCCAGCCGAATCAGATGCTCGAGGAGGTCAGCCGCGACAATCCGGAGGAGAACTACCAAATCTATCGGATCAATATCGACGGTACGGGCCTGACCCGGTTGACCGACAGTGCGTGCAACAACCTCAACGCATGCTGGCTGCCGGACGGGGGCATCGCGTTCATCTCGGATCGCAAGCCGGCTTATGCTTATTGCTACGTGGTCACTTCGCCGGTGATCTATCGGATGGATCGCAACGGTGAGAACCAGAAGCGGCTTTCAGCGAACTACCTTATGGACTTTACGCCTTCGGTGCTGAACGACGGGCGGATCATCTTTACGCGTTGGGAATACGTTGACCGGCCTGCCATCCCGATCCAGAGTCTTTGGGCCATCAACGCCGACGGTACCGGACTGGCGGGCTACTACGGGAATCGGGTGATCTCGCCGGGTACGTTCATGGATGCCCAGCCAATTCCCGGCACCAATAAGGTTATCGCCCTTGCCACGAACCATGGCGGCGATTGCCGTGGAGCGATCTGTGTGATCGATCCGTCGAAGGGGGGCAATGCTAAAGCGGCTGTCCGGAACGTGACGCCGGAGGTTGATATGTATCGGGTGACTTGGGCGTATGGTGAGGGGATAGATGGGCCGTATGAAAAGCCTTACCCGATCGATGGTGAACGTTACCTGGTGTCGAAGATGGGTACGCTCCAATTGCGCACGCTCGACGGTGACCGCGTGTCGCTGCGATATCCGCAAAAGGGGCTGGGCTTCTACAGCGCGCAGGCGATCCGGGCGGTCGAGACGCCGCCGACCATGCCACGGGTGCGGCTGGACGATTCGGTCAAGCTGTCCGAGGACGGCAGTGTCTCCGGCTCCTGGGCGACCGTCATGCTGCAAGATGTCTATCAGGGACTGCTGCCGCACGTGAAACGCGGTGAGGTGAAACAGATATGTGTGGTGCAGGAGATCGAGAAGGGGACCTTCACACCGCTGATGCACGAGGTGCCTACGGGCAAGGGGTATGCGGCTAACAGCGCGTTCGGGTTCCAATTCCCATTGGTCTCGTGCGGGGCGACCTACTCGCCGAAGAAGGTCTGGGGATTTGCCGACGTGGCGGCCGACGGGTCGGCGTGCTTCAAGGTGCCCAGCGAGGTACCCATCTACTTCCTTGCCCTGGATGCCGAGGGTCGGGCCGTGCAGCGGATGCGGACCTTTACACACATGATGCCCGGCGAGATACAGGGTTGCGTGGGCTGCCATGCCGATCGCAACGACCTGACGCCGCGCCCGGTGAGAGGCTCCCTTCGCTCCAACACCGAACCGCAGGAGCTTGAAAAGCCTGAGTGGGGCGTGAAAGGTTTCAGTTATTCCCAAGTCGTGCAGCCGGTGTTGGACAAGTATTGTGTCGAATGCCACAACGCCTACGAGCAGCCCGGCGATGTGGACCTCTCGGGCGACAAGACCGACTTCTTCAACGTCTCGTACGACATCCTGGCTCGGAAGGGGACTTTGGGTGAATTGTCTCCGGAGGTACACGGCGTGGCAGTGGACAGCGGCGACGAGGGCAGCAGCCCGTACACGAGTTGGATCTGGACGATCAACGGTACCGAGCGCAACATCCACCAGGTTCGGCCCAGGGAGTGGGGGTCGCCGGCCAGTTTGCTGGCTGATATGATCCTTGCCGGCCATCCGGACGAAGACGGTAAGCGGCGCGTGGCGATGGACGAAGCCAGCCGCCGCAAGGTGTTCCTGTGGATCGACCTGAACGTGCCCTACTATCCGACGTCCGCCTCGAATCACCACGACCGGATGGGTTGTCGGCGGATGAAGCCCGCCAACCTGGACAAGGTGCTCGCCGAGGTGAGCGCCCGACGTTGCGTCTCGTGCCACGGTGAGAAGCTCCCGAACAAGTTTTATGTGCGGGTGACCAAGCCGCAGTTGAACAGTTTTCTATTGGCTCCATTGGCCCGGAAAGCGGGCGGGACCGAGCGGTGCGGCAAGCCGATCTTCAAAGATACTGCCGATCCCGATTATCAGGCCATCCTGGCCACGTTCGAGCCGATTGCCCGGCGGCTGGCGCAACGTCCGCGGATGGATATGCTCGGCGGCGAGGTCTTTTGCACTGTTGAGCAGCAAGGCAAATAGGCCGGTCGAGAGGTGGTGTAAAATGCCGTATACTCTGGTGGCGGCTATTGCTGTGGAACGGTGAGTTGTTTGTTTGTTTTTTTCTGCAGGAGGATCAGGCCGTTAGCTATTGATCTTTGGCGTTTGTCTGAGGGGCTGTTCATGATTTTTCCATCCAGCCAGAAGGTTGACGAGCCTCCGCCGTCGAGATTCATTGCCTGGGTGCATCCGAGTTCGAGCATGAATTTTGCGAGTTGGGGGAGCGTCATGCCGATTGACAGTTTTTCCTGGCGGCCGTCAACAACGAGCAGGAAGAAATGTTTGTCGTTGAGGCCGATTGCGGTTCGGGGGTGACGCGGCTGGCGGCCGGTAAATTCCTGCACTTTTGCGTCCCGGACGAGGATAGGTCCTCCGCCGATTGCGGTGTGGACACCTGTCAGATCGGGTGTGGTTTTCAAGGACAATGACAAGACAGTTCCCGGCCGGGTGTTCTTGATTTTTTCTGCAAGGGCGGAACCGACGGCGAGGACCAGGTTGTCTTTGCCAATGGGAGAATCTGCTTTTGGGTTGACCGAAGCAATACGTGCATCGAATGTTTGTCCGGGTCTTAGCGGCAGCCATTTTGAATCATCGGTTTTTTCCAGGATAAGTTCGACCGCGTTCTTTGTACGTGTCGAAGGGCCCATCGTTGGCGTGTAAAGGACGGCTTTATTTTCGAGACATTCCTGATTGACGGCGAATTTCAGGCTGGTATTGTCGGGCCAGGTTGCGCGAAAGGCGGGTTGGATAAATTCCATACGGGGTTGTCCTTTTGGCGTGATCCAGAAACAGGTGTTTTTTGGCGAACTGACAAGTTCTCCCCGGACGATTTGCAGGCCCAGCGGGTCGCCGCGATATAGCCCTTTCCTGATCCTGAAGAAGTCGCCGTTTACCGCGACGAGCGGTTTTCCGAGTTGGGGGTCAAGCGCCCCGATCTGCAGGCTGAGGGATTCGAGGTTGAAGATTGTGTTTTTGGCAAGTGAGGATGTGAATGTAAACTGCGACTGCGAACGGTCGATTTTTACCCAGTGTATCGAAAGGGGCCCATCGCCGATTCGCCGGTGAAAGTATTCCATTCCGGGTGGAACTGATGGGAGCAAAGTGTCATTATTCGTTTGGGAAAAGGATGTGCCGGCCACAAGAAGCATGGCGGCAAAGCAGCAGAAGCGCTTGCAAGTGGAGGCGACGTGGTTGGTGAGATTCTCTTTGACATAATGCATTGTTCTCAGCCTGATTTAGACAAAGTTGTATTATACGACTGGTCTTGTATAATTGTATCACAACGGGAGAGCTTTTACAACCTTGCCGCGAAGGCTAATTGTCGCTGCAGGCGATATTATCTGCATTTCGGGTTTTCGAGAAGATTCGCTTGACGAGGCCTAAGTGAGCGTTGATACTCAAGGTTCTGGGTTTCGGGTCAGTGTTGTCGGGGAGGTCCCGGCAGGCCTGAAGAGCCGTGAACACGTACCATGGAGAAAGCGATGCGTCAGCATTCCTGTTGGTTGCGATGGATTTTCGTTGTCGTATTTGCCGTTTCATCAGTTGGCTGTTCGCCGGCAGCCAGAGCGGTTCGCCAACGTCTCGTTGCCCGTCCGAGGCCCGTTGTTGCCTGGGGCGCCGATGCCCCGACCGATTGCCCGTTTGAGAAATCGGAGCAGTTTTCCGGGATCGTTTTCACCGGTCGCCACAAGGTCTACACGACGGCCGACACGTGGTATCCCTCGTGGGCCGACGATGGGAATCTCTATTCCCCTTTTACCGACGGCGCCGTGGGCAAGGTGCGTTCCAGTTCCGGACCAAAGAACTGGACCACGGGACATGCAAGGATCGCGGGCGACGACCCGTTGCGGCTTGAGGTGACCGCCCTGGGACTGCACAAGGCGTCGGCGGAACCTTATGGCGGGCGGTATCCGTGCGGCAGCCTGGTTGTTGACGGCACGTGGTATTACGGCACGTACTGCCTGGACTGGAAGAAAGATCCGTGGGATATCATGGGACCGTTTGTCGGGTTCCGGGTTTCGCGGGATTTCGGCCAGACGTGGACCGACACGCCGTGCACACCGTCGAAGCCGCTGTTTGGCGAGTCGGGCAAGGACGGGGCCAAGGTGAAGATGGGTTCGCCGCACTTCGTCGACTTCGGCCAAAACATGGAGCATTCGCCCGACGGCAAGGCGTATCTGACCGGGCATGGCGCTACCAGAGGCGAGGGCGTGTGCAGTTGGGTCTCCGGCGATCAAGTCTACCTGGCCCGGGTGACCCCGAGTATTAAGAATATCAACGATGTGTCGAAGTACGAGTTCTTCGCCGGCCACGATGCCGACGGTGAGCCGATCTGGTCCAACGAGTTTGCCCGGATCAAACCGCTCGTCGAGTGGAACGATCGTGCGGGTTGCGCAACGATGACTTACAACCCGATGCTGAAAAAGTATTTCATGTGCGTAACCGACGGCGGAGAAAGCGGCAAGGGGGCCTATGATACGTGGATTGTTGAGTCTGAGCGGATTACCGGTCCCTGGCGATTGGCCGCCTTCATGGAGAAGTTTGGGCAGCAGGCTTATTTCGTGAACATCCCCTCGAAGTTCATCTCCGACGACGGGCGTACGGCGTGGTTGTGTTTTGCCGACGACTGGGTCCGCGGGCATCCGTCTAATCCGTCGGGCACACGCTATGGGATGTGTCTGTTTGAGTTCAAGCTGCTTAAGCCGGGTGAGGCGTTGCCCGAATCGCCGCCCGATCCGCTGAAGATCGGCACGAACGTTGCGTCCAAGGCGAAGGTTACCACCAGCACGAATTATCCGAACTATCGGGCCGAGGGAGCCATTGACGGTATCGTTGGCGGTTACCCGGGCAACATCGAACAGGAATGGGCCAGCCACGGGGAGAACGCGGGGGCCTGGTTGAAATTGCAATGGGACAGCCCGCAGACGGTGGACCGGGTCTTGTTGTTCGATCGGCCGAACACGTACGATTATGTCACCACGGGCAAACTGACCTTCAGCGACGGCTCGAGCATCGACACGGGCGAGTTGCCCGACGACGCCTCGGCCGGTCGCGAAGTCACTTTTTCCAGGCGGACGATTACGTGGATCAAATTCACGGTGACCGGCGTGAAGACCGGTTTCGGAAACATTGGCCTGTCGGAGATGGGTGTGTTTAGAGCGGAATAGGAGGGCATGGGACCCTTGAATGGTTACCGTTGGAGAAACATCAATGCGAAATGCCATCTGGACTTGCATACTGAGCTTGATGCTGCTGGTCTTGCTTTCGTGCTATGGTCCTGGCGGGGCGCGTGCAACGGGCGATGAGGTCTGCGCGGAGATGTCCTTGCGGGAGCCGCTGATTGGTGAGGGCGATGACGTGTGGGGGGCGCTGACGGGATTTCCCGATCCGTTTCCATTTGGGTGGGGCGATCATTTCTATCTGTGCCATTCGGTGATCGACTTTCGGAACGGGCGAATGTACCGCACGAAGACGTTCGATCGAAATGACCTGACGCGATTTTCGCTTTCGTTCGATTTCGGTAAGGTGCGGGGTGTGCGGCAGATTTGGGGATTCAAGCCGTATCGGCATAATGACGGGAGCTATCATGCGTACGGATCGGTGCATTATGGTCGTTATAAGACCGAGGTGGTGCACTTTGTGCCGCAGGATGGTGAAGTGTGGACCGCAAAACGCCCGATTCAGAAATGGCGACTCAACCGCGTTCTGGTGGGCGAGCAGGAATCAGGCGATCGGGTTGCTTATGACGGCTGCGTGCTTCGTGACGAGGAGGATACGCCGTTTCTTATCGTCAACGAGACGCTCGACGGTCGCAATTATATTACGGCGCGAAGGATGCTCGATCCGGCGACGGTTGATTCGGCGTTCGGACGACGCATCCTGCTTGGTCCCGAAGAATACCGGTCGGAGGACCTGCCGTGGAAACTGCGGCTGACCGAGGGGACGTTCCTCGAGAAGATCGAGGGGAAGTATGTTCTTATCTACAGCGTGGGGTTTTACGGAGACGGGTCGTACAAAGTTGGGGCAGCGTTCTGCGATACGTTGATCCCGCCGGAAGGGGCATGGTACAAGAAGGTGCTGATTGACGATCCGGACAACGTTTGGGGCAACCCGGGGACGGGAGGCAAGGAGGTGAAGTACCTGCTGCAGACCGAACAGGAGGATTGGCCGAACTATGCGGGACGGTTTGTCAACGGCCCGGGGATTGGAAGCCTCGTTACGCTCGAGAGCGGCGAACACCTGCTGATCTTTGCGGCGCGTCGTGCCGGACACGTCGATCGCAAGGGTCAAGGCAGGTACGCGTGGAAGGTGCCCGTCATCTTCGATTTCCTCAATGAGGACATGAGCAACTGGATCACCATCGACTGGGGCGGCAACGAAAAAGAGAAGCAGTAAGATTGCTTTATTGGATATATCTGTCGAAGGTTGCATTTTTTGTGCAAAACTGGTATACTTGATGTATCTGAAAATGAGTAAGTGCTTCGATATTCAAAAGCAAGACAGGGTTATGAAATGCTTAAACAATCGGCTTGGTTATGGCTGCCAATAATAATCTTCATTGCCGGCACGTTTTTGGGCCAGACACCTGGTGGAGTATTCTGCCCGGACAGTGATTTAAATGACGATTGCTTTGTGGAATTCGACGACCTTGCGATCTTTGCGGGGCAATGGCTGGATCCTGAGGGTTGTGCAGGGATAATGTTAGAGAACTGTGCCGATCTGGTCGGGAATAATGGGGTCGATTTCAGTGATTTTGCCGTATTTGCCGAAGATTTCAAGGCAAATAAGTATCCGCTGGCGATAAGTGAATTCATGGCAAGCAACAGTACGGCGGTTCTTGACGAGGACGGGGAAAGTTCGGACTGGATCGAGATCCACAATCCGTCGGGCAGAACCATCAATCTCGGGGGATTGTATCTTACAGATAATGCCAATGATTTGAATAAATGGGAGTTCCCTGAAGTGGAAATCGGGGCAGGCGAATATGTGCTTGTTTATGCATCGGGCAAGAATCGCCGTGATCCTGACAGCGAATTACACACGGACTTTTTCCTTGAAAGCAGCGGTGAATACCTTGGGCTGGTCGGGCCTGATGGTGAGAATGTCATTTATGAATTCAATGTTTATCCACAGCAATATAGCGATATATCATTTGGTTTGAGTGATATGGGCATCGCTTCACAAACCGAAACCATACTGATTGATGAAGACGCTCCTGCAACTGCATTGATACCGACCGACAATACATTAGGGCTTACATGGACGGAGGTTGATTTCAATGATTCGGGCTGGCTGAGCGGGCAGACGGGTGTGGGATATGACACTGGCTCAAGATATACACCTTTAATAGGTCTGGATGTTTTAGCCATGAGGAACGTCAATGAGACTGTCTATGTGCGTATTCCTTTTGTGGTTGACGATGTTTCCGCTGTCAGCCAACTTCTGCTTAGAATGAAATATGAGGATGCTTTTGTTGCGTATCTCAACGGCAATAATGTTGTAGCACAAGACAACAATCCGAACCTGGGGCAATTGACCTGGAATTCCGGAGCATTGGCTAACCGCGACGATAGTTTTGCAGTAGTCTACCAGGAGTTTGACTTAACGTTCAGCAAGGGACATCTGCGGCAAGGTGAAAATGTTCTTGCGATACACGGACTGAACCGGCTGCCGGGCAGTTCCGACCTTCTTATTCTTCCGGAACTCAGGGCGGTTGAGATCGAATCGGTCGATCTTGGTTCAGCCATGAACGGGTACCTCTTTTCGCCTACGCCGGGTGCTGTGAACGATACGGCAATTGAAGATATCGGGCCTGCAATCAGAGATGTGAAGCATACTCCACAGGACCCTGCGGATCAAGAAGATCTTACGATTACCGCCCGAATCGAAAAGACTCTTGGTGCAATTGATACAGTTACATTGCATTACCGTGTAATGTTCGATAGCAAGATTGAGGTAGATATGTTCGACGACGGCCTGCATAACGACGGGGAGGCTTTAGACGGAATCTACGCTGCCACCATACCCGCCAGCGCCTCAGAGCCCGGCCAAATGGTTCGGTGGTACATAAGCGCCTCGGATGTACAGGGGAATACTTCAAAAGCACCGCTGTATCCATACCCTGTGGGCTCACCGAGATTTTATGGAACGGTGGTCGAGGATTCGTCGCTCAGCAGCCAGTTGCCGATCTTTCATTGGTTTGTCAATGATCCCGGTGCGGCGGATACATGGAACGGCACAAAGGCCTGGGTTTATTTTGACGGTGAGTTTTACGACAATGTTTTTGTGAGGATCCGAGGCGGGACGAGTTCCGCTCTTGAGAAGAAGAATCACAAATTTGTTTTTAATAAAGGACATTATTTCAGGTTTTCCGATAGTGAGGTCCGGGCAAGAGAAGCAAACATCAATGCTGCGTATATCGATACGAGCTATATGCGTGAAAAACTCTCTTATGAACTCCTGCGCGACAGCGGAGTTCCTTCCTGTTATGTTCAGCACGTTCGTGTCCAGCAGAATGGTTCATTTCACAGCCTTGCTATTTTTGTGGAGCAGGTTGACCAACGGTTCCTCGAACGCCATGGCTTCGAATCGAACGGTCCTCTATACAAGGCGGCTATCAATTCGACCCTTTTTGACAATGCTTATGATTTTGAGCCTAAGAACGACTCGGGCTATGGTGAAATGATTGACCTGGTCAGCGGTTTGAATCTGTCGGGCACAGCGCTTAAGAATTACATCTTCGATAACCTGAATATTCCTGAGGTTGTCAGTTATCTTGCCAGCAGCGCTGTTGTCTCTGAAACGGACCACACGCACAAGAACTATTATATGCACCTGGACAGACGGCAGAATCTTTGGAATATTTACCCATGGGATCGTGATCTTAGCTTTGGTAATACCTGGCTGGGTACGTATGTGGTTACTAACGTAAGCATTTTCACGGGCTCGAATAATCGGTTATTCACTGCTATCTACAATACATCACCGGCCCGGGAGATGTTTTTGCGAAGGCTCAGGACATTAATGGATGAATTTCTCGAACCTGCTTCTGTTCCCGCCGCCCAGCGAGAGCTGGACAACAGAATAGCCCAATTGCAACCTCTTCTCAAAACCGAGGCGGACCTTGACCGAGCAAGATGGGGGTGGACTAACAACTCGTGGTACAGTGGATTTGCAAAGGTAAATTTCGATGCCGGGGTAGGTTTACTGACAGGTACTTTCATGCCGGGTCGTCGCAATTTTCTTTATGGCGCAAGCAATAGCGGCCAGATTCCCAATGCTCAGCCTGAGAATCCTGGGCTAACCTTTGGCAATATTGAGTTTAATCCTCCGTCGTTCAATCAGGACGAGGAGTTTATTCGTCTTAATAACTCCAACTCTTATGCCGTTGATATTTCCGGGTGGAAGCTTTCCGGTGGTGTCGCTCATACTTTTTCGGGGGGCACTGTGATACCCGCCGGTAACAGGATTTATGTCACTCCGGATTCAGCGGCTTTCAGGGCCAGATCTCAGAGCCCAAAAGGCGGCGAAGGACGATTTGTTCAGGGTAATTACAAGGGCCATCTTTCGAGCTGGGGGGAGACTATTGACCTGTTCGATACCGGCGGCAGATTAGTGGCTTCTGTTACTTATCAGGGTGATCCGAGCGAAACACAGAGATATCTGCGTATTACGGAAATCATGTACAATCCTGACGTACCGGGGTCTTCGGATTCTCAGGCGTATGAGTATCTTGAGTTGAAGAACATCGG
>SDBV01004471.1_pt1 | contig 20105 bp, 14 predicted proteins | sample 2277081 | NCBI WGS metagenome assembly SDBV01 (sample SAMN10402039, study PRJNA504765) | marine sediment metagenome | isolation source: marine sediment core GS10_PC15, 223 cmbsf | place: Arctic Ocean: Southern Knipovich Ridge | collected 2010 | reverse complement strand
TTCGCCCCTCGCCACCGAGCCAATCACTCGCACGCTTCTCGCGCCATGCTTACGGGCTATTCCGAGAATCTCGTCGCGCCGCTGCCTGAGCGTTTTCAATGTCCATATCATCACGAACCTCCTGGCTTACTGTACCACAAGCCCATCGACCGCACACAGTCCCTCCACGAATTCCTCCTCATCCCCGTCAGTCTGTTTTGGGGCTTCATCATGATCCGGACAGGGAATGCGGTAGCTTCGGGCATGTTTCACTCCATTGACGGGTGGGTGGAACTATTGCGGTAGGGCAGATTCGGCCTTGTTATAATGTGTCGGTGACCATGCGGGGGCTATATGTCAAATGGAGGATTTTAACCCGGACGCGTCTTTCACGCATCGACGACGGGCATGGTCCCGCCTCGGCTGAGAAGCTGCACGATGGTAATCGACCGGCCGAGTTCCGCCAGGTTGCGCACATGGAGCTTGCGAAAGATGCCGCTGAATTCCTTCTTGAAGTGCGCAACCGACTTGCCGCGCTCTTTGGCCATGGTCTTGAACGAGGGGTAGGTGGTGATCATATCGAGCGGGATATAGTACTCGCTCACGAACCAGTAGTCCCGCGACCACTCCGAGAATACGCGGTGGTGCTCGTCGTCCCACAGCAGGCCGGCGTCGTCCAGGTCGAGCCTGCCGCAGTCCCAGATCGTCATCGGGTCGACCACGGCCAACACAAACTGAGCCGAAACGCGCTTTATCGGCGAAAGCAACGGATCGGCCGCCCAGCGGGCAAGCGCAAGCGCGTCCATAGGAGGATCCAACCCAGGCGCGTCAACCAGCGAGGGCAGCCTCCGCGCCAGCAGCGACAGCCGCTCCCGGAGTTCTATTTCGGCTTTTCGATCTGCATCGTCCATGTGGAGGAGGATAGAGCCCTGGGGGCTGTGATGCAATGAATTCTGAGATTGGGCTTGGTAGGGTGCGGGGGGACCATGTGCGTGGGGGGAACCTCTTTTTTACTCGTCTTCAAAATAGTCCGAGTCCATTTCGGGCACTCTTAAAGTGCTACTGCTGACGCCCACGCCGTGTTCGATCATCAAGTTTGCGAGGCGCGAGCCCTCCAATCGAAGGAGTCATACTCTTTACACACCCCACACGATGTAAAATCCCCGCACGGATTCCAACCACATTATGCCAGAAAGAAGCGGCAAGCGTTAGCCCATGAAAGGGCCGGCGGCCCTTCTCCGCCCGGGGTGTGACGCCCTTTCAGGGCTTTTTCTTTTTTGTATCCACGGTTGATTCCGCGCTGTGCGCGTCATCGACCCGGCTGTAGCTTTGCAGCTTCACGGACTGCGTCCGCTACGCTTGGCAAAGCAACAGCAACGGGTTCCCGGGCGTTGCCCCGGGCTGGTATGTTTCGGCCTTTGACATATAGCCTCCCACCAAACCCCTACAATCTCTCAAGACACTCATCAAGCGGCACAACCGTAGCGCCCTTGAAGGGGTAGAGTGAATCCACCGGCGCCACGATGAGCGCTTCATCCGGGGACAGGTCTTCGACGACGTTCCAGAACCCGCGCGACACTGTAGGAGCAGTAGACACCTTGCACTCCAGCACCACTCTGCGCCCTGCGCGCTCCACGACCAGATCGGCCTCGGCGCCGGCCCCGGTTCTATAAAAACTCAATGTGGCGTCCGGAACTCTCGCGGCGATCTGCTCTATCACCAGGCCCTCCCACGCCGCGCCGTATTGTGGATGGCCGAGCAGGGAGTTGTGATCTCGGATGTCCAGCAGCGCATTCAGGATGCCGACGTCGCGGATATACAGCTTCGGGGATTTTACCAGACGCTTTTTCATATTGCCTTGAAAGGGCAACAGCAACCGCAAGACGAAGGTTTGCTCAAGAAGCTCGAGATGTGATCGTACAGTATGGTTGCTGACGCCGAGGGAGTCCGACAGCGACGAGTTATTGAGGATCTGCCCGTGGTAGTGAGCGCACATCCTCCAGAGACGCTCCGTTCGCTGATTCGGCGTCGTCGAGGAGAGAAACGGCAGGTCACGTTCGATGAACGTGCGGACGAAGTCCATCCGCCACTCGAAGCTCGCCTGGTCGCTTCGCGCAAGGAAGCTGCGCGGGAACCCGCCGCGCAACAGGAGTCGTCTCGTCGCGCTGGGAAGAGTGCCGAGGATTTCCTCGTTTGTGAAGGGGGTCAGCTCCAGGTAGGAAATCCTGCCCGCCAGTGTTTCCGAGCTTTGCCGAATGAGATCCCGCGAAGCGGAGCCGAGGATCAGGAACTGCTTCGGGGTGCCGTCCTCGTCCACTGCGGGTCGGATCGCCTCGAAGATCTTGGGCACACGCTGGATCTCGTCGAGACACACGAGGCGTTTTTTATTGAGTGCAAAGAACGCCTCCGGGTCCCTCAGCTTGGCCCGGTCTGAAGCGCGTTCGAGATCAAGATAAACGGCGTCATCGAAATACTCGATCACTTTTTTCGCCAGCGTTGATTTTCCGCACTGGCGGGGACCCAGGATTGCCGTCACCGGGTTTTGGGACAGTTTGCCGATGACTTCGCGCTCAAGTTTTCTGGTAATATAACCTTGCATATTGGGAATCATACTTCCAAATTGCTAGCTTGTAAAGATGGCAAAAACAAGGAGGATGATGTCAGGGGCCTGCCTTCGGCGGCCCTACCCGCCGTCGCCCCTACGATCTACGATCGAAAACGACCCCCGCATAGTGCCGGGCGCATTATGACAGGATGAAGCGGCAAGGGTTAGCCCATGAAATGAAGTCATTGAATACTTGTCTACCACTTCCTGAGAGTATATCTTTCATCCAGTCAGGATAGACAAAAGGAGCCTACAGATGCTTTCACAAGCAGCCAGTATCCCGCTCATAGGCATGCCGGGCCTCTGGGAGTGGATCATTATCATAGGGGTCATCCTCCTCCTCTTCGGAGCCACAAAGCTTCCCAAGCTGGGCAAGGGACTCGGCGAGGGAATCCGGAACTTCAAGTCCGGGCTCACGGGAGAGGAAAACGAGAAAGAGGAAACGGCAAGCAAAGACAAGGAAGACAAGGAAGACAAGTAGGTCGTCCCCCCCCAAGAAGAACCAAGTTTATCTGATCTTCCCGGCAACCCCCTTCACCAGCGGTTTGAGCGCTTCGAACTTGGAGAGCCTGGCTTTAACGTCTTCCAACACTTGCTCGTTGCCGGTCAGTTTCGCGACCCCGTCGATCACCGCCTTCACGTCGCCGTGAGCCGCCGAAGCGAGCGTATCCAATGCCGTGCGGACCTTGGTGTCCTTGGGGGCGAGCTTCGCGGCCGCGTCCAGGAACCCTCTGGGATCACGAGAGACGACCGCCTTGGCCACGTCGAAGACGGCCTTGGCGAAACCGAGATCTCCCATGAGCTCATCCACCAACTCCTTGGGATCCGGCAGCGCGCGAGCGACCACGCCGAACTCCTCCGCGGTGGCTGCCTCGGGAATGTTGCCTCCGCGAACGATGGCCGCGTCACAAAGCGAGTCCAGCTCGTCGAGGACACCTTCCTGGGCGTACTGGGCTGCGAGGGCGGTCGCCACGAGCACCTCCGCCCTCGACTGCTGGACTGTCTTGTTAAAAGCGGCGATGACCGAGAGGCTGAGATCCACGTCGGCGAGACTCTCCTCCGCCGGACGATTTGGATCGAAATAGTCGATCTGGCGCTCACCGGCCTTGAGCTTTTCGGCCATGGCGATACGGGCGAAGGCCATCCCGTTCATCGTTTCGTAGGAGACGTTCAGGGCGACCATCATGTTGGCCATCGCGTACAATCCCATGTGGGCCGCCCGGACTTGTTCGAGGGGCAACCCCGTCGCCCCGGCCATCCTTTCGACGTGGGCCTCAAACGCAACCGGTTCACCTGTCGTAGCAGTCGCCCTCACCTCCACGCCGCCCTTCTTGCGGTAGATGAGGTCGACATCGTAAACAATCGTCTCGCCGATCAGCTTTTCGTGGACCTCTATTCGAAAGTTGATCTTCTTCTCTCGGGCGGTTCGCAAGAACGGGATGACATCGGCCTTGACCATGCGCATTGTCTGTTGCCACTGCATCAACGCACCGGTCTCGAAGGTTCGAGCGAAGGCTGCGGTCTGGTAGGCGAGCGGGCGGGAGCCCTCCTGCAACATGCTCCTGTTCAAGATCGACCCACCGCCCCCACCGTGGGCGCAACCGAGCGACACCAATACTATCGTTGAGAACACAACGAACGCTCTGATGCGGCGCATCTACCCCTCTATTTCTTCTTTGCTTTCTTCTTCGGCGTCGCCTTGACCGGTTTGGAAACGATCCCTTTTCGTTTGGCCCGCGTGCACGACGGATCTACGCCTGTGGGGAGCCCGTTGATCTGGAGCACTATGAACTCGACCCGCCGGTTTTTCTCCCATGCCTCCTCGGTATGACCCTGCTTGAGGGGGCAGTATTCCCCGTATCCGATCGACCGGATCATCTTTTTCGGCAACCCCTTCTTTACCAGATAGCGCTTCACGGCGACGGCGCGCTTCTTTGTGAGCAGTAGATTGTAGCGTTCCGGTCCGCGCTCGTCCGCGTGACCCTGCACCTCGATGAGTTCTATCTGAGGGTTGGCCTTGATGGCCGCGGTCACATTGTTGAGGATCTTGAAAGACACCTTCTTGATGACGTCGGAATTGTACTCGAAATAAATTTTCTTGAGGGTCTTGATGACACCGGAAGTGAGCTCCACGTCGCCCTTGTCCGGACACCCGTCTTCGTCGTCCAGGCCGTTGTAGGTCTCCGGATCGTCGGGACACTTGTCGACAACATCCGGTATTCGATCGCCGTCCCTGTCGTCGGTCGGATCGGCCGGATCCTCCGGGCATCCGTCCTCGTCCCTGTCCCCGTCCATGTCCTCGGGGACCAGCGGACAGGCGTCCTCGACATCGGGGATACCGTCCCCGTCGTTGTCCGGATCCGGGCATCCGTCCGAATCCTGGAAGCCGTCCCTGTCTTCCGGGTCGTCGGGGCATTGATCGTCAGCGTCTCCGATGCCGTCCCCGTCGCGATCCGGGATGGAGGGCTCGAAAGCGAACCCCAGGAACATCCTGTGTTCCATGCTCTGAAAACCGTAGCCCGAATCCGTCTTCCCCACCGGAATACCGTGGGCGTATCCGACCATCAGGTAGGAGCTCTCCTGCATGTAGAACTTGAACCCTGCGTTTGCTTCCAGCGAGGTGTATCCGGCATTTCCGAACTCCGAGGCGAGCTGGTTCCCGTAGAACTCCAGCACGAAATCCATGAGCCCAGGCCACATCACGAAGCTCTGGCCGAGCCCGAAGCTGAGGGTCGGGCCGTACTTGAAGAGCAGTATCTGCTCCGGCACGTTTGCGTTTCGCAGGTAATTGTCCTCCTCCGCCTTGATGGGATACCTGCCCCCGATATTGATGGCCATTCGATACCTGCTGACCGGCTCGATGTCGAAGATCAGCTTCCCGGAAAACGCGCCGCCCGGATCGCCGCCCAACAACCGCGGCTTGCCCGAGGGCGCCTCGTACTGGATCACCGCGCCGATTCCTATGAGGTGCAGGTTCGCCCTGGTGATGTGCATCTTGGCGTGAAAGCCGATATCGCCGAACGCTCCCTTGCTGGACCATCCCTTCTTTTGCGGGTCACCCGCCGCGTTGACGCCGTCGTACATGTCGCCGCCGGGGATGATTATCGGAACCTGCGCGCCGACCACCAATCTGTCGAACAGCCCGATGTTGAACAACAATCTCGTCGCGATGTACTTGTCGACAGTCGTCCTGTCGTATGGGTCAAGGCCGTTCTGCTCCACCGCAAGCCACTCGTGGAACCCGAAATCCAGCACCATGCCGAGGGAAATGGCCAGGTGCGGAAGGACAGGAGTGCTGTCAACCGTGAAGTGCCCCTTTGTGTCCACGGCGGGCCGAAAGAGGCTCGGCGCCATACCCTGGCCATCTTCCACAAGCGGTGTATCCTCGGCAGAGGCGTTGCCCGCCGTCAATGCGACGGTGAAGAACGCGACCGCGAGCAAGACGTAATTATTATATCCCCTCATAAGCACCATCCTTTTCATGGCCGGCGATTTACTACGCGCTTACGCATGGCTTCAATTTATCGATTACAAACCATTAAATCACGATCTGAACAATACCACACTCGCAAAGCTCATTGTTGCGTTCCGAAATCCAGCCAAGCAGTCAATGCCGGCCTCCATCGTCTTCCCCTTCCCCTCGCAGGGGAAGCCTGCCCGCCATAGCCTTGGCGGAGGAGGGGCCGGGATGGGGTCACCGGGTGAACGCCGCGTCAAAGAGAAAATGCCTCCGGGCGTTGTCCGTGGCGCTTAACTCGAAAGAAACCTGCGTCGCATCGGCGCCAAGCACGAACGATCTCCCGGACAGCCCGGGTGCGTTGGGGAAGATCTTCTCCCCGAGCACTCTCCCGTCCGCCTTGACCACCACCTTGACCGGCGCCCTCCCCCATTGAGGAGTCCTGTCCACGAGGCCGCCGTACAATGTTACCCATCTCCACGAACCGTCCAGCGGCGTCCCGATCTCCAGCACCGCATCCTTCCACGGATGTGCCCATATCAGCTTCCTTGGAATCCTCCGAAACCTCTCCTTTTGGGCTCCGACTTTCCGCCAGCCGCTCCTGCCCCCGAACAGCCATCGATCGCCGCTCCATTCTCCGCGTATTGTCCTCTTTGCCGTCCGGGCGCAAACCATGAGACGGTCCATATTGTCGGAAAGCTCGATTCGATCTCTCGTTGTCTTCCTGTCCAGTCGAATGACCCGGTAGTGGCCGATATTTCTTTCGTGACCGATCTCGTACGGCCCTCCTGTGCCTTTCGTCCCCAGGTAAAGATCTTCGAATTCGCGAAAGAGCCCGTACCTCTCAACCACCCATATCCTCTCATATCCCATCGGGGAAACGGCGGATCGACGAGGCAGGACTCCCAAAAACGGATCCGACGCGAGTCCGACCCCTCCCGGCAACTCGCCGGACCGAAAGATAAACGGCGTCTTCATGAACGCCACTCTGTACCCGCTGCGATCGAGCACCAGTTCGCCGGTCTCGATCTCCTCGCCGACGTACTTTTTCGTCTCCTCGATACCGTCCTCGCTGAAATGTTTCTCGAGAGCCGCGAGGATCAACAATGCCGATGCCGCTACGACGACGGCGGCGCCAACCTCAAACACCAGCCATCGGCGGGATTTCGCCACCGTTCGCCCTCGCCCGGCAGGCCCGTTCCATTTCTCATCCGTCGCGGCGGTCCCGGCCATCGCGATGACACAGACCCCTATCCAGAAGCTCATCCAGATGATCGAGTTGAAGGCCACGAACACCGCGTAGACCACTGCCCAGAATGCCATCAACCCCCGTGTGGTCTTCAGCTTCCAGGCGGCCAGGCCCAGCAGAAGGGCAACACCCCCAAACTGCATCGGCATCAGCCAGTGGGCCAGGTGATGTTTGTACATCTGTCCGGAGCAGCCGATCATTCCCCAGAACCACTTGTTGTGCGCGGGTCCGTAGTCGAGAAGCCAGCGGACCGTTCCCGCGTAGAAGGAGTCCGGGTCCGCCAGCACGAAGGGCGTGAAGAACGCCGCCGCAACGAGGCCGGCGACCAGCATGGCTCGAAAAGCAACCCTGATCCCGTGGTGACGAATGAGCCATATCGCCAGGAAGGGAAGAAGGATCAGGTTGAACGGTCGCATGGCGAGCGCCAGCCCCATGAGTCCTCCCACCGGCAACGGGCGGCCCCAAAGGACCGCCGCGCACAGCAGGGCAATCACCGCCCAGTCCACGTTCGGCTCCGCGTAGATCCCGTTCCAGTGTATGTCCGGAAGAAAGATATAGGCGGCAAGGGCGAGAAAGAGCGGCCCGATGGATCTCATCTTATTGCGAATGCAGATCCCGCCTATTGCAAGCACCACGATCCCGTCGGCGAGCCAACCGGCCCATCGAATATCCAATCCCAGGAAATGGGGAGGGAGATGAGCGAGCCAGAGCCCGGGCGGATACGTGAGCGGGACCTCGGAGCCCACCTGCATCTGATGAAGACCGTAGGGGTTCTCACCGGACAGGAATGTGTCCAGAGCGCTCATGACGAGGGCGAGCATGTCGCGCCTCGCCGGGTTGATCTCCCACTGCCAGAGCCCGCATGCCCTCACGCTGAGACCGGCGGCCACAAGAACTCCCAGAGCGATGATGGGCCTGGGGGGGCGCGCCAGCAACAGCGCAAGTAGAGCGGCGCACAACCCGAGAGCAACGTAGATGCCGGTGTCGAGCTTGGGATAGAGGCGCATACCCTGGTAGGTTCGATCGGACAGGAGAATCCACAGAAGCCCGGCCGCGACCACAGCGGCCCCCCGTATCCACCACGCAACTGCGCCCCTTGCCCAGAACCCCGCGTCGGACGAATCGCCCGTCTCAATGCCCCCGGTATTCGATTCCGTCGATCCGGGCCAGAGGAGTCCGATGGACAGGGCCCACAAGAGCAGGAAGGCGAAGAAGATGGGTGTGGTCATGAACGGATCTCGGTGGAAATCGCCCACGTACACCGTCAGCAAAAGCATGACCGGAAAGCTCAACGCAATCGTTCGGACTGTTCGTTTCACACGCGTCCCTAAGTTGCTCATGTTGACAGAAAACGAAGACACAATATAAGTGACTCGAAATTCACGGTCCATATCAAATGAACATGCTCACCAACTCGTCGAGAGCGATCGTTGCTTTCCTCAAGCCGTCTCCAAACCGGCCTTTCTTCGCTCTTCTCGCCCTGTATTCGGTAGTCCAATTGATCTTCATGAGCGTGGTGCTCTACAAGCACGAGTTCAAGATGACCGACCACACGGTCGCCCTCTACTTCATCGAGAAGTATGTTCTTGATTTCGCGGTGTTTTTCACCGGCAACCTGCTCCTCCTGAGAGTGTTCAAAAAGACTGTTCCGTCGATTGTCTTCTCCATCCTCTACCTGATCCTCATCGCGGTGAACACCCTTGTCTATTACTTCAGCAGCACCTTGCTCGAGCTTCATCATTTCTCTCTAATCACGCCGTACAGCCTGGCCGGCTTCGTGAGCCCCCGGTCGATTCTGATAGCCGCCGTCTTTGTCGCGGCGGCGGCGCTCCTCCGATACCCCATCAGGCGGATCGCGGTCACCTGTTCATGGAAGGCCATTATCAGATGGGCTCTGCTTGGCGCGGCTATCGGCTTGTCCCACATTCCGAGACATATATCGGATCTCAAGAAATCGGACGAGCGCCTCGACCATGTCATCATGGTGTTCAGGAACGCTCAGCTCGAGTATAGCGCCCAGAACCCCGCGGCGAGCTTCTTCAACGACATCGTGCTGCGCGGCTTCTTCGAAAACCTCTACACCATGAAGGGCTCGGATGCCTACCGCAAGTACATGAAGGACTACAACCTTCTGTCGCAAGACTACACCGTATCCGACGACATCAAGCCCTTTGCGAAAACAATCCGGCGATACCGACTCCCCATCGGCAAGCGCGAATACGAGGATCTGAACCTGGAGCAATTCAGGCGGGTCATCATCATCTTCTCCGAGTCCCTGAGCCTGGATCTCCTGCACTGTTACAACCCCCAAATGAAGATCCCGGTCACCCCCTGGCTCTGCTCCGACAAGGTCCGCGCCCATACCTTCAACAACATGATGACGTCGGGATCGCCGACCCTGCAGGGGTTGACCGTCCTGTACAGCAGCCACCCCAATTACAACATTCAGAAACTCACGGGGGACCGGAACTCCCTCATGAAGATATTGAGGAAAAACGGTTTTGAGAACCATTTCATCAGGAGCGCGTCCAAGTTCTTCGCGAACGAGAACATCGTCTTCAAGAAGTGGGGCTTCGACCGGATCCAGGCGCGGGAGGACTTTTTTCGGCGGCCGGATCTCAAGAAATACATCTATGGATGGGGCCTGGAGGATCGTATTCTGTACGACGAGATCGTGGACTTCCTGGACAAAAACAGGAACAAGAAGATCTTTATCTCGGCCCTCGGAACCGACACCCATCCCCTCCATGGACAGCGGCACTTCAAGCACCTGAAGTACCCGGCCCTGCCGCCCGATTTCAACAAGACCTTCGGGCGCGCACGAAATTTCATGAAGGCCGTCCACCACACGGATCACGATCTGAAGAGATTTATTGAGCGCCTCGAGGAGAAGGGCCTGTATACCGAGGAGACCCTGGTGGTCATCACCGCGGATCACTCCTGTCCTCCAAATGCGGTCACGCGCGAGATATCCGGTTACACCGGACAATCCCTGGGCATAATCCCGTTCATCCTGCTTTCGCCCCAGGAGCTACCCGGATTCAACAACGATGCCCTGACATCTCAACTGGATCCGGCGCCGACACTCCTTCACCTGATGGATATTCCGGTCCCCAGGGGATACTGGGGAGACAGCCTCTTTCACCAGGGCAAGCGAAACCCCGCAGTGGGTTTTCACCGGGACATCGTCACCATCGACTCGGGCAAAAAGAAGGCCTACGTGAACCTGAAACGCCTGAAGACACCCGCCGACAAGTCCTTCTACGAACTGTTCTCGACTGTCATTGAGGACTAACAGGAGACAACATGCGAAGGGAACTCATTCTGATAGGAGGCCTGCTTGCGGCCATCGTCGCATTGGGGACATCTGGCGCGAACGCCCAGGATGACGAGATCGAGCCCGGCTGGCACCCCCTGCTGGTGCTGTCCGGCAACTTCGCCCTGGGCCAGACTAAGAATGTTCCTGGCACCGCAAACGGGGTGATCTACAACTTCGGGTACCTTCTCAACAGCGGAATAGGATATCTCAGCGACAACCGCGAGCACGAGTGGCTCAACAGCCTCAAGATGCAGCTCAGCTTCTCCCGCACCGAGGTCGCGGATGCGGTGGTCAAGGGCCTGGACGCCATCGACTTCAAGACGTCGTACCTCTACCATCTTCCCTCGGTCCCATGGCTCGGACCGTTCGTCTCGTTCCGCGTGAACACGTCCATGCTTCCGGGGTACGACATACGCGCCGGCGACACCAATGTCCTGAAGCTCGGCGTGACCGAAGATCTTCAGTTCAGCGACGCCGGAAATCCCATCGACGCTGACGGCAACGTGATAGACGCAAGCCATGAACGCGTTCACACGGTGAACGCCGGAAAGAAAATAGATCTCACCGATGCGTTCGCGCCGTCGACCCTCAAGGAGAGCCTCGGTTTGTTCGCGGTTCCGATCTCCAACACCAGGACGAGGCTGGAGGCAAGAGCAGGCTTCGGTTTGTGGGAGACCTTCGCGAGGGACGGATACGTGATCGATGATAACAACGCGACGGCCGATCTGCTGGAGCTTCGCGCCTTTCAGGATTCGGTCCAGCTAGGTCCAGAAATAGGGTTAACATTTACTGGCATTGTCGATGAAAAGATTACCTATTCTTTTGGCGCCCTGTTCATGCAGCCGGTGTATCACAACGCCCTGACCGATCTTGAGGGAGTCGAGCTGATGAACGTGGAGTTGGAGGCCATCTTGGGAGTAGCCTTGGTGGAATGGATGTCCATCGATTATGCCTTCAAGGCCGTCAGGCAGCCCTTGCTCGTAGAAGACTGGCAGATCCAGAACAGTCTGCTGATGTCCATCAACTTCAACATCGTGGGCGTAGAGATCCCAGAGGAAGAGTGCGACTGCAGCAAATGCCCCGTGGTGGTGGAGGCACAGCCTGATGCTTGAAAAATGACACCCCTCGTAAGTCATCGTGCTATCCTGCCGTAGCTCGGCGGTAGCCGAGCGGAGCAGGACAGACGTCAGACATTCTCAAAAGTCTGGCACCCCTGGAAGGAGAGCGATGAGATACTTTATCATTATCGGGTTTGTAGCCGTGATGATGCTTGGTTGTGATCACGTCGACATCCCGGATGAAGATATCGGCCCGGATTCCGATTCGGACAATGATGCCGACACAGACACTGACACCGATACGGACTCTGACACCGATACGGACTCTGACACCGATACCGGTACTGACACCGGTACCGACACCGGGGATGACACAGATACGGACATCGGCACCGACACCGACGAGTGCGCTGCGCCCGAGGGCATCACCGGGTGGGGCGGCCCATGCCATAGCATCGCCGACTGTCCAGCCAACACTATTTGCATCATGTTAGGTGGCATGGATGACTTACAGGGGTTCTGCGCTGTCGAGTGTTGCAACTTCAATACAGAGGACCCAGCCTACTGCACTAATGTGGCCGGTGGCCAGGAGAGTTGCAGTACCGGCTATTCTCAGGACGGGATCACCTGGGAACCCCCGTTCTACTGCATAATTTTCTGCAACACCCCGGCTGACTGCCCGGCCGGAACCGATTGTGTGGATTCCGGCGCCAGCGCGAATATATGTTATGGTTACGTCTTGTAGAAACACCCTCTTCCTGGATTGAGGAGAATCACATGAAATATAAAATGAAGAGATTGGTGCTCATCACCATGTTTGCCGGTTTGCTCCCGGTTGCTGTCGGATGCGGTGATGATAGCCCTGATGCGGACGAGGATTTCGACATACTCCAGTCGGACAAGCCGCGCGATACCGATCCGGACGTGTCTCAAGGAGATATAGACGAGCTGGCCGACGGTAACCGCGCGTTTGCCTTTGATTTATATTCAGAACTCATCCAGATAGCAGATCCGGCAGAGAGCAACGTGTTCTACTCTCCGTTCAGCATCTCAATTGCGCTGGCCATGTCCTACGGCGGCGCGCGCAACCAGACCGAGCAGGAGATGCAGGATACCATGCACTTCACCCTTGGTCAGGATCGGCTCCATCCGGCCTTCAACAAGGTGGATCTGGAGCTGATGAGCCGCGCCATACCGCCGAACGAGGACGCAGACGACGGCTTCGAACTCAATTTGATCAACTCGTTTTGGGGACAGACCGGTTTCCCGTTCAAGGGCGAATACCTCGACTTGTTGGCAATAAACTACGGCAGGGGATTGCATCTTGTCGATTTCATCGAAGCGCCCGAAGAGTCGCGAGAGATAATCAACGAATGGGTCGCAGAGCAGACCGAGAACCGAATTCAAGACCTGCTGCTCGAGGGAGATATCAACTTCAATGTGCGCCTGGTGCTGGTCAATGCGATCTACTTCAAAGCTGCCTGGGATTTGCCCTTCAAGGATCAGGACACAGCCGACGGTGTGTTCACATTGCTGTCGGGCGGAACCGTGACCGTGCCGATGATGCACCAGGGTGAGCACTTCTCGTACGGAGAAGGAGACGGGTACCAGGCCGTGTCCCTGCCGTATGACGGGGAGCTGCTCGATATGGTGATTATCGTGCCGGATGCAGGGGAGTTCGAGACTTTTGAGATGGGCCTGACCGGGGATGAGGTCAAGACAATTATGGACGGCATGGCATCGGCGCACGCGACACGGGTTACCCTGACTGTGCCCCGGTTCGGATTCGAGTCGAGGTTCAGCCTGAAGGACATCCTGCAGGCGATGGGCATGGTGGATGCATTTAACGATGCTGATTTCAGCGGCATCTCCGATAAATTCTTGAGAATCAGGGATGTGATCCACAAGGCCAATGTAACGGTCAACGAGGCAGGCACCGAGGCGGCGGCCGCCACCGCCGTGATCATGGGCAACGGAGACGCCGACTACGCCACGGTGACGCTCGACCGGCCGTTCATCTTCCTGGTCCGTGACATCCCGACCGGCGCAATCCTGTTCGTGGGCCGGGTCCTGAACCCTGCGGCCTGAACGGAGTTCCCCCTACGCAAAACCGTACAGCTCGCCGTACTTCTTTTTCGCGTATTCGATGAAGAACGTCGGATCCAGTGCGCTGCCGGTTATACGAAAGATCATATCCCTCGGCGAGTAGGTCGCTCCGGGCTCGTGGACCTTCTCCCTCAACCATTTCAGCAACGGCGCGAAATCTCCCGCTGCAAATCGTTCCTCCAGGCCGCCTAACTCCTCTTGTGCCTTGTGGAACATCTGCGCCGCGAAGAGATTTCCCAGCGTGTATGTGGGAAAGTAACCGATGAGCCCCGAGGGCCAGTGGACATCCTGCATTACACCGCTGCTCGCGTCCGGAACGTCGACCCCCAGATACGACTTCATCTTTTCGTTCCAGGCATCCGGCAGGTCCGCCACCGCGATTTCCTTTCGAAGCAGGCCCAACTCCAGCTCGAACCTGACCATGATGTGGAGGTTGTAGGTGATCTCATCCGCCTCCACCCTGATGAGGCTGGGCTTCACCGCGTTTATGGCCAGAAGGAACTTGTCGATTGGAACATCATTGAGCGCCGGGAACTCCGAGAGCGCCCTGCCGTACGCGTCGCGCCAGAATCCCCGCGAGCGACCCACCATGTTCTCCCACAGCCTGGACTGGGATTCGTGCATGCCCAGCGACGCGTACTTCCCGCGCGGCGTTCCCCAGTGTTCCCTCGGGAGTCCCTGTTCGTACATGCCGTGCCCCGCCTCGTGCAGGGATCCGAAGACCGAAGCGTTGAAGAATCTCTCTCGGTAGCGGGTGGTGATCCTGACATCGCCCGGGCCGATCCCGATGCTGAACGGGTGCGCCGACACGTCGATCCTCCCCGCATCGAAATCGTATCCGACCATTGAAATGATATATCGACAAAATCGGGCTTGCGAATCCACCGGGAAGAGCCCGTTCAGCACACTGGTATCCGGCGCGATGCCGGTTTCCCTGATACTATCGAGCAGCGAAACGAGGGCCGGCTTCAGATCGCCGAAGACCTTCTCCATGGATGACGCCGTTTCCCCGGGCTCGTATTCGTCGATCAGGGCATCATACGGTTCTTCGGCATATCCGATCACGTCCGCCTGTTCCACCACCAGGTCCACTATGTCGGCGATTGACGGCGCCAGCGCGCCCCAGTCGTTCTCGGGTCGTGCGCGCTCCCATATGCTCTCGCCCAGGGACGTGGCGCGGGCGAGATCCACCGCCAATCTCCGCGGAATCCTGGTGGACTTGTCGTAGTCTCTTCGCCACTCCCGCACGTTGACGGCCGCCGGGCAAAGCGGATCGGCAACCATCTCGCTACCCTCAACCAGATTGAGGTTCTCGCCTATCCTCTCGTCCGTGGATCGCTCGTGCAGCAGCTTGGTGAGCAAGACCATCTGCTCGGCGCGATGGTCCTTCCCCTTTGTCGGCATGTATGTTCTCTGGTCCCACGCGAGAACCTCGGCCGTGGAGAGGAGATAGGCGGTCTCGATGCTATGCTTTTTCAGCCACTCGTATGCTTTTTGGGAATTCATCTTCGTTTCAAAAACCAGGTCGGTCCTTGAGGCCTCTTAATTAGTAAATCGCTTTCAGGATTACCCCCAGCAGATATTCGGTGGATTCACCTTGTCCCGCAAGGGAGCAGCCGGACCGGGCGCCCAGGATCTTCCCGCCGACCGGAGCCACGGTGCCCGGACCGGTGTCCGTATCCGTCCCGGAATCGGGTATCCCGCCGTCGGGGATACATGATCCGGACGGCATGCACGCGTCCTCATCCTCGTCGCAGGCCATCTCGTCGCACTCTTCGGTGGGCGCGCATTCTACGGGCTCACCTGCCGAAACGCAGGAGCCGTCGTCGCATATCTCCTCCCCGTCGCAGAACAATTCGTTGTCGCAGTCGGCGTCGATGCGGCACATCACCAATCTGATCAACGGATCTCCGTACAGGTTCTGGATACACTTCTGATAAAAACTGACGACCCCCTGGCTGTTGCTTGTCGCCGCGAGAGCTTCTCCCAGAGCGCGCCCCGCCTCCATGCCGTCAAGGAGATTGTTCGAGTACTCGGTCACAATGTCGATCACGTCCCCATCCCAATAATCCGGCTTCTCCCAAATTTCCGTTTCAGGGTCGGGAAAGTGCCAGGTGAGCGCCGCTCTCGACGCCGATACCGTCCCGATGGCTCCGCGCCGCAGGAGGTTGTAGCCGAGGTTGTCCGCGCTCTCCGGATAACCGTTGGAGCACGACCCATGAATGACGAAGGTGGGAGGCGCGGTCTCGAGCATGTGGGAATAGCCTGTCGCCATGAACTCGGGCGACGACATTTCGTTATAGTCGGGGTACTCGTTGTCGTTGTCGGTATTCCATATCAGGCGATAAACGCCGCTGTGGGATCCGTGCCCGGTCCAGAACGTTATCCCGTAGCCGCGCACCCACTGGTCCACCACGTCGGGCGTGTCAATCTGAAAATGGCTTGAGAAAATGCTGGGCTCGAGGCCCTCGTGCTCGTAAAGGGTGGTCCATTCCATACCGCGCGGGGTCAGCACGTCGCGGATGAAGTACTCGCCCACCGATGCGCCGTCCCATCGCCGGCTGTACTGATCGCCGTATTGCATATCAAAGAAATAAATGGAGTTGGGGAGCATCACACGGCGGCGCCAGGAGACGTCACCACTCTCGGATTCCGCCTCGTAGTCAATGATCCGCACGAGCATCTCGTCAACCGCGATCGCCCCGTCGCTGTATACCGGGATCCTTCCCACATAGACGGTTGGTATGAACGCCAGCATGGAGTCCACGTTCTCGCAGAAGGTCCCGTTGCCGTTGGAATCCCAGTTGTCGGTGAGGTCCGAGTAGTAGAAGTCCGTTGGCGCCGGGTTGTCGTCGTAAGACGCGCAGAACTTCATGGGGATGCTGTAGAGCACGTTCCCGGAGGGATCCGGGTTCCCGATCAGGAGGACCCATCCGAGATCGAGGACGCTCTCGTTTTCCACCAGCCACTTTCGTATCCTGTCTTCACGGTTGTCGGCGACGGAGCCCGTGGAATAGTCCCATTCCGCCTCGGTGGCCACGGTCACGCTATAACCCTGGTCGATCCGCATCTGCACGTAGTCGTCCAGGTATTCGCTGTCCTGCTCGACGACGTCGGTGGTTATGACCGCCAGCCCCGGTGAAGACGGCGGCGGTAAACATTCATCGGTGTACCAACCTCGGGCCTCCTCGATGTTGTCGAGAATCCGTCCGGCAAGGCCCTCGGATCTGCAAACGCTCCGGTCACGACTACCCGCGCTAGCCTGTCTCTGATAGCTGACCTCGACCCTGAGCCCCACTGCCTTGATGAGCGTCCCGGCGACAGGGTTGTAACGCACCGGATGGATCTTGACCTCCACGAAGTCATGGCGTCCCAGTTGTTTGACCCCCATCACCGCTTTGCCCCAATCACCTGGGAAGAGCGCGTTCACGCCGTAGACACCCGTATCGTGTCCGTCGACAATCCGGGACGCAAACCGGCCCCATGACAGTTTCCCGTCATTAATGCGAGCAATGGGCGGAGCAGGCGCCACGTCGAACCTGCCGATGATCTCCTCTGTCCCGGTCGCGATCACCTGAACTGTCACAGTTTGCGAATCGGCTTGCGGGGGAATCGCCAGTCTGATCGTCCGCCACGGCAAGGCAGGCTGTCCCGAAACTCCTCCGGTTTCGAACCCGTCCATCCTGACGAGAGTGCTTTCAGTCTTGTCCATGTCGAGATCGACTACCCCTGTCTCCACGTCGAACGAGATCGTCCGAGTCCGGGCCTGTCCCATACCCGACCAGGCGGTGCAGAGGATCGTAAAGAGCAGTGCGAACAATATTCTTCGCAACATCACTTAACCTCCCGTCTGAGCATCCAGCCACTGGTTGATGGCAATCACCGCCGCATCGTCCACACCCTCCATCGAGGAATGCTCCGGCCACAGCCCCGCTGCGGTTCCCACCGTCAGGGCGTGGGTCAGACCGGGGAGCACCTGCTTCGTCACCGTGGTGGAGGCGGTCACCAACGCGGTTTCCAGATCATCGGCGAACTGGGTTGGGATCATGTGATCCTCGTCGCCCATGATGATAAGAGTATCCGGCAACGTTACCGGGCTGGTGATGAGATCTTCAGCAAACAGGCTCTGCCACGACGCGATGTTGTGCCCCAGGTAATAATCTCCATCATAGGTGCCGTTATCCAGGCTCTGGAAGATCGCAATGATGTCGTTTCGCTTTGCCGTGATGAAGTTCCCGCTGGATCCCGCGCTGGTGAGATAACGCTCCCAGATATCATCCGCAAAATCCTTGTAATTGTATCCGACCGGGGAGATCAGGATAATCCCCGCCACGTTGGTTCCCGAATCTTCGGCGATCTTGGCGGCGATGTGCACACCGAGGCCTTGCGCCAGAAGAAACACCTCGCTCGGATCCACCTCCGACATGGCGCTGACCGCAGCGACGATCGCCACCCCGTCGCCGACAAGCTCATCCACGGTGGCCATCTCCAGCGCCCCGGTGCTCGCGCCTTTGCCCCGGGCGTCCATTCGAACCGCCACGGTCCCGGATGCGGCGAGTCGGTCAGCCAGTTGGGAGTACATGTCCACAGCGCCGATTTCCCCGATCCGCGTCATGTGATCCCATCCGGGCAACATGATCACCGCCCGGTGGGGCCCCGCAGAAACGGGATCGTCCACCTCCCCCCCCAGGGAAATGCTACCGGACGTCACTCCCATAGATGTGGTCGTGTAGCCCCCCAAAACCGTCGGCGGGTAGATCTGCGTGGACGCGGGCAGGAGCGAGAGGTTGACCTCCGGCGCCACCGCGCTGACCACGTCCCATTTGTAGTGATGGCGGGTCTCCATATAAACCGGAATCCCGTGCTCGTACCTGAAATCGAGATCGTTGGTATCGTAGACCTCCCCCTCATTGTAATCGCTATGCCAGAGCGGCTTGGCGGAATCCACGGGAAAGCTGACCACCAGCGTATCGACGCCTTCCTTCCCGACCGCGACCACGTCGAAGCGCTCCATCTCCGGCGAGAAGATCGGTATGTACTGGGTCCCCCCTGCGGCCCAGTTGTAACGTTCGGCCAGCAGGAAGGCGAAGAGCGACGAGTGGCTGCCATGGGTATCGACGGGATACTCTCGGTGGTTGAACATTATCAACGGCGCATAGGGCGTGGTGACGGTCCGCGCCCAGTTTCTGCCGCCCACGTCGATTGTGTAAGTGAACTCATTTGTGAAATCGTCGTACGCAAAAGTGTAGCCCCGGGTCACGTTTACCGAGCAATATCTATTATAGACGGTGACATCACCCGAGATCAGGGCGTGGGTGGTCTCGTCGAGCACGTAATTCGCCAGCGTGCGTTGCCGATATATCTCCATATTGGACCATGACTGGTATATGACGATGGTCGCCGTGTCGACGCCGCGAACTTCCACCTGGCCGACGTTGCCCGGATGAACGTCGAAGCTGCTCTTGCCTCGCACGTAATCGAGTTCGTACATGGACATCTCGTAAACATATTCGCAATCATTGTTGCATGGGCCGTCTATGGTGACGGTTCCGTCGTCCCACGTGTTGCCGGCGTCCACGTATCGCCAACCGGGGCCGCTGTCTTCGAGGTCACCCGCGTCGTTCTCGTCACCCCCGTCGAGTCCGCTGTCAACGATTGATCCCTTGTCCCTGTCCCCCCTATCGCAGCCGGGGGCCAGAATAAGAATCAACACCCCCGTTACAATCATCGCTCTCGAAAGAGCGATGTGGCGTATGGCGCTTTCTCTGGTGTGCAAAATCTTCCTCCTGCAAGAGTCCGACGCGAACCGAACTGAACCCCGCTTGTGGAGTATACATTCCTCGAACTTTGTGTACAGCGGTGGAATCCGGACGTGTCGTTTTACCTTATTACTTCTCCGCGTGCCCGCGCGCGTTTTTTTTCACGTGAGCGATCATTGGACCGGTTCATGCGAATGGGAGGGGGGCCGGCTTGGAAAAGTGGTTCGATCGCATTTTTTCGAGCCGAGAGGGAGAAGCGGTGGAAGCGGGGTCTGGCACTGACACTTGACACTTAACCTATTCCAAATACGCCGCGTTCATACCAAGGCCACCCAGAGAAGACTACCCAGGTGCGTTCCCCCGTTTCGACAGCGGTGCGAGACGAACCTTGATTTTCAAAAGTGATGACTATTGATTAAGTGTCAAGTGTCAGTGCCAGACCCCATTTTCCCGGATCTACACCGACGCCCTGGTCGCACAGTCGACCGAAGATAAATCGATGCAGCGCGGAATTCGCATCCGCTTCGGCCGCATCATCGCCGACACCGAGATCGCGGAACATCCCGACGTGGC
>SDBV01004470.1_pt1 | contig 20105 bp, 19 predicted proteins | sample 2277081 | NCBI WGS metagenome assembly SDBV01 (sample SAMN10402039, study PRJNA504765) | marine sediment metagenome | isolation source: marine sediment core GS10_PC15, 223 cmbsf | place: Arctic Ocean: Southern Knipovich Ridge | collected 2010 | reverse complement strand
GGGCGGCCGTGAGGCGCGGCGGCGGCGGGCTCCCGGCCCGTGGCGGCGCCCCGCTGCAGGCCTCGTCGGCGCGGCGTTGACGTCCTGCGAACTTGACCTATAACGGAGGTGCGGCACGGTCAACGTCTGCGCCGGGACCGGGCACAGACGGTTCAGAGCAATTTTTGTGCACCGCACCGCACGGGTCTTTCCTGCAACTTCCGGCAATGAGGATGAGCCAGTGGAGTCGTTACTTAGGTAGCGCGACGGGAGCATGCTCCGGTGGACCATGCCGGTCCATCCTGCTTCCGGGGCGCGCAGTTGGGTTGACAGGCAAAGCATAGGGGAGCCGACCTTCATTCAGATTGGCGTACTGCCGGGCAACGGACTCAGGCAATGGGTACCCGATGCAAGGAGTGTCGAGATGAAATTACTTTTCGTGGTGCCGTTGGCGGGAGCGGGGCTGATTCTGGCAACTGCTCTCGCAAACGGGCAAGACGTCCAGACGAACATGCAAGCGCGCGGCCGCGCAATTCTCGAGCAGAACGCAAACGAGTCCGCGCAGGACGCGACTGACATGTCGTATAGCGAAACCGGGCAAGCCGGCAATCTGCCGGCGCGCGTCAACAATGTCTCGTATGGTGGCACGGCCGATTTCACGGGCGAGTCGGGCGGCCCCCGTTGTGTCACGGGGCCGCAGTGCAGCATTTTTCGCGGCCGCTGACGAGCCGCAGGCTCGATGGGGGCAAAACCGGGAACAAACAGACGGTGCAGTGCCAGGTCTGGCGCTGCACCGCGACGCGCTTCTGACCGCGGGGTGAAAACTTGAGGGGACGCTAAAACCCCGGGATAGATGGCGAATTCAGAAGGAATGCTGAATGCTCATAAGAGCACCCGGCTGGATATGGCCGTACAGAGGGTCATCATCGCCGCCGGAAGTGCCGCCGCCGGAGCCTTTGTAATTCTCCTCAAGACCGAAGCTGTCGTTCCTTTACGACACTTATCAAGCGCTAAATCAGACATTTTTTTCCAAAACGAAACACGAGCCCCCGTCGCTAAAGGCGATTGCGGCTCCGCGTTTCGTACTTGCACTTGTTGAAAGACTGAGTTTCGTCTGTACCGCTCTCGTAAGAGAGGGTTGCTCCTTAAACTCCGCTTGCACTTTTATTTCGCCGCCGCACACATAGCGGCGCGTCGCCGAAGAGCGCAGAAGTGCACAGACGGAAACGGCAAATCCCTCCACTTTACTCATCAGGTACAAGGCAAATGACGAAAACGTGTTTGGCCGGACTGTTGTCCGCAGTCGCGCTGTGCAATGTCGCGCATGCTCAGAACAGTGTCACGCTCTACGGCATTATCGACGAGGGCCTGGACTTTACCACCAACGCAGGCGGCAACCGGAGCTACCAGATGGTGAGCGGCGACACAGCCGGCAGCCGCTTCGGCCTGAAAGGCAGTGAAGATCTGGGCGGCGGCATGAAGGCTATCTTCCAGCTGGAAAACGGCTTTAACACCAACACCGGGGCGATGGGCCAGGGCGATCTGCTGTTCGGCCGCCAGGCGTATGTCGGTTTGTCGTCGGCGCAGTACGGCACATTCACGATGGGGCGCCAGTACGATCCGACCATCGACATGTGGAGCGGCTACACCGCGGCAGGCAACTGGGAAGGCGATCTCGGCTCGCACCCGTATGACAACGACAACGCGGACTGGGACTACCGCATCCAGAACTCGGTCAAGTACGTTTCGCCGACGGTGGCAGGCTTCACGGGCGAAGCCATGTACGGCTTTAGTAACGAGGCCGGTGGCTTCGCGGATAACCGCATGTACAGCGCGGCGCTCCAGTATCAGATGGGCCCGCTTTCCGCGGCCCTGGCGTATATGAGGACCAACAACGGCGGTGCCACAAGCGGTGGTGCAGCGCCGAGCGCGACCGTAGTGTTTATCGGCACTTCGCAACAGAACATCGACGCGGGCGTGTCGTACAAGTTCGCGGACAAGGCGATCGTCTCGCTGGCGTATTCGCACGTCGACATCTATAACCCGACGTACAACGCCTATTTCACTACGCAGCCGGCGGCCGGCACGCAAGACTCATGGAAGTTCGATAACTTCGAAATCAACGGCCAGTACTTCTTTGCGCATGATTTCTGGCTTGGCGCCGCCTATACGTTTACGCGTGCCCACGTTTCCACGGTGACGGGCAGCTCGGATCCAAACTGGAACCAGCTGTCGCTCATGCTCGACTACGACCTGAGCGCTCGCACCTCGGTTTACGTGCAAGGAGCCTACCAGCACGCGGACGGCAAGACCGGCCAGGACTTCGACTATGCGAACATCATGGGTGCGCCGAGCCAGTCGTCGAGCTGCAATCAGATGGTGTATCGCATCGCGATGATGCACCGCTTCTAAAGCCAACGCGCTTTAGCTTCAGCACCGGAAAACACGGGCCGCATTGCGGCCCGTGTTTTTTTACTATTGCGTGTTTTAGCGGTTATTCTGATTCGATTCGCTTGCTTTGTTTCCGTTCAATAGGACTCAGAAGGCTCGCTGTAAAGAACATGTCTTGGTGTTTCATCCAATGCACATCAAAGTGACGGGTTTTTCATCTTTGTGCCGCCCGGTATTTATTCACGCAGGGCTATGATGCCGAAACCAAGCCGATCAGGCTCACGTTCTTAACGCATCAACAAGCGAGGAGCCGATGACGGTGTCCGCTCTGGAATTTGGCAAGGTACGGGGAACGACGATCTCCACCGACACCCAGCATATGCCTTCAACGCCCCGTTCGGACCAGCGCTGGCATACGACAACCTTTAGATGGCTCTCCGCTTACGCCGCGATCTTTTCGCTGTGTTTCATGGCCTTGCTGGGTTTTCTCGAGTATTCGGTGGGCGCGGCAATGGAGCGCGAGGCCGACAGCGGGATTCGCTGGCAGATGCGCTATTTCGATTCGAAAAGCGACGATCAGGTCGCTCTCGTGATTGGCCGCAGGCTCGAACACGAGAATGGGCACTCGAATTACTACGGCCTGTTTGCGCCAGACGGACATCGTCTCGCAGGAGATATCGTCGCCATGCCGCCTGGTCTGAAGCTGGATCAGGCGGGCGAATCGCATAGTGCGTCGACTGGCCGCACGCTTGTGCTGGCGGACAACCCTTCGATGCCCACGGTACGGGTGATGGGGGAGACGCGCGACAACGGCGTCAAGCTCGTGATCGGCCGCAGCCTCGCCGACGTGCGGCACGTGCGCGAGGAATTGACCAAGGCGCTGATCGGCGGCGGCTTGCTATGCCTCGTTCTCAGTCTTGCTACCGGCTTGTTGCTCAGTCTGCACCAGATGCGCCGTGTCACGGCCATGCGGCGCGTGACGACGCGCATCGCCAACGGCGATCTTGCACAACGCTTGCCGACCGGCGGCCGCGACGAACTGGACATGCTGTGCCACCTCGTCAATCACATGCTCGACGAAGTGGAGCGTTTGATGAACGAGGTCAAGGGTGCGTGCGACGGCATTGCACACGATCTGCGCACACCGCTGGTACGCATGCGCCTGCAACTGGCGAATCTTGCCGAACGCGTGCGCATGGGCGGCGATGAACCCGCTAACGCACTGCTTGCCAATGCACGGGCGGAAGCCGATTCGATTCTCGAACGCTTCGGCGCGATGCTGCGCATTTCGGAAATCGGCGCATTGCAGCGGCGCAGCGGCTTCGATGAGGTGGCCTTGCAGACGCTCGTCGACGAACTGTGTGACCTGTATCAGCCGCTTGCCGAGGAGAGAGCGATCGTATTGGCGTCGCGCATCGAAGCGGTCGAACCGGTTCATGCGGACCGCGCCTTGCTGTTCGAGGCATTCAGCAACCTGCTCGACAATGCGATCAAGTTTGCCCCGCAAGGCGGCGATGTCAGCGTCGAGCTGCATGCAGGGCGGGCCGGGCCGCAACTGGTGATCGCCGATAACGGACCGGGCATTCCGGTCAGCGAGCGCAACGCGGTCCTCAACCGCTTCTATCGCGTCGAACAGACGCGCGATGTGCCGGGCACTGGCCTCGGACTGGGTATTGTCTCGGCCGTCATCCGGCTGCACGACTTCGAGCTGCATATTGGCGGCGAAGATCGCGGCACGACCATCACCATCGATTGCTGGCCACACAACCTGCAGTAGGTCATAGGCTTAGATGAGAATCCTGCTGGTTTCGTCCTCCGAGGCGGAGACGGTTTACCTACACAAGGCGTTTAGGGAAAGCGCGCACAGCGTGCATGCAGCGGACAACCTGCGCTATGCCCTTTACCTTGCGGCGCACGAAGAATTCGATGCGATCGTGATTTCCGCCGTGGGCATCGTCCTGATGACCGCGCTCTTTGACGCCTTGCCCGAACTGGCCCGCTTGCCGCGTGCGCCCGCGGTGATCGTGGCGCTCGTCAACGGTACCTCGCAGGATCGCGCGCGCGTGCTGCGCGCCGGCGCGGATGCCTGCTTTGTACAACCGTATTCGTTTCTCGAGATGCAGGAGCGCCTGCTGGCGTTGCATCGTGCGTCGCTGGCACGCTCTGCGCAACCGTCGGCCCATGTGCTTTCGCTGCGACTGGACCCGCTAACGCGCGATCTGGTTGAAGACGGCAGGCGCGCATTGATGACCAAGCGCGAGTATCTGCTGATTGAGTGTTTGTTGCGCCAGGCGAATGCGCCTGTGGCGAGAGATCAGTTGATCCGCTATGCGTGGCCGGACAAGGAGGATGTCGACCCCTCCAGTGTCAACCTGGTGGTGTCGCGCCTGCGGCGCAAGCTGGAGACACATGGCTTCAGGGCGAGAGTGGAAACCATTAGCCGCTACGGCTATCAGTTGGCCTCGCGCTAAGCGGCGCGGCCTCGCCTTGCGATTGCCCACCCGCATGCGAAGCGGGCACGAACGCCAGGCGAGGCGGATTATGCAGGTACCGTTTCAATGATGCGCATATAGCGTGCTGTCCAGATAGGAGAGCTGACCATCCCGCTCTGCTTTCACCAGACTCCTGTACACCTGCGCGCGGCTCCTGGCGGCGACTGGCTGGCCATAGGGCGCGACCCACTGTCCGGATGCGTCGGTGCTCGAGGCAGTGGTGAAGCTGGGGTTGGCGGATCCCGGCTGCGGGTTGTTCGATCCGGTAGCGGTCTGGGCAAATGCGCTGGTGCTAGCCGCAAGGCTGATGAGTGCTGCCAGCATGACGATCTTCATGATGGACTCCTCGGTAGCGAAAACTGGGGTGGGCGGCCCGCGCCGCGGGACGCCGCCGATGGGGGCGAGCAGGCTAGAGAGCAATTCAGCAGCCCGCCTCGCGCGACCCATGAGATTCGACGACGCGTGTTCCGCGAAGCGCTTAAGGATGCGCGTACACGACGCTGTTCAGGTAATTGAGCTGGCCGTCCTTTTCTGCCTGGACGAGTTCGCCGTAGACCTGGGCGCGGGTTTTCGGGGCGATGGCCTGTCCATACGGCGGCACCCACGCGCCGTCTTGCGGCGTGGCGTTCGACATGGCGACGGTAGTCGACGTGTCGTTAGCCGTAGCGGCCGTGGCCGGGTTGCTTTGCGCAAAGGCCGTGCCGGTTGCGAGAATGCCAAGCAATGCGGCGATGTGAATGACTTTCATGATTGCTCCTTCATGCGAACGATGGGTTGGGACCTGGGTTGTACCGCTTGACGCGATGCGCGTCTCGGTAAGAAGCAGAATAGAGAGGTAGGCCTATCGCAACGCGAGCATGAAGGTGAAGAGATTTTTAATCTGATGCAACGCCTAGCCAAGAATGTAGCCGGATCCCCTGACGGTGCGGATCTGTGGATACTCTCCGGCCGCGCTGACTTTCTTGCGCAGGCGTCCTACGTGAACGTCGATGAGGTTGGTGCCCGGATCGAAGCGGCAGCCCCAAACGCCTTCGAAAATCATCGTGCGTGTGAGCACCTGACCCGGATGACGCATCATGTATTCGAGCAGCTTGAGTTCGGTTGGCTGAAGCTCGAGGGCCTCGCCGTGATGAGTGGCTTTGCGCTTGAGCAGATCCAGCTCGAGTTCGCCGACCCGCAGGCGGGTTTCGGCATGGGGCGCCGGCGCCTTGCGTCTTAGCAGCACTTCGGCGCGCGCGACCATCTCTTCGCGTGCAAACGGTTTGGTCAGATAGTCGTCACCGCCTGCCCTCAAGCCGCGCACACGTTCATCGACATTCGACATGGAACTGACCAGCAGCACGGGCGTGTCGATGCCCACATCGCGCATGGCGGCGAGGATCGTCAAACCGTCCAGATCCGGAAGTGTGCGGTCCAGCGTGACGAGGTCGTAGGGAAACGCCATGATTCTGGCGATGCCGTCGCGTCCGCAACGCGCGACGTCGACCTCATAGCCGGATCCGGAGAGCGAACTCAGGATCTCCTGGATCATCAATTCGTCGTCTTCTACAGAAAGAACTTTGGGCATGGTTCATACGCGCAAGTAGCAGGGGCGTGAGTCGAACCGGCACGCATCGCGCTGGTCACCTCCAGCGCGGACGATTGAGTGGCTCACCTCGCTATCATCGCTGCGTGCTTGTAACCTGGCGTCGCCAGGCGGATTAAGTGTTTTTAATCGTTTTGCAACGAGCGAGCGGGCTTAGGCGCAATGCTGGTAGCGCCGCGCGTGAGACGGTACAGTGTGAGGTGAGGGCGGCGACGTACTCGCTCGCGGCTTCATTGTTTATTCACTCGGCTCTTCATGTATTCCAAGTTCATCAAATGGCTTTTCATTGTCTGCCTGCTCGGCAGCGGTACGGTCTATTCGGCGCTGATCCTGCTGCTGTTCCCTTTTGCCGGCCGCTCCGGGCGCTACTGGCTGGCGGCGCAATGGTGTCGTGCAATGGTTGCATGGATGCGCTGGCTGCCCGGCGTCACCTGTTCGGTTGAAGGGCTCGAGCATCTTCCGCCTGGGCCGTCCATCCTGTTGTGCCGCCACGAATCGACGTGGGAAACACTCGCATTTCTCGCGCTGTTTCCACGGCGTGTCAGTTTCGTGTTCAAGGAGGATCTGCTGCGCATTCCGTTCTTCGGCTGGGTGCTGCGCGGCCTCGATATGGTCAGCCTGAACCGGGGTTCACCGCGCCAGGCGCATCAGGCGGTCACGCAGGACTGTGCCGAGCGGCTCGCCAAGGGCGATGTGGTCGTGATCTTTCCGGAGGGCACTCGTGTGCCGCACGACGCGCCGCTGCGGCTGACATCGGGCGGTGTTCGTCTCGCTTGCGCGACCGGCGCGCCGGTCGTTCCGGTGGTGCACAACGCCGGCAAAGTCTGGCCGGCGAAGGGATGGCCGGTCAGCAAGGGGCATATTCGGGTTGTCGTCGGCCCGGAGTTTTCGTCTCGCGACGTCTCGCAGCAGGAGCTGAGCCACGCCGTGCACGACTGGATGAAAACGGCATTGCTGGAGCTTTGAGCCGCGCGCAGCGTTGCTGGGCATGGCCGTTTCAGGCCTGCAAAAGCACATAAAAGCAAATGGCCCGCCGAGGCGGGCCATTTGCAGCAAGGGGGAACGGTTGTTCCGGCCTGTTACAGCGGCGTGATGTTTGCCGCTTGCTTACCCTTCGGGCCCTGCTTCACTTCGAAGCTGACCTTCTGGTTTTCTTGCAGCGACTTGAAGCCGCTTCCCTGGACTTCAGAGAAATGCGCGAACAGGTCTTCACCGCCGCCATCAGGCGTAATGAAACCAAAACCCTTTGCATCATTGAACCACTTCACAATACCGGTTGCCATTTTTCAATCCATTCAATTTAAATGTCGCGTCCGCGTTTGCCGCGTCTTCGCCCCGCGACCGACCGCGAAGAATGCCTTTGTACCACGCTGATAACAAACCTGCCAATCACCATGTCTCAGTATCGCGTTCTAATTGATCAAATAATGGGTAAATTACGTTGTGAAAATGTAATGTATTGCGGGGGGAAAGCACCTGCTGCCTGGGGGCGCGGTGCAGGGAAACGTACTGATTGGTTAACCGTATGAGCCAATCCGCATTCATTCCAAGCGTCCCGGCGCAATCGGAGAGCGACTTCAAGGTGACGGCGTCGTCGCGCCTCGCCGGCTATCGGCGTTTTTTCGGGGTGTTGAGCGTGGTTCGCAAGACCGACGGCAAGTTGTTGTTTCCGTTCGACGGTGCGCCTGAACTCGGACCCTATCCGACCAAAGTCGAGGCGCTGGCCGCTGCGCAGGTGTACGGCGAGCATATCGTCGCCGCTGATCTGGCCAATCCGGAGCTATAGCAACGGGTTCGTTGCGGCGCGCACGACGGGCGGTGTTGCGCCAAACCAACCACCGGGCGCAGTCGCATCCTTCTCCATACAAGCGATAAGGCCTCTCGGGCCGTTTACTAGACGACTGGTCTACTTTGCTGGAGAATGAGCGCCACCATGAGATCCAGCCACCCGCAAGTCCGCCGCCACATCCTCGATTCCGGCAGGGCATTGATTACTCATCGAGGCTTCGTCGCAGTCGGTCTCAACGAAATCCTCAAGACGGCCGATGTTCCAAAGGGCTCGTTCTATCACTACTTCGGTTCGAAAGAGCAGTACGGCCGCGAGTTGCTGGAGCAATACGTCACTGATTATGCGCAGCGCCTCGATCAACTGTTCGGGGGCGGCGAGGTCAACGCGCGCGACAAGCTGCTGCTCTACTGGAGCGAGTGGCAACGCGAGCAGCTGGAGGCCGACTGTCCGGACAAATGTCTGGTGGTGAAGCTCAGCGCCGAAGTGGCCGACCTCTCCGATGACATGCGTGTCGTATTGCGCGACGGCGTGCAGCGGCTGATCGAGCGGATTGCGGCGCTGATCGAGGAGGGGGGCAGGGACGGCTCGCTCTCGCCCGCACTCGACGCGCGCGAGCTTGCCCAGACGCTGTATCAGTTGTGGCTCGGCGCTGCTCTCGTGACGAAGCTGCGTAGAGATGGGGGCGCACTTGCGCATGCCATGTCGGTCACCCAGAACATGTTGCGCAGTGCATGACACGGCCGCGCGTTGCGCGGTTCCTTTGAGCAACAGTCATACGTTAAAGGAAGATGGACATGAACATCCTGATGGTTCTCACGTCCCACGACCGCCTTGGCAACACAGGCAGGGCGACCGGTTTCTGGCTGGAAGAGTTCGCGGCGCCTTACTACACGTTCAAGGATGCGGGCGTCACGCTTACGCTCGTCTCGCCCGCGGGCGGACAGCCGCCGCTCGATCCGAAGAGCGATGAGCCGGATGCGCAAACGCCGGCCACCGAACGCTTTAGGGCCGACAAGGACGCGCAAGCGGCACTGGCTCATACGAAACGGCTTGCCGAAGTGCGCGCAGCCGATTACGACGCCGTGTTCTATCCGGGCGGCCACGGCCCGCTGTGGGACCTTGCCGAGAGCGCGGATTCGATCGCGCTGATCCAGGCGTTCGACCAGGCTAACAAGCCAGTCGGCCTGGTCTGCCATGCGCCAGGCGCGCTGCGTCACGTCAAGGCAAAGGACGGTAGTCCGCTCGTGAAGGGCAAAGAGGTCACGGGCTTCGCGAATAGCGAGGAAGCCGCGGTGCAGTTGACCGACGTGGTGCCGTTTCTTGTCGAGGACGAATTCAAGCGTCTTGGTGCTCATTACACCAAAGGCGCGGACTGGCAGCGCCATGTGGTTGTGGATGGCCTGCTGGTGACGGGGCAAAATCCGGCGTCATCCGAAGGCGTGGCCGAGGCGTTGCTCGGCTTGCTCGAAGAGAAGCGCTAAGGCTTCACGGCCGTGCTGGTGTCATCCCTTAACTCCTTCCCCGCAGAGGTTCAATTTGCGTAGCGCTATTCATACAACATTCGGCAATCCATCTGAAGTCCTAACTGTTGGCGAACGGCCGACACCGGAACCCGGTGCCGGACAGGTGCGCATCAAGGCCACGCTCGCGCCGATTCACAACCACGACTTGTGGACGATCCGCGGGCACTATGGCTACAAGCCGCCGTTGCCTGCGGTGGCCGGCAGCGAGGTGGCGGGTGTGATCGATGCGGTGGGTGAAGGTGTCGCGCACGTGCGAGTCGGCCAGCGCGTGGCTGTCGCGGGCGTGCACGAGGCGTGGGCCGAGTACGTGCTCGCGCCTGCCGGTGCTGTGGTGCCGCTGCCCGATAGCGTGAGCGACGAAACCGGCTGCCAGCTGATTGCCATGCCGCTGAGCGCGGTGATGCTGCTGGAGTATCTCCATCTCCAGCCGGGCCAATGGTTCGTGCAGAACACGGCGAACGGGGCGGTGGGTAAAACGCTCGCAATGCTGGCTGCCGCGCGTGGCATCCATGTCGTCAATGTGGTGCGCCGCGATGCGGGTGTGGCGGAATTGGCCGAGGTGGGGATCGGCAATGCGGTATCGACGGAAAGCGCGGGCTGGAAAGACCGGGTGCGTGCGCTGCACGGCGACGCGCCGCTCGCTGCGGCTGTCGATTCCGTGGGCGGCGATGCGAGCGGAGAGTTGTTCAGCTTGCTGGGCGAAGGCGGCACGCTGGTTTCGTTCGGCGCGATGTCGGGGGAGCTGATGCGGCTGAGCTCCGGCGATGCCATCTTCAAGCAGGCCACCGTCAAAGGCTTCTGGGCGAAGAAGGTCTCGGAGGACACTTCGAGTGCCGACAAGGCGCGCATGTTCGGCGACCTGCTGCGTCTTGCCGCCAGTGGCGAGCTGCGTTTGCCGGTTGAAGCCATCTTCGATCTGAACGATGTCGCACAGGCCGCTGCCGCCAGCGACAAGCCCGGCCGCAAGGGCAAGGTGTTGCTGCGCTTCTGATCCGAGTGTTGAACTGCCGCGTCGCGTCGCCCCGTTCTATCTCCGGGGCGGTGCACGCGGCGCCTCGTTGTAATCATCTGACAATAACAAGCTGTTCTGATTGAATCCAGCGTCATCCTCGCGGGCGACGCGCACGCTTACGCTTTCTTACCGGCGCGCCATTCGCGATGCGCCAGCACCTCAATTTCCGCACCCCCTTGCCGTTAACTGACTCACGTAGTGGGATTCAGCATGGCTCTCACGACGCATGGCTCCCGTCTCGTAACCGACCAGGCATCAAATTGAAACCGTCGTGCGCCCCCAGTTCGCCCAGCCAGTATGATGCGCACAACTTCGCAATCGACAGCGATAGCTTAGCGCCTCAGAACCAGCTCTTTCTGTCGTACTTCTTCGCGTGGTACCGGCGTCATCAGAGCGTCGATGTCCGTTACGCCGGTGTGGCGACGGCAGCGGGCTTCGGCACGGTCGCGCTGTGCCTGCTGATACCGCAGTGGTTGGGTCTGACCGGTTGCACGCCGTCACACGCGGTGATGACGGCCGCCGTCATCGCAGGAGCCTTGCTGGCAACGTTGCTCTATTGCTCGCTCGTTACCGAGCGCGCGAAGCAGGCCGCGGCGACGTCGCTCGCCGGCGCGTTGCTGGACGCCAACCGGGAATGGGTGAGCCTGATTGGACTCGACGGCCGCCTGCTGCGCATGTCCGAGTATGGCGCATGCCTGATCGACGCCGACTCGCCTGCGCAGCTCACCGGTGCGCAATGGCTCTCGTTCTGGAACGACGCCGATTGCGCGCCGGCTGCAACGGCGTTTGCAGGAGCACTGGCGGGACATCGCACCTCATTTCGCGGGCTTTCGCGTACGGCGACCGGACAGCCGAAATGGTGGGATAGCCGGCTCACGCCGGTCAAGAACAATGCGGGACGCGTGGTTGCAGTCGTGGGCGCCGCGCTCGACGTGACGAACCAGACCGATCTTTTGGCGCAGTTGCAGGCCAAGAACGAACTTGTATCGGAGATGGAAGCGCATACGCCGGTGGTGTTCTACACGTATAGCGCCGATTTCAAGTCGTTCCACTATGTCAGCGCGGGTAGCTCGAAGGTGTTCGGCATCGAACCTCACGAACTGCAGCTCAATCCAACCGCCTGGATGGACTTGGTGTTCGAAGAGGATCTGCCGTTGCTGCGCGCCGAAATGCATCGGATCGTGAGCCAGTCGGTCGAAGGGCGGGCTGAGTACCGCATTCGCAAGACCGATGGTTCGATCCGCTGGTTGCGCAGCACCGGCTACCCGGTGCTCGCGAGCGACGGCACCGTGCTGCGCATCATCGGCACAGCCGAAGACATTACCGGCGAGCAGGAGCGCATCGCCACGCTCGACAAGCTGGCCTTCACGGATTCGCTGACCGGCCTCGCGAACCGGGCGGCGCTGTTTCGCGAGATGGAGGAGCGTTGTGCGGTGCGTGCGCCATTCGGTCTGATGTTCGTGGACCTCGATCGCTTCAAGGTGTTGAACGATACGCTCGGGCACGTCGCGGCGGATCGCCTGCTAAAGGGTATCGGCGCTGTCATCAAGGCGGCGCTGCCGCCGGACGCCTATGTTGCCCGGCTCGGCGGCGATGAGTTCGCAGTCCTGATCGGCAGCATCGCAGATAAAGCAGGACTCGAATCGCTGGCGCAGGCGCTGCTGACCGAACTCTCGCGCAGTGGCCGCAACGACAGCGCGGGCACATTCGTGACCGCGTCGATCGGCATATCGCTGTATCCGGAGCATGGTGTGCATCACGAGGCGCTGCTCACGAGTGCGGATGTCGCGATGTACGCCGCCAAGAAGGCGGGTCGCAATTGCTTCATGTTCGCCGGCAAGGAGGCTGCGGAAACCATCGACGATTTCGCACTGGAACGCGACGTTCCAGAAGCGCTGGCCTCCAATCAGTTCCTGCTGCACTACCAGACGATTCACGAGCCGCGTACATTGTCGGTGCACAGCACCGAAGCGCTGATTCGCTGGAAACACCCGCGCCGCGGTCTGATTCCGCCTGGCGTGTTTGTGCCGATTCTGGAAGAGACCGGCTTTATCGCCGAGATCGGCTCATGGGTGCTCGATCACGCGCTGGGTCAGCTCGCGCATTGGCGGCGTCTGGGCGCCGGCAATCTCGGCATGTCCGTGAACGTCTCGGCCCGCCAGCTTCGCGGTGACGCAATCGTCTGGGAGGTCGACCGTGCGCTAAAGAAATTCGGCGTTCCACCCGCGCTGCTTGAAATCGAGTTGACCGAAACGGCATTGATGGAAAATCCGGACCGCGCGCAAAAGGTGATTGCGGCGCTGAAGTCACTCGGCGTGCGCATTGCCATTGACGATTTCGGCACCGGGCATTCCACGCTCAAGTATCTCGCAGACTTCGCACCCGACACGCTCAAGATCGACCGCTCGTTTACATCGAAGCTGGTAAGCGACCCGGCTACCCAGAGCATCGTGGAAGGTATTGTCGGTCTGTCGCGCAAGCTGGGTATCAAGGTCGTCGCGGAAGGCGTCGAAGAACAGCAGCAACTGGATATTCTGCGCGGCGTGAAATGCGACTTCGTACAAGGCTTTTTCTTGTGCCGCCCGCAAGCGCCGGCTTATCTCGAGCGCGCGTTGGATCTGCACGTTGGTGAAGCCGCTTTAAGCATTTAACACTGGCCGCACAATGCGACGCACGACCTGCGTCGCCTTCCACAGTACAAGAGCCGTAACCTCGCGTTACCAATCTCGCACAGACGTTTCACCTGTAAATGAGAACCGTCCATAAACTCCCGTCACTGCCTCTATCGCTGAGCGTGCTTAGCTTTACCTTGCGGGAGAGACCAATGCAACGAATACGTAATCCGCTAGTCACCGCCCAACTGGACGGCACGCAGCTATGCGCCGACTACTGCGGGCAAACCGGCCGGCTACGGATTCTCCAGGCCAACACCGTGCTAAGGGAGTGGTTTCCGCCGAATTCGTGGATCGCCATTGCCTCGGTGGCCGGGGCCCGCAACTGGGGCACACGTCCCGATTCGGCCGAACTGCGGGCCCTGCTGGAAAGCCAGGCATCCTTACTGCGCCTTTGAGCGCACATCCCTCCCCACTTTCTCCGCCAAACATGAGTTTTTAGAATGTTTGGTTCCCAAATTAGTCGCTTGTCCACCCTCGTCACGCGGAGAAGAATCCTGCCCATGCGCCGGTGGCATGGAGTCCATAGCCGCCGGTAATGCGTTTCTCGCTGCGTTTTTCGCACTACGCCACCAGGTAAGGACTATGCGACTCGATCGGAATTTTGTTAACGGCCAGTTCATCGAACCCGCAACCGACGAACTCATTTCCGTCTACAACCCCGCAACCGGGGCCTTGATTGCCCAGGTTGCGGGTGCTTCAAAGGACGAAGCGATTGCCGCGGTCAACGCCGCTGCGGCGGCACAGAAAGGCTGGCGTAAGTTGCCCGCTGCCGAGCGTGCGGTCTTTCTGCACAAGCTGGCCGATGCCTTGACCGAATGCGCACCGGCTATTGGCGCCGCGCTGGCGCTGGAGTCGGGCAAGAGCGTAGCCGATGCGGCCAGCGAAGCCATCTACGCCGGCCAGATCACCCGCTATCACGCGGAATGGGCGCGCCGTATCGAAGGCGAAGTCATTCCGAGCGACACCCCTGACGAGAACCTGGTCCTGCATCGCGAGCCGATCGGTGTCGTTGCGTGCCTGATTCCGTTCAACTATCCGGTCTACACGTTCATGCGCAAGATCGCGCCTGCGCTGATCTCCGGTAACACGGTGGTGGTGCGGCCGAGCAACAACACGCCGACCTCGGCGTTTGAAATTGCCCGGGCAGTCGAACGCGCCGGTCTGCCGGCAGGGGTCGTCAACATTCTCGCCATGAGCCATGCGACGGCTGAAGAAGTCTGCACGCATCCGGCCGTGGGCATGATTACGCTGACGGGCAGCGTCAGCGCCGGCCGCAAGGTGCTCGAATACTGCAAGGCGAATATCGCCAAGCCCTCGCTCGAACTGGGCGGCAAGACGCCGGCGATCATCGAACCGGATGCCGATCTCGAGAAGGCCGCGCGCGAACTGGTCGCCTCCAAGACCACGCATTGCGGCCAGTTGTGTACGGCAATCGAACGCGTATATGTGCATGAGAGCGTGCATGAGCGTTTCGTCGCGCTGCTCAAGTCGCACATGAGCGCTGTGAAGTTCGGCGACCGCGCCAGCAATCCCGCGCTGATGGGGCCGCTCGTGAACGAAGCTTCGCGCCAGTCGATTCACGCGATGGTCGAGCGTGCGCTTGATGCGGGCGCGACGCTGGAGACGGGCGGCGTACTCCCCGGCGGCGAAGGCTTCTTCTATCCGGCCACGTTGTTGACGAACTGCCGCCAGGACATGGAGATCATCCAGGAAGAAACCTTCGGCCCGATCATGCCGGTGGTCAAGTACAGCACGCTCGACGAGGCGCTCGAGATGGCCAACGATCACCAGTTCGGATTGTCCTCGGTCCTCTATACCGAGAACTATCGCACGGCCATGAAGATCGCCAACAGCATCGAAGCAGGCGAACTGTATGTGAACCGCACGCCGGCCGATCCCTACCAGGGCTTCCACGCAGGCTGGAAACGCTCGGGCCTCGGCGGCGACGACGGCAAGCACGGCATGCTCGAATTCACGCAGACGCGTCTCGTGGTGATGAAGTACTGAGTCGCCGCTCAACCCAATCCGGCGTGCCGCTCATGGCGGCGCGCCTTTTCTGAACCTGCAGACACGCGCAAGCGCACTGCAACCATAACAAAGATATCGGAGACTCGGCAGAGCCGGCGCAGCCACGCGCTGCTGGCCTTGTGTGTCTCCCAGGAGCACCTCAGTGTCATCTCAATCTGTTCAGTCCAACGCCTCGCTGGCCGTTTCTCACGAGGCCGCCTTGCGCGAAACCAAAGCGCAGCGCTATATCCAGTTGCTGCTGCTGGTAATCGCCGCCGGCGCGATCTACCCGATTCTGTATCTGCGGCAGGTGTATCAGCCGACCATGCTGGAAGTGTTCCATATCACGGACAGCCAGCTCGGTTACCTGTATTCGTCGCTGGGGACCATCTTCCTGCTGAGCTATCTGCCGAGCGGCTGGCTCGCTGACCGCATCGCACCGCGTCTGCTCATCTGCTTCTCGCTGATTGCAACCGGCCTGCTGGGCCTGTGGTATTCAACTGCGCCGTCGTTCCATATGCTGATGGTCATCTTCGGCGGCTGGGGCCTCTCGACCGGCCTGACCTTCTGGGCCGCGGTGATCAAGCGTGTGTCGATGATCGCCGGTCCCGATGAGCAGGGCCGGTTCTTCGGCTTTCTCGACGGCGGCCGTGGCCTGATCGAGGCGATGCTGGCAACCGTGGCCATTACGTTGTTTGCCTGGGTCACGCAGACGCGCGGCGAACCGGTCGCGGCGGGTTTCAGGCTGGTGGTCTATATGTACGCGTTCCTGTGCATTGCGCTCGGTCTGCTGCTCGCGCTCGTGAAGGATCCGCAGGGTAGCAAGGACGCCGCCGCAAGCGCCGTCTCGCGCAAACGCAGCAATGTGCTCGTCGATCTGAAAACGCTCGCCGCGATTCCGGAGTTGTGGCTGGTGGCCGCGATTGTGTTCTGCGGTTATCAGGTGTTTTGGGCAACCTACAGCTTTTCCGCCTATCTGCATGAAGGCGCGATTGGCCTCTCCGTGGTGATGGCCGGCACGATTACCACGCTCAAGCTGTGGATGCGGCCTATTGGGGGCATTGGCGGCGGCTTTCTCGGCGACCGCTTCTCGAAGATTTCGGTGCTGGTGATTGCGCTGTTCCTGGCGGCTCTCTCGCTGCTGGGATTGATCGCAGCGCCGGGGATCGGCAGCCACCTGGCGCTGGTGTTCCTCGTGTTGTTCATCGGCATTCTGACTTACGCGATTCGCGGCCTGTACTGGTCGTTGCTCGACCGCTGCAACGTGCCGGTCGAAACGATGGGGCTAGCGATCGGCCTGATCTCGGTACTGGGCTATTCGCCGGACGTCTTTCTGCCGCTCATCAACGGCTATCTGACGCAGACTTACCCCGGTGTCTTTGGTTATCAACTCTACTTCGGCTATGTGGCCGCAGTGGCCGCGCTGGGTGGCTGTGCCGCACTCGCGCTTAGAAACATGCTTAACAGGAAAGAAGGTGCGTAAATGAAAGTCGTCTCGCTCGAAACGCATATTGTCGCCGTACCGCCGCCGCATCTGGGCGGCATGTACTGGATCTTCGTCAAGCTGAAGACGGCTTGCGGGATTGAAGGCGTCGGGGAAATCTATTCGGCGACGTTCCACCCGAACGCGATGACCCACATCATCGACGACGTGTTTAGCCGCTATCTGCTCGACAAGGATCCGCACCATGTCGAACGGCTATGGCGCGAAGCGTATTCGAGCGGGTTTACGCAACGCCCCGACCTGACGATGATGGGCGTGGTCAGCGGTCTGGAAATGGCATGCTGGGACATTATCGGCAAGGCTGCCGGCAAGCCGGTCTACGAACTGCTGGGCGGCATGGTCAATGAACGGCTTCGTTCGTACACCTACCTGTACCCGAAGAATAGCCGCGGCGAGTACGACTACGACGATCCTGATCTTGCCGCAGAGTGCGCAGCAGAGAACGTCAAGCGTGGCTTTACCGCGGTCAAGTTCGATCCGGCCGGACCGTATACCGCGTACTCCGGGCATCAACTGTCTCTGGAAGTGCTCGACCGCTGCGAAACGTTCTGCCGCAAGGTGCGTGAAGCGGTGGGCAGCAAGGCCGATCTGCTGTTCGGCACGCACGGCCAGATGGTGCCGTCGTCGGCCATCCGGCTCGCCAGGCGCCTCGAGAAATACGACCCGCTGTGGTTCGAAGAGCCGGTGCCGCCTGGGCAGGAAGGTGCGATGGCGCAAGTGGCGCAGCACACCAGCATTCCGATTGCAGCCGGCGAGCGCCTGACCACCAAGTACGAATTCTTCAAGCTGCTGGAAGCGGGCGCAGCCTCGATTCTGCAACTGAATGTGGCGCGCGTTGGCGGTCTGCTCGAGGCAAAGAAAGTGGCAAGCATTGCCGAGGTGTATTACGCGCAAATCGCGCCGCACCTGTACAACGGCCCGATCGGCGCTGCGGCAAGCATCCAGTTGGCGGCATGCACGCCGAACTTCCTGATTCAGGAAAGCATCGGCACGTGGGGCGGTTTCCATGCGGAAGTGCTCAAGACGCCGATCCGCTGGGAAGACGGCTACATCATTCCGTCGCAGGAACCCGGTCTGGGCGTCGAGCTGAACATGGACGTCGTACGCCGGCACTCGCCCTATACGGGTGAACGCCTGCATCTGCAGATGGCCTCGAAACCTGTTGACGTCAAGGATCTCGCCCCGGCCAAGGGTTGAGCTAGAGACTTACTTTCGCATTCACTGAAGCGGACGCCGTCAGGCGAGATACACCATGAATTACGACTATATTATTGTCGGCGCGGGCTCTGCGGGCTGCATCCTCGCCAATCGCCTGACGGCCTCGGGCCAGTATTCCGTGCTGCTGCTCGAAGCAGGCGGCAAGGACAGCTCGTTCTGGTTCAAGATTCCAGTGGGTTTCACCAAGACTTACTACAACGAAACCTATAACTGGATGTATTACAGCGAGCCGGAAAAGGAACTCGAGAACCGGCCTATCTATTGCCCGCGTGGCAAGGTCCAGGGCGGCTCGGGCTCGATTAACGCAATGATCTTCGTGCGCGGCCAACCGCATGACTTCGACGACTGGGCGGCGGCCGGCAACAAGGGCTGGTCGTTTAAAGACGTGCTGCCGTATTTCCGCAAGCTGGAATCGCATCCGCTTGGCAATACCGAATATCACGGCGCCGACGGCCCGATCCGCATTTCGCCGATGAAGGATGCCGTGCATCCGATTTGTCACGTGTTCCTGAAGGGCTGCGACCAGGCAGGCTACAAGCGCAGCGACGACTTCAACGGCGCGCAGTTCGAAGGCTCGGGCATTTACGACGTGAACACGCGCAACGGGCAACGCTCGTCGAGCAGCTTCGAGTATCTGCATCCGGTGCTCGATCGCAAGAATCTGAGGGTCGAGCGCGACGTGCTGGTGAGTCAGGTGCTGTTCGACAACGCGAAGCGTGCGACCGGCGTAGTGGTCAAGCAGAACGGCAGCACGCGCACGTTCACGGCGAAGCGCGAAGTGATCCTCGCGGCGGGCGCTGTGGATACGCCGAAGCTGTTGCAACTGTCCGGTGTTGGCGACAAGGCGCTGCTTGCGCAGCATCGCATTCCGCTGGTGCATGAATTGCCGGCGGTGGGGCAGAATCTGCAGGACCACCTGTGCGTGAGCTTCTACTACCGCGCCAATGTGAAGACATTGAACGACGAAATGCGGCCGTTGCTCGGCAAGCTCAAGCTGGGCCTGCAGTATCTGTTGACGCGCAAGGGACCGCTTGCGATGAGCGTCAACCAGTCGGGCGGTTTCTTCAAGGGCAACGACCAGCAGGCGCAACCTAACCTGCAGCTTTACTTCAACCCGCTGTCATACCGCATTCCGAAGAGCAACAAGGCGAGTCTCGAGCCGGAACCGTATTCGGGCTTTCTGCTGGCCTTCAATCCGTGCCGGCCGACGAGCCGCGGTTCGATCGAGATTGCGTCGAACCGGGTGGAGGATGCCGCGAAGATCCGCATTAACGCGCTGACGACAGACAAGGACATCGACGAGGTGATCCAGGGCTGCGAACTGGTGCGTAAGGTGATGGCGGCGCCCGCGTTGCAGGGCATTACCGTCGAGGAGATTTCGCCGGGACCGCAGGTGAATACCCGCGAAGGCTTCCTGCAGTATTTCCGCGAGCAATCGGGCTCGATCTATCACCTGTGCGGATCATGTGCGATGGGGGCCGATGTGCAGACCTCGGTGGTCGACGAGCGCTTGCGCGTGCATGGCATCGGCGGCTTGCGGGTGGTGGATGCGTCGATCTTCCCGAATATCACGTCCGGCAACATCAAGGCGCCGACCATGATGGTGGCGGAGAAGGGCGCCGAGATGATCCTAGAGGATGCGTTGGCGCAGGAGGCGGTCGTGGGTGGTCAGGTGGAGCTGGCGGCGACGCATTGAGGTTTGAGGGGAGGCATGGCCTCCTCAGCTTTCCTCATCAAATACCGCTCGCCCTTGCGTCATATCTCTTAGCGCGTCACGCGCCGCGTCCACCGCCGTAACGGGCATGCTGATGGTCAGCCTCACGGCCATCTGATACCCGCTATCGGCGAGTGCATAGCCTTCCTGTTCGATCCAGCGGCGCACGCGCGCCTCGTCCGGATAGCCGATCTCCACGGTCAGCAGTGCCTGGGC
>SDBV01004469.1_pt1 | contig 20106 bp, 18 predicted proteins | sample 2277081 | NCBI WGS metagenome assembly SDBV01 (sample SAMN10402039, study PRJNA504765) | marine sediment metagenome | isolation source: marine sediment core GS10_PC15, 223 cmbsf | place: Arctic Ocean: Southern Knipovich Ridge | collected 2010 | reverse complement strand
GGACGTCAAGAATCCAAGCAGGCACGGCAATCGCACAAGTCTCGATTGGTTTTCTGCTGATTACTACTTCTTTCTTCTAGTTCCTTCTAGCCGAGGCAATGCTGGCTCTGCTTTCCTTTTTTCTTGTTGTTGCGCTCGTTGTTTATTAATATATGCAAAACATGGGAAAGACCCTGCCCCACGACTGCTAGAGAAATTCCTCAAATTATGTACAGTATGCTATTAACATTTGGCACAATATCTTGTATATTGTGCTCATGCTAAGCACAAGTTCTAGGTTTTAGCAAGAGATGGACACGTGAATTTGGGGGCAGAACCGGAGTGACTGAAAGGTGTCATCTTGACGTTCATGGAAACACACGCCTTCCGATTTTACGCGTAAAAGGGTGCACAATATGTCTACAAATCTAGCTGAAATCAGCACTGCCCAGTGCCAGCTTCCGCTAGAAGAGAACACACAGGATGCCACCCTTGAAGGCCCCACTACCTCAGGCGCTCGATACTCCTCTCGATGCACCCGCTCAAACGGACTGACGGAACATTTCCACGAACCACACTCTCTCGACGGCGAAGTCGTAGCCCAGCTCCCACTATATAATCGAGTGGTATTTGTCGACTGGAGTGGAGTTCTTAGCTCAGAACCTTTCTGGTCGAGCATCCTAAACAATCTAAAACATCCACTGCACGAATCGATGTGCCGTGCCACAGAAGACTTATGGCATGGCAATGCCGAGATGCTTCGTTCATGGATGCGTGGGTCACTTACCTCAGAAGCGATAGTAGAGCAGTTTAACATTAGCCTTGATCGTCGGTTTCGAGACGATTATCTGCTACGTCGTCTTCATGATGATTGTCGACGCTTAAAGTGCAACCCAAAGCTCGTCACAGAACTTCGCGCTATACGACGCGACACATTCATTATTCTAGCTACTGATAATATGGATTGTTTCTGGCATTCGGTTAGTCATATGCCTGAACTACGCTCTTTCGTAGACTCAATTCTTTGCTCCTCTGCCATTGGTGCCCTAAAGAAGGATAGCGTAGAGCATTTCTTTCGCCCATGGCTGAATAGACACGGCCTTACCTTTGACGATGCGCTGCTCTTGGACGATACACCTGACATTTGCGAGGGATTTGTTGCTGCTGGCGGTACAGCGGTGGTTGTGGATGATATTGACCAAGCGATTCTCGACCTGCTAGCGTGGGATGCGACTTCACGCGAGTGAGCGACCATCCAAGTCACACACAACAAGAAGAACGCATGGCACCTAAGCAAGTAACGAACGGAAAAGGAGCTCGATTTCGTCTACCTTATCGGATGCCGTTGTAAGCAGGCCTAAAGGAACTATGCTCTCATCAACTTCCTGGAGGAACTCCAGGTATCCTGTTGCATCGTAAAGCACCTCCCAGTACGGAAACCTAGTTCGGCAGGCCATCCGCCTACGTTGCTCATCGGGTGATTCGGGAAGTTCGACGAAGACCGTCATGTGAGGCAAAACTACCTCGCCTGCCTTTACTGCCTGTAGGTAGCGACAATAACCAGCTTGATCATGTACAAGGAGTCGAATTCTCATGCAAGTGAAAATGAGGCGATCTACAAACACAACTGACCGAACTTCTGGTGTGCGCGCAGCCAGCCACCGGGCAATTTTGCTCCGCCGTTGGTCCTCTAAACGCAAGAAGAAGTCTGCAGCCGCCTCAGCTTCGTTAGAGCTTGAGGCAATAACGGAAGGAAAATTCTCGTGACCCCCGGCAAGATAAGTATAGTCCTCAATCCGCAGCACTTGGATGCCAGACAGGACCATACGCTTTTCAAGGCCCTCAATCATTGTGGTCTTCCCGGCAAGAGCTGGGCCTTCAAACGCGATAATCCTGGCATTACCAGTCATTGGTGCTCCGTCTTGGTGACTCCGCTAACTAGCCCCCCATTAAATATCCTATCGTACAGACAATGATACGCTGGCAGGCTGTGAAACAGAAGGACCAAAGGATACATGGCAGCAACCCCCAAGGCTTGCCACCAAAATAGTCGGGACGCCGACCCGTGACTGCTGGCCCATTTGTGAGCGAGACTATCCAAGAGCAGTGTCGCTATGACCGTGGTCAAATACGCAAGCAAAAACACCGAGGCTGCCACATGAGCATTGACCGAAAGAGCCATCACCTCAAACCGCAAAGGTCCCGCTATGGCAAGTGTAGCCCCTACTAAGCTGATCGCGATAACTGGCGTAGTTAGGGCCCAATTGACAGCATACCACCAACCACATATGACTAGCACATAGTGTTGATGCCGCGGCCTCACGTGAGAGAGGGCAGAACGTGCATAACTGAAGTATCCCAGCGACCGAGAAGGACCCAGAAACCAACGAGACATCTGAAAGAACAGCGTCGACAGTCGTACCGGCACATCGGCCCGATCAAGCATGGGGATGGGGACTACTGGCTCATGTAGATAGTTTAACAAGAAGCCATAGAACATGTCCTCCAGAACTGACCTTGGAGGAAACGGTAGAGCCTCCAATAAGTCACCCCGCAAAAACAGGCCATGTCCAACGCAATGAGCGTAGGTGATGGCACCAATCCTGTTTGCTGGTGATGGCTTTCCATTCTGATATGCGAGGCGATTTAACAACCGGGGGATTTCATAACCAAAAACAAATCGATTTGCTCGAACTGCGCTTGCCTTGAAGAATGTCCAAGCAAGCGGATGTAGTGCTTGCTCTGCACTTTCCGGCAAATCAAAGAGTGCGGACTGCTGAAACGCCCGAATCCGTGGACATCGCGCACTCATTCCGGCAAAAGTGCGAAAGGTTTCCGGATTAGGGCGAGAATCAACGTCGTATATGGCAACGAAGCTATCTTGAGGTGACCATCTTGGAAAGAGACTTTGAAGCTCTGGAATGGCATAGTTGATTTGATCTGCTTTAGTGCCGTGTGCGTCGGAACAATGCAACCAGGTGAAGGAGTATCTCTTAGAGAGTTTCCGTAGAACCTCCATGGTGCTATCTGAAAGATCTGGGGAGCCCTCGCGTTCCGTTGTAACTACTACCAGTTCGAGAGAACCATAAGGAATGCCAAGAAAATATCGGAGAGCGCTCTCAATCGACTGTTGCTCTTCGAACACGGGAATGATTGCTATAACCAGAGGCTCGGTCGCACGCGACGAAAGCTCGTACGTCTCACCCTTTGCCAACAAGCGATAGCTTTTCCAAATGGCTCCTAGGGTCATTAGCTGTTTAGCTGTCAGCAGCACGAACGAAATGACTACCAGTGTCTCAATAGAACTGAAGCTCAAAAAGAAATCACTCCCACAGAGCCCAGCAGCTTCTTCCGTTGCGGCCTCGGCCAAAGTCTTTGCAAATTGCCGCTCGATCTCCGCCTTCATCGTCGAGCCGCATAAGCTTTCTCGTGGATTGCCCCACCACTAGAGGCTGTCCGATGAGCATGGGGCATCGACTCGCTCATAGTCAAACTTCAGTTGTCTGCGTATGAAGATTGTAGGGTCATTAACCAGTGGACCCCCGTATGGCTGAGCCTCAGAAAAGCCCCACCTTTTTGCATATTGAGGATGAAAACCATCACAAATTCCGGCTACTGCGCACTGACGACATGGCACGCCATACTCATATGAGTAGCGCTCTCGCTGTTGTCTGCTTGCCTCCAGATACCAGTCCGAGTCTGGAGACTCAACGCTCATGTCATACCAACTGTTATAGTCCCATTCATGCGGATCATATGGCAATTGGAACCCGGTATACAGGTGCTGCTCGTAGCCCTTGAGTTGACATAATGGCATGTAGCGCACGTTTGCTTCAACGCCATGGTCGGTGCAAACATCAAGCGCCTCTTTTAAATAGGGTATCACTTCACTATGACGAGCTTGAAATGGAATCGCGCTTCGTTCCTTCCATTCAAAATAAGGATTGAACGTTATGAAGTTGATGGTTGATGCCCCAAACTCGGCGGCCAGCTTCGCAAGGCCCACTAGTTGTTTCTTGTTGTTCCTTATGAGAGTCGTATTCATCCGAAATGGAATGCCAACAGAGCGCAGGTTTTCAAGCGCCCTAAGCTGAGTTTGTGTTGCGTTCTTTCCAGGTGAGCCGTGGATGGCATCTTGAACGGGTCCCATGCCGTGAATAGACACCAAGAAAGAGTGTATACCGGCGTTCTTGAATCGTTGGACATTGCGAATGTCGGCCAGATGCAAACCATGCGTGATGCAGTTTGGCTCGAGTCCAATTGCAGCGCAGTGCTCGATAAGGTCGAAAATATGGGCGTAAAGGGTGGTTTCGCCACCCGTCAGATCGACCCACTTGCTATGATACACAAACCGGAACCTCTCGACCGCCGTTATTGCTGAATCTAACGGAACCCAGTGCTTCTTCAGAGGGTCTGCATGCTTGTCATAACAAAACATGCAATTAACGTCGCAGTGCAAGCCGATCCAGAGAACCGCTCTCTGGGTCAGACGCCTCTCATAGGTTGGGTACATCCCATACTTTCCAGTTGATCGAGCAGACTGCGCCAACTCGAAAACTATCCTTTCCATACCTCACTCACCCTGCTAGAAGTAGGCGACACGAAATCTAAAAGCACCGTATAGGCCCCCAGCCAACGTTGCCAGTCCCTCAACGGCCAGTAGGAAGCAGGACCATAGCGGGCCGCTATCTCCTTGAAGAAGACTACGGCCCGCCTGCCAGATGCCAGACAGACTCCTTCGCAAACACTCGTATGGGTACGGATTAACGCTTACCCATGTATGGCTACCACTCCTATGTTTCTTGTACAGGAGCGTTTGGTAGGTCGCATATCGAAAGAAGCGAAGAAAGTGGCCACGTACACTTGAGCGATTGTCATGAGAGATCAATGCGCTTGGGCAGATACTAATTTGGTTCCCACGAAGGCCCAGCCTGTGACAAAGATCAACATCACTTCCTGACGACAACTCCTCATCGAAGCCACCAATTTCTTCAATTCTTTCAAGCTTGAAAGCGGCATTCGCCGTAACAACATAAGGAAAAGGCGTGACCGGGAGAAGATAGTTCAATTCAGTTTGACCCCACACCAAGTTTGAACCGTATTTTTGTACTGGCGATTTTGGGTTATAACGATGAATCGGACCACCACATCCTGCCAAGCGAGGGCGATCTTCGAGAAAGTCTACTAGGTTTCTTATCCAATCTACAGATGGAATGCAATCCGCATCGGTGAAGAGAGCAAATCTACCAACAGCACGTGAGAGGCCCAGATTACGAGCAGCAGGAATGCTCGCGTGCTCGAGATGATAATACTCAGCGCCATGCGCATTCACCAGTTCCTCGAATACAGTTGAACCATTCTCCACCACCAACACTTCGAATTCATTCCTGGGCATCGTCTGTTTGGAGAGCGCCTCCAATAGACTTCCGAGTCGCTTGTCGCTCCTTACGGGAATGATAACAGTCGCTATCTTGCTATAACTACTATTTGAGCAAACCACTCGAGACTCCTGAAGACACGTCATCGCCAAACTGTCGACACATCGCCGGTGTGAGCCCAAGGGTCGTATTTCTTTGAACAGGGCACTGCAGACAAAATGACATCTTGCTTCTCCTGAACTCTCGAAAATCCTGTCCCTCCCATACATCCTTAAGTGTCCTTGACGACACGTTCCCTACGGCCCCTTCATGTGAGATCTCGCCAAGACAACAAGGCAGAACAGTTCCATCTGGTTCAATGTGAACGCAGTAGTCCGGAATATGACAGGAATTCTTGGCGGTTTCGAGATCAGTCCACCATCTGCCCCGAGCGTAGTTCTCATCAGTATTGTCCGGAGAATAGAAACTTGAAAAAACTTCTTGTGCATTGGGAAAAACCGGGTCAGGCAGCGCCGCGCAATTGAGTATATCGAGCATCTCAGGGACAATGCGGCTCCTGAGGTCTTGCAACTCCTGGTACGATAAGAGGTAGGCCCCGGTCCTGTCACCATAGACGTACATGAAATAAATCGAGGAAATCTGGTTATCGATGGCGTGCGCTAGTAGTTTTGGCAAATCCTGGTAGTTTTGGCGGGTTATCACGGTCATATAGTTCACAAAGAATGTACGCCCTGGATCAAGCATTTCACGTACCTCTCTTAAAATCTTGACGGTCTCCATGAGTCGACAAAAAGCTCCATCTACTCCACGTATCCTGTCATAATCCTTGGGATCAACTGTATCCACAGAGAGGTTCCATGCACATAGTCCCGCTTCAATGAGCTCAAGTACCTTCGATTTATGAATCCCAACACCAAGCGAGTTAATATACACAAACACATCGCCATATGATGATGCAGCGCCGACCAATTCGGTAATGCTCGGATAGAGTAGAGGGTCGCCGCCACTAAAGAGGCATTCCCGCATGCCCAGCGAATAAGCAGCCGCTATCTGTCTAACCGCCATCTCGATGGGCATATTGCTACTTTGAAGTTCCGACGCACTCGTTGTTCGCCTGCCCATATTTTTTCTTGCGAACAGCTGCTCATAGTATTCTTGACGAGGCACACAATATCCGCAACGGTGATAACACCTCGCAGTAGGCTTAAGTACCAGTTTCCTCAACTTCTGCATGTTGATTCCTCGCAATCTAGTTCAACAGTTTCAGATGGGTCAGTAACAAGTATATGCTATGCACTCAAGCGCTTGCTAAACCCTTGGGGCCTTTAGGAGAATCGGCCAGCTTCATGGGCCAGCGGTCATCGATACTCAAACCGAATGCAGCAATTGCGTGGAAAGGAAGTCAGCGTGACTTGTCTCTGCAGACATAAGACGTGAGCATGTCCAACCTCGACAACCGCGTGCCCTGCGCGATCGAGCACCCTCGAGCGCGCACCCGATTCTACCCGCCTGCGCGGTCGAGCTGTCGATCGAGCGCTCGATCGAGAGCCTACCCCCCGCGCAGTCGACATGAGCAGCGCTTTCATGGCTGCAACACGGGTACACGTGCTGCCGTGTCACACGTGTGACACGGCACACCACAAAACACTGATCTGGCATCGTCCGTTCACTGTCAACGCGCAATTTTCCATGTCTCCTTTAGCCGAGGTCCGGTTCATCTTTGAGCCAGTCGAGAACCGCGCTCCATTCGAAACGGACATACTTCCCGACTTTAATGAATGGAATATCGCCGCGCGATGTGCGTTCGTAAATCCAGCCTTTTTGAACGTTTAGGCGCTCCGCTAATTCATCGACATTGAGTAGCATTTCTAACCGTCCTGACGCGCTGACGCGCCGAGCTATCGTCGGTCCGCTTGACAGCCACGCTGACAGCCAAGGGGACAAATCTTGGTGGTATGCAATGGACGGATTGAAACGGCGCTTACTGTTCTACCTGCCCAAACAACACTGGTAAACATGCTATAGAACAGAAACACCGGACTTTTAATCCGGTTGTCGTTGGTTCGATCCCAACACGGCTCACAAAGAAAATCCCTGGTAGTGGGGCTTTTTCTTTTGTCGGCCCGAGGGCCTAGTGCCCAGCCACGATCGCATCTACATCAAACCTGGCTCGACCGGGCGTGCCCTCATTGATGATTTTTAGAAAGTGAGTACCTTTCTTCGAGAAGCCATTATAGAAGATAAGCTGACGCGGCTTGTGTTTGGAAGAATATGCGTCCACGGTCTCAATATATTTGCCGTCCACATAGATTTTTGCTCGCCCTCGGTTACTGCTCTTAGTGGTAACCAGTCCGATCCCATTGGTGTTTTCAAGACGATAAGCAAGAGTGTAGCCGCTCTTATATGAGTACCTTGCGGAGGACAGATAATTTGAGGATTTCCCGTTCTTTTCGTATTCGAAAAAGCCGATCTTCTTCATAATATTGGCGCCCTCGTTGTATGGCACAATCGTTTTTCTGCTCTTTGACCACCAGGTTTTTCCACCGGCACCCTTTGCCCGTACTCGGAAATAGTAAGTCCGGCCGGCCTTTCCCTGAAAGTAGCCATACGTATTTTTTGTCTCCGCTTTCCAATCTCTCCAGACTGGTGAATTCGCGGGTCGATATCGTATGCCGTATGAGTCAATTTTACCTGTTGGATCATTGGCGCACCAGGACACCTTGAAAGTCGATGTCTTGGATATCTTGGTCGAGACAAAGGGTGTATTAATGCGCGCACTCTTATCGCTAGTGTTCATGAATAGGCTCTTTGACACCATAGGAGACAGATTCCCGGCTCGATCTCTGAATTCCGCCAGAACGCGTTTTTTCCCATCTCCTAGTGACAGTACCCAGCTCTTCCTCGAGGCAAAGGGATACCACTGAGACCATAGCCCGTCTTCATTCTTAAAACGCATTTGATATAAACCGCTACCGCCTTTGTCGGATGCGGAAGTTCTTAGAATAACGCGCCTGTCTCCAGGGCATCCATCTATTTTGATCGATCCGGTCGGGGGCATACGATCGTCTCCGACCTCGAAAGACCACTGGTGCGTTTGGCCGTTGGCTGAAATAGAGACGGTGTATTTGTGGCCTGTTTGAAGCGGTTCTTTGGGCATCAAGACTATTGCATCGCGCGCACCAAGCACCCAGCGGCCGGTATCTTGCAGTTTTTTGTTTGGATTACGGTAGTTTGTTTCATCAATAGTAAAGTGCGCAAGTGCTTTGTCGCCGTCTTTGAATGAGCTTGCGGTTACATTAGGCACTAAGTTGCCACTGCCTAGTTGCAGAATTATCGGAAGGCCCGTTGGTGCAATATATCCGGGAGAGCTTGTCAAAGGATCGGGCCTCTCTCGAGTGAGTTTTTGCAAATTGACATAGGTCCCGCCGCCCGGCCATTTGATCGGAAAAGTGACCGGCGAAGGGAGTTCTTCCCTGAAGCCGCTCGAAACATCAAGAGCTGCTCCAACATTGATTTTACCGATAGCTTCCTGGTAGGACCCAAAACCGACTTCGTAAACCCGAGGATCGATCAGGCCTAAAGCATGAAACGGGCCCCGCATCCAAGAATCTATGAAACGCTTTTCGGTTTCACCCCGATAGAATCCGTAACCATAATGAAGGTTGCTATTTCTCGCGGCTTTATCGCCTTCCGGCGTATACCAGGGTTTTACGGGATCTTCAAAGTGCCCCATAGCATCGTTTTTCACGATATATTTTGCGTGTTTTCGACCCCCATTGCTGAGTATTTTATTTTCTCGCACAGGCGGCAGATCCGCCATGTCTCGGTAAAAGTTTAGTTGGTACAGCCAATTGCCCCTGGGACTAGGATTATCGGTTGTCCTTGCATGGGCAGGTGTTAATGAGGGGGCGAGAAGAACCAATAAGAAGGCGATCCCTACACGGCTCACATGGGACTCCCGCTTAGGGGCTCTTTCTTTTTCCGCCAGACGGATAGGTCCCGGCCCAGTAGGGTCTCGAGGCGGGTGAATTCATCTTCGAAATCGGCGTAGAGACGCTCGCGCGTGTCCTCATTCAAGCTGGGGGTTTCTGATGGGCGTCCCTTTAAGAGAGCCGTCTTCGCTTTTTTGAGCATAGACTGTGCCTTCCAGCCGGTATTCATCTGGATCAGGTCCCTGGCCTTCTTGGCCAATGGATTGTTGTAGAAAACCTTGTTGAGCCCGGAAGAACCTGAACCGCCGGTCGGATTTTTGTAGACGTCCAAGTTGAAATCGAACTGCCCGGGCACGCCGAGGAAGTCGAGGATAGCGATCAGCTGGACCGCAGGGTCATCCGTGAACTCCTCGAAGAGTATGTATTTAACGCGGTCCCGGTTGAAGTATTCCAAGAATCTCTCAATGCCCAGCGAGTAGCGGCTTTCCGCTAGATACTGAAATCCGTACGGATGCTCGTAGCGCTTCAACGACTTAGCGACTCTCGTTTCCTCGTCCAGCGCGATAGCCTCTTCAAACGGGAGGCTTTCGAACTCATGGTTTCTGAGCATGCAGTAGTGCGAATATGCGCGCTCGACGGGATCTCGGAGCATGAAGATAAGTTTTATGTCGGGCCCAAGCGTGTCATGGATTCGTTGTGGACACCGGCCATCAACTAGATAGACGGGCGAGATATCGCCGACGGCGATCTCATCGGTTGCGCCGCTGTAGTATTTTTCCTCATACCAGGACAATCCTTTTTCGAAGTCTTGAGTGAAGAAACGTGTCTCTTTTAAAGATGGTAAAAATACCTGAGGGTGCTGGATGAGCAGGTAATAGAGGGCCGTTGTCGCGGACCTGGCCGCGCCCGGGCAGATGAAATTCGGTAGCATGGGCTTAGTATATACCAGTTTCAGGCCAGGGAGACGGAGAGCAGTGCCAGGTCATCGGAGAGTTCGGCGCTTGAAAAGTCGAGAAGTTCGGAGAAGATCGAGTGAGGTAGTTCCTCAATCGTTCCCTGCCCAAAGCCAGCAACAAGAGATTGCAGGCGCCGGTCACCGAAGCGTTCTGTTCCTTGGCGGGCGTCGGTGGCCCCATCGGTATAGAGGAAGAGGACATCCCCTTGCTTGAACGTCCGCTCGTTGCCACAAAAGTCCATGCTGTTCAAGACCCCGAGGGCTGGAGAATCGATGGTCAAGAAATCGGTTCTGCCGGCGCCGGTCTTGAGGAGCGCGGGCGGGTGGCCGGCGTTGCAGTATTCGAGCTTCCTTTTCTTCACGTCGATGATACCGAAGAAGACAGTCACAAAAGTCGATGGCTCCGTCACCTGTAGGGTTAGCGTATTCGTCTTTTTCATTACCTGCGCGGGAGAGTGCCCTTCGGCGGCATAAGCGCGCAGAGTATTCTTGACCACGGATGTAAGCTTAGCGGCTTCAAGCCCTTTTCCGGAAACATCGCCGATGACGATGCCCACGCGTTCTCCCGGCAATTCGAAGATATCGTAGAAATCTCCCCCGACCCGCGTTGTACGCGTAGCCGAGCGATAGAGATTGCCATAGTGGATGCCCGCGACCTCTTTTGGCATGGTCAGAAGCGATTGCTGGAGGGCGTCGGCGATGTTTCGCTTTTCGGCATAAAGTCTGGCGTTCTCTAAGGCGAAAGAGGTTGCGGTCGCCAGTTGGGTTGCGAAATGGACTTGCGTGCTGGAGAAGGGCTTGACCTGGCTGTGCTGGCAGAAGGTCAGGCAGCCTATCGGTTCATCACGCACTACCAACGGAACGACGAGGATTGATTTGATATCAAAGTCGATCATCGTCTGGAGGTCTATTCGGTCGTCGTTCTGCGCGTCATTGAAGGCCACAGGGTGGCGTTTGCGCGTCGCCAGGTTCAAGTGGCTCAATTCGTCTTTTTTATAGCGGCGGCCAGCCAGCCCGTCCGGGTAATTGTGGACGCAGCGGATGATCCACTCATCGGCATCTGCCAGAAAAGCGACTGCTGTCTCCGCGCCTAGTGCAGCAGCTGCTTCGATGATTACGAGTTCGATGATGGTGTTGAAATGGAGGGTGGAGTTGATGACGGAATTGATTTTATTGAGGGATGTGCGCAGACCTTGCGACTGGTGTCTGGCCGTATCATCGCGGAAAACCCCCTGGACGATTCGCTTGTCGCCCAGATCGACCAGGGACGCACACATTTGTACCGGGATAAGATCGCCGGTTGCGTTGACGATGAACAGGTCGCGTCTCATTGGTTGTGGGGCTTCGGCCCTGGCAAACTCTCGGAAGCGCTCTTCGGAATCCTTGGCCTCTGCCGGCGCGTAGAGGTCGCTTTGATGCATACCAATGATCTCGGAAGCTGGACGGGAGAGCAATTTCTCGCCTTCCCGATTGACGTCGAGTATCCGTCCGGTCTCTGCGTCGGCTATAAAGATGGCGTCGCCGGCGCTTTCTATCAGATTCCGGTACTTGTTCTCGGAGACCCTCATGGCCTCATGCGAGGCTCGTCGCTGGAGGGCGCTACCCAGGAGGGTGCTGGCGACGAGGAGGAGCGATAGGTCCGCTTCACCCCATTTATGCGGGCTGGTATGGCAACTGAGGCCGATCACACCGGCCAGCCGTTTGTCCACGCTGATCGGTATGACGAGCAGCGATTTGATGCCCGCCTCGGCCAATCTCTCAAATTCTTCGGGGCGCCCGCCGCCGGTTTGGGACGAGTCACATATCCGGATGACCTCGCCTTGCTTAAGCTGCGCTACGAGGCCGGGGAAGTCGTCAAGCCGCAAGTTCTGCTCGGGCCCCTCGGGGGCCGCTGTCCCATCTGCCCTCCACCGATGGGATTGCTTGATATTTTCAAGATTTTTGTCAAAGAGGTAAAGGAAGGAGGAGTCGGCCCTCGTGAACCGAACCACGTCCGTAAGAGTCAAGTTTGTTGCCTTTTCAAGCGTATCGGCGCCAATGAGCCTCGAGGCCAGGCCCGAGATGACCTTCTCATATTCAAGCCGTCGCCGAGCCCCCAAATCGGCTTTCTTCAGTTCAGTGATATCAGTAAAGGCACACAAGACATCGTCCATCTCTTGCTCGGAGCCGGGCAGAGCGAAGGTCTTCACCAGGAGATGTAGCAGGCGCCCGTCGAGGGCTCTGGATACACGCTTGCCCTCGTAGTGGCTGTGGCCCTGGGCCAGGGCAATAAGCTCTTTCTTGAAAGCTGCATACGAGTCATTTGTGAAGATGGTCCCGAGGCCCTTGAAAAAGTCTTCTTTGCTGTCGGCCTGGAAGAGATCGAGCGTGGCTTTGTTGACATCGATTATCTTAAGCAGGGCCGTCATTTCGACAACGGCTTGAGGGTTGTCATTAAAGTAGCGTCGGAAATCGTCGACGCCTTCTTGGCGGAGTTGATTGAAGCGATCGATGACGCTCGAGTAATCGATTTGCCAGAGTGAGACCGGAGAATTTTCAAAGAGGCGGCGGGCCCGTTCCTCGCTGGCCCTAAGCCTCTCCTCCGCTCCTCGGCGGTCTAGAGCGGCGCCGATGATGGACGCGCAGGCCTCCAGGAGTGTGATCTCCAACTCGTTCCAAGTGTGTGTCATCTTGACATTGTCGATGCCCATAAACCCGCCTGGCGCTCCTCCGATCGGCACCGGGAGGAAGAGAAGGGACTTGATGCCCTCGCGCTCGAATTCAAGGCGCTCGGCCGCTGCTTCGGGCGGCAACTTGGCGATGTCGGGGACAGCGACCGTCAGGCCCATGTTGATCTGTGCCAGTGCCCATGTAAATGCGTGCATCGGCACGTTCTGGCGGCTCTGCTGTTTGCTGGTGGCGCCTTCCTCGCACCACTCGTGTGTGTTGGATATCGCCTCGCCCGTCGCGTCGAAGAGGAACAAATGGGCGCGGTCCGCGCCGCAGAGCCGCCCTATCTCCGCGAGTGATTCTTCAATTGCGGCATCGAGGTCGCCCGGGGCGACTAGGCGCGAGGCGATCGTCGCTACCGCCCGCTCGTGTCGTACGCGGCGCGTGAGGCGCCTGTCTCGCCGGCGTCTTTCAGAGATGTCGCGAAACGCGATCGTCAACAACCGGCGGTCACCTATGCACCATGCCGAACGTGATATCTCAACATAGACCGTAGACCCGCTGGAGTGCCGCATCGGCAGCGTGCAATCGCCGTAGGGGCCGGCGGGTCCATCGTCGGGCGTGAACAGGTCGAAGAGCGTCGTGTTATCGCTTCCCGTGGTGTTGGGAAAGAGTTGGGTTATCGGTTGGCCGATGGCCTCGCTTATTTCATAGCCGAAGAGCTTCGAGGCGCCTGGATTCCAGTAAGCGATACGACCATCTTGATCGGTACATATGATCGGGCTTGGTGTGGCGTCTACCAGCGCGTGAAACTCGCCCTCTCCGTCCGCCGGGACGGCCGAAACCGGGGCGCGTTTTGTCGATCCCCCACTATAAGGCTGCCTAGGACTCAATAACGCTTACTCCTTGAAGTAACGTCATCTCTCGATCCTTATGCTATTGGGGAGGCATCCCGAAAAGATTTACCGTATCGCTTATTGTGTCAGATTGTCAAGCAAACAGCCTTGCGTGTATCTGGAGATTCTCCGGGGAATATAGGGTCAAGGTATTTAATTGATCAGTTCAGATCACAGGAGGTCGAAATGGCTGTCAATCCGGAAGTCGTTGCGTGGTTGGATGAACGCGGCGCCGAGTATGAGGTGATAGAGCACGCTCAAGTCTTCGATACGGTAGCGGAGGCCCGGGAGCTGGGCATAGATGTCGATCAGTTGGCGAAATCATTGGTCGTTCACGTGACTCACCAAGGAAATGAGGCGGTCGTTGTGGTCCCAGGCGGACGGCGCGTCAGCAACGATAAAGTTCAATCGTTTTTTGGAACGAATCATGCCCGCCTCGCGATGGAAGATGAACTCCGGAGCGAATTTCCGCAGTTCGAGTTGGGGGCGGTACCGCCGCTAAGCGGATTGATCGGTCTCCCGATATATATAGACCGGCGTCTTGTCGATCACGAGACGGTTCTTTTTAATGGTGGGACCCATACGGCCTCGATCCGGATGTCGATGCATGACTTTATCAATTTGGCGGACTTGTCGGTAATCGATGTCGTCGAGGAGCCCGAGGTGGCGTAAGTGATCAGCTTTCGATGCCGAGCTCATCGAGGACGGCCAGAGCGCGTCTGATCCCGGCGGTAAACTCGTGGCGCAGCTCGCGGTCTCGGATGGCGGTTTCAAAGTGGCGGTCCGCTCGGCGCAGGTGTCCGAGCGAATGGTGCAGGCAGTCTTCGATCGCGGCCTCGCGTTCGTAGCGGTGTCTTCTCTGGATATCGTTCGGGCTCATATCACTCTCCTGTGGTCGGTTCTTGCAAACCTTACGAATATACCGAATATAGCCAAATCTAAACCAATCAGCGTATTGACCACTCTAATGACGACGTGTAGTCTAGTCCTTTTCTGACCATGAGATGAGTCGCTGGGCTGCGCCGGGAGCGCGGTCTTTTATTTTGGGGGCGAAATGACTTTTATCGAGGCGGCCATACAGTTCATCTTGGCAGGCGGCAGTGTTGTTTTGGCGACTTACGTTGGCCGGCGCGCTCCTTATCTCGGCGCCCTGATCCTGTTATTTCCAGTGAAGGTCATCGCGACGCTCATCTTCTTACCGGACGGCGATAAGCAAGTGCTTAGCGAGTTCCTGTTGGCGTTGGTTCCCGGGCTGCTGGCCGTGGCCGCTTTCGCGCTGGGCATGCGGGCGGCCCTCTATCGTATGCAGTTGCCCGCTGCTTTTATCGTTGGTCTGACCGCCTGGGCGGTTGTCGCCGGTGGTATCTTTGTCATCGGTCGGTTCGGGGTGCGCTGAAGATAGAGTGGCGGGGAAATAAGATATCGGAGGCTGGCAAGAACTTCGTGTTGTGTTAAGCTCTAACTTCGGACTTCACGCGTTATTCTCCAGGCCGCGACTATGGTCAAATCGAACTAATATGTGACGCGCGGGGTCGGAATTATTTAGGAGGTTAAAATGGAGATCATTCTACAAGAAGAAGTGCCGGCGCTCGGCCGCGAAGGCGAAGTCGTCGATGTGGCCCGCGGCTACGCTAACAACTATCTAATACCTAAGGGTATGGCCGTCCCGGCGACTCGGGGTAATCTGAAGCAACTGGAACTCAAGGGCGTCGGTATCGAGAAGCGGCATAAGGAAGCACGGTCCGAGGCACAGGTCTTGGCCGACAAGCTCACCGACAAGTCCGTCACTATCACTGCCAAGGCGGGCGAAGAGGGCCGTCTCTACGGCTCGGTGACAGTCAAGGATATAGCCGAAGCTATCCAGGCCGATTTTGGCGTCAAAGTCGACAAGCGCCGGATCGTCCCTGGCGATCCCATCAAAGAAGCCGGGGAAGTGACGATACGCGTCCGTCTCCAGTCCGATGTTGAGGCCTCCTTGGTCGTCAATGTCATTGCCGAGCTGCCTGAAGGCGCTGAGGACGTGGAAGCTCCGGGAACTATTGTTGAGGAAGAAACCGTTGTCGAGGAAGAGCCGGCCGCGGACGAAGATTCCGAACCAACCGAAGCCGAGTAGCGCGGTAGTCGGGCCGCATGAGCGTAAAGGACCTAAAGGCCGTCGATCCGACGACCTTCGAGCGCGTTCCGCCCCACAATATTGAAGCTGAACAGTCTCTTTTAGGAGCGATGCTTCTTTCGCCTGATGCCACCGGCCGGGTAATCGAGCATGTGCGTCCCGAATATTTCTACCGCGAAGCTCACCGCCATGTTTTTGAGGCGATCACGAAACTCTTTACAGCCGGTGATCCTCCCGACCCGATCGTTGTTGCCGAGGAGTTGGCGACGATGGGTGTCCTGGAGAAAATCGGTGGCAAACCATATATTCACACGCTGCTCAACTTCGTGCCGACGGCCGCCAACGCCGAGCACTATGCCCGGATACTGGAACGACATTCATTGCTCCGCGGGCTGATCCGTGCGGCCACTGATATCTTGTCCATCGGCTACCAGGCCCCCGACGACATAGAGGGGGCCATCGACAGGGCCGAATCATTGCTCTTCAATGTTTCCAAGAAGCGGATATCCGAGAAATTCAGCCTGCTTGAAGACTTGCTGACGGAGAATTGGGAGTTGATGGACAAGCTGGCCCTTGCTGGGTCTGACATCACCGGAGTTCCCAGCGGTTTCGTCGAGCTGGATAAGATGACATCGGGATTACAGTCGTCCGATTTGATCATTATCGCGGCCAGACCGGCGATGGGCAAGACATCCTTCGTCCTTAATATCGCTCGCAATATCGCCGTCGATGCACAGCAGGCGGTCGCCCTCTTCAGTCTGGAGATGTCGAAGATCCAGATAGTCCAGCGACTCTTGTCGTCCGAGGCGGGGGTGCCGAGCCAAAAGCTGCGCAGCCCGAAGCGGTTGACGGCCGCCGAGACCGAAAGATTGGTGACCGCCTGCGATAAACTCTCGAAAGCCCGGCTCTTCATCGACGATACGGCCAACATAACTATCATGGAGATCAGGGCCAAAGCCCGCCGTCTGATAGCAAAAGAAGACCTGGGCCTGATTATCGTCGATTATCTACAGCTTATCCATGGTGGCGGTAGGGCTGAGAGCCGCCAGCAAGAGATATCCGAGATATCCCGCTCGCTGAAGATACTCGGCCGGGAATTGGGAGTTCCGGTCATCGCCGTTTCGCAGCTTTCCCGCGCTGTTGAGAGCCGCACGGAAGACAGGCGTCCGCGCCTCGCTGATCTGCGTGACTCGGGAGCGATCGAACAGGATGCGGACATCGTCATGTTCATTTACCGTGATCAAATATACAATCAGGACTCTGAAGATATGGGCAAAGCGGAGATAATCATCAGCAAGCACCGCAACGGCGCTACCGGTAAGATCAAACTAGCTTTCCTTGAAGAGTACGCCAAGTTCGAAAACCTCGAAGATCGTTACGGCAAGAACTAGACGGTCTCCTCAGTTGTTTTAGGCGAGCGTTTCGAGATAAGGGCCAACATCAGCGCGGCCCCGGCCGCCCCCGCGGCATCGACCATGACATCGAATGGATCGGGCATCCGCCCCGGCGTGAATGATTGGTGCCATTCATCGGAGATACCGTAGAGCGTTGCCAGCGCGACGACGATCAACACTGCATAGAGCGTGGGTGTGTCGGTGGTCCCGCGTAGGCCCAGCCAGTAGAGAGAGGCCAGTAACGCATAGGCGACGATGTGGAAGACGACCGCTTGCCACTCAGGGCCGCCCGGCCCGGTCTGTGACGAGAGATAGAAGATGGCGCTCATCCAAGCGAGGGCCGGCAGCCACAACCAAAGTCTCTTCGTATTCATCTTGACGAACATTATATATCCGCAATAGAGGGACACAATAGGGGGACACGTACCAAATTCATTTTCCAGAATTTGGTACGTGTCCCCTTTCGGTTATAAAAAAGTGCTCTCACCTTGAGAATTGCCGCGAAGGTCGGGAAAAGAAAAGTCATGGAAAAACGCGTCATCATATACACGGAAACTACATGTCCTTTTTGCCTCCAGGTCAAAGAATACCTGCGGGAGAAAGGTTTTGAATATCAAGAGAAAGACGTAGCGGAAGATCACGAGGTCCGAGAGGAACTGATGGATATCAGCGGCCAACAAGGAGTTCCCGTTATCGTCATCAACGACGAGGTCGTCATCGGTTTCAATCAGGCGATGCTCGATACGCTACTCACCGACAATTGACGTTCTTTTATTCTTGACTAAGACGCGGCCGGATTTGATAATAAGATAGCGAAAGCTACGCGAGTTCTTTCCCAATCTTACTAAGGAGATCCTGTGGACGATCGACTCAAATCACCGGCGATGGACTACCTATTCCAAGCGATCTTGAGTCTTGAAGACGAGGATGAATGTTGCCGGTTTTTTGAGGATATCTGCACCGTTGCGGAGCTGAAGTCGATCGCCCAGCGACTCGATGTCGCGCGCAGGCTCGACAAAGGGGATAGTTATACGGAGATCGCCGATTCTACGGGTGCCAGTACGGCCACGATCAGCCGCGTCAAGCGCTATCTCAATTATGGTGCCGATGGTTATCGCGTCGTGCTCGATCGCACGAAGGTCTAGCCTGTGGCCGACTTCGTCCATCTACACACTCATTCTGAGTTTTCCCTACTAGACGGCGCTTGCCGCCTCGACAATCTGGTGGCTCGTGCTCAAGAATTGAATATGGGGGCGGTTGCCCTTACCGACCACGGCGTCATGTACGGCTGCGTCGATTTCTACCAAAAGGCGACGAAGGCCGGGGTCAAGCCGATCTTGGGCTGCGAGGTCTATGTCGCGCCCGGGAGCCGTTTCGATAAGAGTGTAAGCAAAGACGAGGCCAACACGCATCTGACACTCCTGGCCAAGGACAACGCCGGCTATCGGAACCTGATGCACTTGGTCTCCTATGCTTTTCTCGACGGTTTTTACTATAAGCCGCGGGTCGACTGGGAGCTGTTGGAGAAATATCACGAAGGGTTGATAGCGCTTTCCGGGTGCCTGGCCGGCGAGCTGGCGCGGCTGGTCTTGTCGGGCCTCAATGAGGAGGCGAAGACCAAGGCGGCGGCCTACGCCAAGCTCTTCGGAGAGGGAAACTACTATATTGAACTGCAAGACCACGGCATACCCGAGCAGAAGCGGAGCAATAGCGGGCTGATTGAGATTGCCGATGCCCTAGGCATCGGTTTGGTGGCGACGAACGACATTCATTATTTGAAGCGTGAGGACAGCATCGCCCACGACGTCCTTCTTTGCATCCAGACCGGTTCGCTGTTGGAGGAGCCGGGGCGGATGAAGTTCAGCACCGAAGAGTTCTATATGAAAACCGGCGAGGAGATGGCGACCGTCTTTCCTGAGCGGCCCGAGACCTTAACCAACAGCCTTGCTATCGCTGATGCGTGCAACGTAGAACTCGAACTCGGGAAGATACTCTTACCCGAGTGCGAGGTCCCGAAAGGAGAGACTCTCGAGAGCCACCTCGAAGTGCTCTGTCGGGAGGGTTTGGGCGCCCGGTACTCTGAGATTACACCGGAGATCGAGGAGCGTCTTACGCATGAATTGGATGTCATCAAGACGACCGGCTTCTCCGGCTACTTTTTGATCGTTTGGGACTTCATTCGCTTCGCCAAAGAGAACGGTATCCGGGTGGGGCCGGGTCGCGGTTCGGCCGCCGGTAGTATCGTCGCCTATGTTCTGGGTATCACCAATATCGATCCGCTCGAGCACGACCTGCTCTTCGAGCGGTTTCTCAACCCGGAACGGGTGAGCATGCCCGATATCGATATCGACTTCTGCTATGTCCGCCGCGACGAGGTCATTCGCTATGTCGTCGATAAGTACGGCGCGGACAAGGTGGCCCAGATAATCACCTTCAGCACCATGGCCGCCCGGGCAGCCATCCGTGATGCCGGCCGGGTCTTCGGTATTCCATACAATGCGGTCGACAAGATCGCGAAAATGATACCCGAGGCGCCCGGCACGACCTTGGCGACAGCGCTTGGGTCGGCAGAGCTCCAAGAAGCCTATTCTACCGACGAGGCGACCCAAAAAGTGATCGATATGGCTCAGGCGCTCGAGGGAATGGTCCGCCAGGACTCGATCCATGCCGCCGGTGTCGTTATCGCTAAGGACGCGCTGCCTAACTATATTCCGATACAGAAGAAGCCCAGCACGGAAGTGGTCACTCAAGGATCGATGGACACCATCACCGATATCGGCCTGCTGAAGATGGACTTCCTTGGCCTGCGG
>SDBV01004468.1_pt1 | contig 20107 bp, 31 predicted proteins | sample 2277081 | NCBI WGS metagenome assembly SDBV01 (sample SAMN10402039, study PRJNA504765) | marine sediment metagenome | isolation source: marine sediment core GS10_PC15, 223 cmbsf | place: Arctic Ocean: Southern Knipovich Ridge | collected 2010 | reverse complement strand
GCTTATTTGCATCAACCGACTTGATTTTGCCGAAATCGTCAAGAGTTCCACAGTTAATCATCTTGAGCATAAAAAGACTCATCAAATTATCTTGCAAAGTATTACCATTGCCAACTTCGCCATTCCCGCCACCGCTACCGCTGATAACCGTTGAAGGCACAGCAATCTTTGAAAAGTGTTCAGCCTGACCAATTTTTACCTTAACTTCGGCATCAATCAGAGCTAATTCGAGTTCGGTAACAGCACCGGCAAGCCGAATCTTCTCTTGCTCAGCTTCTGCTAACACGATAATAGCCTTACCGTCAAGTTCTGCCTTTTCAAGTTCGATTTGAGCTTGCTTCTTTTCAATCTCGGAGACGGAAAGAGCCATTTCAGCCTCAGTCTCTTTTTCGAGTTTGACTTGTAGAGCAACATTATACTTCTGCTCAGCTTCGATAACCGCTGTTGCCATCAAAACATTTGCAGCAGCCTCAGCCTCAGCCTTTTCACGCTTTCCCTTTTCCTCAATCATCAGACGTTCTTGAACTTCTTTACTACGTTGAGCCTTCGCCTGTTCAGCACCAAGATAAGACTCTTTCTTTGCTGCGAACTGCTTGCGTGTCTCGATGTCGTAATCAGTGCCAGTAACACTAAACTGAACCAAAGTCATCTTGAACTTATCAGTGATAGGACTCAAATTGGCGATAACAGGTTTACCATCGATCAACCTGATAGAGGTTTTCATAATCGTAATCTCATCGCCTGTCGTATCCGTCGTATCCCTTTTCACGATTTCTTCAAGATTCATTTCGTAGACACCACTACGCAACTGATTCTCAACCATTTGCCTGAACTCGGATTTTCGTGCTGACTGGTTTTCCGATGCCGACATAAGTGGTGCTGTAGATTTCATACAATCGATCATATACGACTTAATAGAAGCTTTGATATTATCTTGAATACCACCAAATTGCTGATGGAAAGCTAACAAATCTACCTCTGTCGTAGGTATCTGCAATCGAATATACGTACTGATATCAGCAGTGCCACCGTCATTGAATGTCACCGAAATTGATTCTTTGGCTTTGTCACCATCATCGGGATCGTCATTATAACGGAATTCGATATACTTCGGATAAGACCATGTTTGGGCAAAGCCTTTCCAATACATCCCACCAGACTTATTGACGATTCTTACTTCGCCAGCTATGGGCTGCATAACGATGTTTTCCTGCGGGCTTTTAATGCCGACAGCACTTACAACTACAACTGTGCCTACGACCAGCAATACTAATATGATCGCTAATGTGATAATACTCTTTGGACTCATAATTTTGTCTCCAATAAAAACATTTTTTACATCAATTTAATTTTAATACTACACGTTTCACATTTTTGCTACTTCACATCATTTTATTTTATCACGTCTTCTCCCCCTTCCTTATCTCTCTTATCCGCTTTCACCTCTTTCGGTGTAACGGGTTTTTGGTGCTGCTCAATTCTCTCTACATCTTTTAAGATGTCCTTAATCTCTTTCTTATTCTCATCAGCACGTTGATCCAGTGCCTTATCTGCTTCTTTAGCAGAATCAATCAACTCATCTATTTTAGGTTTTGTGAAATCTTTTTCATGGGTGAGATTTTGAGTGAGAGTGTCAATGCCCTTACTATTGTGCCATTTAGCAAATAATATAACTCCAACTACAACTAACACTAACACTATTGCCATTTGAATCATTTTACTTCTCCAAAAAAAATTAACTCTATCATTTACACATCATTGGTTTACAATTTTCCCACTCTGGCGGGATTAGATAGGCAAGCACTACTCCAACAGAACGTTATCGCAGTGCTTACCATGAAGGATTATTTAACTAAATGCCGCTTTTATAGCAAATGCTATTAACATTATAAAGACTATAACAACAATTACTCCAAGCACAATTGCTAATGGAAGCCATAACGGTGCACATACCCACCACCAAGACCAATTAATAACTCCACAAAGTTTCATAACCAGGAATGCTACAAAAAGCAGTCCTCCGAGTCCCACTCCACCGCCACTAACTTGAATTTTGTTACTCATTGTCTACCTTTCTATAATTTGTATTTCGCTTCATAGAAAGATTATACCATAATCATTTTTTAATGTCAAGCTTTTTTTTCTTTTTTCCTGCTTTTTTCTCTACTGCCTTTTTATTACCCTTTTTCCACCAACTTTTAATTTTTTGAGAAAGAGTCAAACCTACACAACCCTCTTTCCACCAACGCTTTAGAGAAAATCTAACCTTCCTCTTACTCTTTTCTTTATGTCGTCTTATAGATTTTGAGATACTATCTGGTTCTGTAACATCTAATAAATCAAAACGATTTATATCTTTCTCTTTACTAAGAACTGTGTCTACTCTGTTAAGAAAATCATTTATATCTAACTTACCAATTCTAAACTTCTTTCTTAATTTCTTCACTTTCCTATATTCTTTTCGGGAAGAACGAGAAGATTTTATACCTTCATTCATCATATATACTATTATTATTACTACCAAAATTACTAAAATAATAGCAATAGGGACCCATATCGGTGCTAGAACCCACCACCAACTCCAATTAATAACTCCACAAAGTTTCATAACTATAAAAGCTACGAGCAATACTCCACTAAAATTTATAGAAATTACAGATGTATTTTTTTCACTCATTTTTTCCCTTTCAAGGATTAAAAAATCCCACAATCTTCTAAATCTTTTGGTTCTATATACCCCCCACAATTTATACAAAGAATATATCCTCCTTCTTCTTCTGTAGATATATTCCTGAAATCAAAAGCCCTTCTATCACTACAATTACATTCATTCATAAAATTATCTAATTCATAAATACAAGTTTCCAAGAGTTCTGTACCAGTAATAATTTGTGTTACTATATCTCTTATTCTTTGTTTTGTTATTTCACTATTCATTTTTTCCCTTTCAAATTAGATAGAGGGGAGGGAGCAACCTCCCACTCTATCAATCGAAGTAAAATTCTATTTAATATTAGCAGCAACTGTATCGGTGTTAGCTATCCCTAACTTTTCGTTTCTTTCTGCTTCTTTCTCTGCTTCTTTACGCTTTTTTGCTTCAATGTTAGAGTTTAACATTGATTTCTTAAACATAAAACAGAAGAAAAGAGGATTTTGATAATACTTTTTATTGTGAGTCAAAATGTAATATTTTTCATAAAATTCTGGACCATGAATATGAGTACCTGCTGTATTATCATCATGAGCCATTTCATGAGCTAACATACCAAACAGTTGAAGAATATCTCCATCTTTATTCAAAGAGAGTCTCTTGAGCCAATTTCTATCTAATACTACATAAGACCTTCCATCTGTCCAAGCACTGGCAACAGTGCTAGCACCAAGACAGATTCTACGATTACGCCATACATCATTACAACTTTCATTCAAAACACTAAGAATGCGTTTCTCGCTGGCAATGCATTCTTTCGGTTGAAATATTTGGTACGATTCGTCAAATTGAGAACTAAGTGTAGGAAGCATTTCTTGTGCTACTTTATCACTCTTATCATAACAGAGATAAGATACTCTTTTTCTACTTAATTCCTCTAAAATCTTTTTCTTGTACCATTCATGAATATTTTGTTCATAATTACTCTTATCATCGTCATACCGCAACTGTTCCTGCATAATCCAATCAAAAAAACAATCTTTTTTATCATCATAGCATAACTCGTCAAGCATACTCTGAGAGAAACAAAGAGCCTGACCCATTTGCATTGCCTTATCTGCTTTCATATCACCCTCTGGAGCAAACGTCCAAGGTGCGGCACTTTTAATTATCATATTCCAACTATACCATTTACCTTGAGCAGTCCTAAAAATTCTCTTTCCTGCCAAAACATCAAACTTAACAGCACCATCACGTAAATCTCTCAAAAGAGAGTATCTCTCTCCAGTACTCAAGGCACGATATTTCTTAGTGATTATTTTCAGTTTATTCTCTTGAACAATTTCACGAATACGCTTAAAAACAGGGCAATCACTCTGAACATCATTCCTTGCGAAATTGACCTTCAACTGTCGTTTAGACACAATAACACCGCCAACTCCTGCATCAGATTTATTAATATTCTTGACATAAATGCCGAGATTATAAATCTTTAATACCGAAGCATCATTGAATGAATAATAGGCATCATCATCTTCAAAATCCCAATTCAGTGTAACAGGATCAATAGAAATTTGCTTATCATTGAACATAACAGGAACATCAACATAGCGAACTTGTTCTGCTACCGATTCTCTTAATGCTTCAATTGAGCGACACTGCCAATCCCCAATAGGGTTTTCATACAATTCGATATCAATAACACAGCCATCAAACTGTTCCAGACCTTTTGTAAGGTTGTATGTCAATCCCATCTTGTTGATATCAACTTCCATCTTGAATTGAGACGTTCTCCATATGTTTCTACCAAAAGCAAACATCTGCCCACGTCCCATACGGAACTGTTTATACTTGATATTTTCATTAGCTTCATGAGGCTGGCCAAAAGTTTCAAAATGCAGAGCAATTTCTCTCTCTGTTTTAATACCCTCTCCCGTATCCTCAATACGGAGAAATGCTTGAGGACGACCACCTTGTTCAGGAATATTACCCTGCCACATCTTAATAATGATTTTAGGTGTTCCAGCCTCAATGCTGTTCATTGTACCCTCTGTAATAGCCTTCTCAAGGGAACCTGCCTGCCTCTTAATAACATCAAACAACAACTTGTCATGAGCCTTAAGGGTACTTTTTATCGTTATTCCTTCTGTTCCTGACATCTTACTGCTCCTAAAATTTACTTCGATTGATATTACTTCGACACTCTATCAATCCATAATTTTCTTACTCTGGCGGGATTAAAAAAAGCAGAGTATTTACACAAATACTCTGCTAAGTAAACAACTGAAATCAAATTATTTTATGACTCCAACTTAAATTATCCCTTTTAAGAACTACATAATGAGACCTACTTATATAGCTATCATATAAACCACAAAGGGTACTAGATCTTTCTCTTTTACTCCAGAAATTAATTCTGAACTTATTCTTCCCTACAGGTTTATAATCAACTTTATATTCATCAGCTTCTATAGGGAAGTTTTCCTTTAAATACTGGCTCTGTGGCACTAAATTTTCTACACTATCCTCAGATGTCTCTGTTTTTTCTTGAATCTTTTGCATTTCTCACTCCAGAAAAAATTATCATTACCATTGCACCATCTTTTATTTATTGACAATAAAAAGATGAGGATTAGAGATACAAACTCCCAATTTTTGAGGATCTGCAAGCCAATGATCAGCTTTCAATTTAATACCCCATCTTTGCATAATGAAAGCATCAATCTTATGAAAAGGATTGAAGCTACGTCTGCCACAATACTCAGCCATCCATAAGAGGAGATTGTCAACCATCTTCCCTATTTTTCGCATCTCAGCTGAATCATTTGTGTCACTAAATGAGATATCTTTTATCGTCATATAAATTTCTAAGATTCTGCGACCAGTCACTCTTACATATTTCTTCATAACTTTACCCTTTATTTAATATTATTATTCCATTATTGTTTTAACTAGTATATTACCATACATCCGCATTATTCACTTCTTTTCTATATTATTTTATAAATTCTGTTACATATTCTTTTATACAAGTTATTTTTTTCTTCCGCTTTTTCCATTTTCTAATAAGTCTAAAAAGTTCAATGAAACAAGAATCTACAAATCTATCTTCTCTATTCCTAAACCATTCAGGTATTTCTCCTTCTCCTATTTTGATTTTCCAATTTCTTTTAGAAGTAGAAAAAAAATAAGTTGTAGGATAAATCATCAATCTAACTATTTTAGATAATTCTCCTATTTTTGTATCATCTAGATTGTAATATTCTATAATATCTTCATGAAGATCGTTATCTTCAAGCATAAAAACTTTCTTTCCTTTCGTAACCACAAAACCTTTAAATTGACTCATTTTTCTGTTCCCAAAAATGTTATCATTAACATTTTATCAGTGCATAATTTTCCCACTCTGGCGGGATTGCTCAAGAGAGGATTCGAACCTCCACCCCCAAATTGAGGACAGCGACCTCAACGCTGCGCGTCTGCCATTCCGCCACTTGAGCTATAATACTCCTAACTGGAGTCGAACCAGTACGCCTTTCGGCACATCATTTTGAATGATGCGGGTCTGCCAATTCCCCCACAGGAGCTTTAATACCCATGAGTGGAGTCGAACCACCAGAAAACACGATATTTTAAGTATCGCCGCTATGCCAATTCGCGTACATGGGCTTAATTTAATCTTCAATTGCTTCAAGAGAAAGATGCTCAGAATCAATCTCAGAAAAGTATCCTTCTGGATCATCCATTATTCCAACTTTATCAATTTTAATTACTCCTTCGGGAAAAGTAGCCCCCTTAGGATAGTTTTTAAGATCAACTTCATATTCTTTTGTTACAGTGTAGGTAGCTCTAATTCTCATTTTTTTCCCTTAATTAAACTTTTTCTATGCACAACTAGTGCATTATATATTTTGAGTTGAGTATCTTTTTCTAGAACTATACCAGCTTCTACAACTTCATTAGCAACACTTCTTGTCATTTCAAAAATAGTACCATCAGTGCTATCTTTTTTCAGTGCTTCAGCTTTGCTAGTCGCTAAAACATTAATGTATTCTTCTTGCATTTTATTCATTTGGTGCTACCTTTTATATCACTAATATGCTCATCTATAATATCATCTTGTAGTGCTTTACCAACTACTGCTAAAGAAATAGGAAAAGTAAATGAATCACTTTCAGCAAATAGATATATTCTATATTTCTTACACAAAATTTTATATTCTTCTAAAAATTCTTGCTTCCTACTCATCATCATCTTCCTCTTCATTTATCTCTATCTCTATATTGAATAATTTATATAGAGATTTTTCTAACTTAGATTCTGCTCTGTAAGAAGACATTCCAACCATTGAATCCCAACTATCAGCATTTGCTGAATCTACTATATCTTGAGCCTTTGTAGAAATGAACTCCTTAAGATCTAATAAAAATTCATCTATTTGTTCTTTTTTTGCCATTTTCATATTCTCGAAACAAAATAACATACACCATCATCATTAATTTTATCTATTCTTACCCTCTCCCAAGGATTTGTATATTTATTTTTCTTGCCATTGTCATAACGAATAAAAATAATATCTCCTACCTTAGGTAAGGATCTCTTACTCTTAACTACTGCTGCACCATAAGGTATAGTGCCTAACTTAACATATGGTAGTCTTATCATAATTTATTAGTACAAAATTTTCCCACTCTGGCGGGATTTTTTACCAGGTCGCCAGGGGTACGATCCCTGAACTCAAGTTTTGGAGACTCGTATGATGCCAATTTCACCAACGACCTTTCATAATACCCCTGGCAGGACTCTAACCCGCATCTTCGCGTCCGTAGCGCGATGTTCTATACATTTATACTACAAGGGCTTTAATGCTCTCGCTCAGACTCAAACTGAGATTTTCGCCTTAGGAGGGCGATGTTCTATTCTATTATACTACGAGAGCTTTAACGCGCCAGATAGGAGTCGAACCCACATGTGTCCAGTTACCCTTTCACCTGCTTAGAAGGCAGAGGGGATACAAGCGCTTTAATACGGGGAGGGGGATTCGAACCCCCAAAAACTCCTGGTTCTAAGCCAGGCGACTTTGCCAATTTGCCCACCCCCGCTTAAAAAATAGAGAACACGAAGGAGTCGAACCTCACTGCCAGCTTGCCGCTGTTGTGCTACCGTTACACCACATGCCAAGCAAATTACCTTATATACCTTTACCATGGTTGGCATCCTCGATAATTTACCACTTTTCTATTTTAATTCCCCGTCCCAGAATCGAACTGAGCCATCAACTTTGGAAGAGTCGCATGCAGCCAAAACATCTACGGGGATTAAAGAATTGATAGGGACAAAAGGTCGTGGGCTTTGACCCCACCTACCACACCACAGTCCAGGATCCAGTTTACTGTGATACTGTTTTCCTGGTGTACACCTATCCATTCTAAAGTCGGTGGTCGGAATCGAACCGACGATTGAGTGGGTTGCAACCACTCGCCTTACCACTTGGCTACACCGACAAAAGGACCAAGGACCGGATTTGAACCGGCCATCCTAGGCTCACAACCTAGTGTGTTACCGCTACACTACCTTGGACATGAAATGAGAGTGGAGGGATTCGAACCCCCAACGCCTTGCGGCAAATGGGTTACAGCCATTCGAGCAGCCAGTTGCTCAACACTCCCTTTAATACCTCCTGTAGGATTTGAACCTACGCCCACTTGTTTAAGAGACAAGCACTCTGACCAAACTGAGTTAAGGAGGCTCTATTTTATATGTGGTCTATCTTTTAAATGAGAGTGGAGGGAATCGAACCCACACGTCCTTTCGGATCTTGGTTAAAAGCCAAGTACAGCCTGCCAATGTCTGCGACACTCCCTTCAAAAATTAAATAAATTTCTATAATAGTTGGGATCTTTCATTTTTATTTCATCTTCTATTTCCATATGACAATTAAAACAATACATATCACATTTATAAAACTCTTCCAGTACTGTTTCCCATTTTTTTGACCAAAGATTGTTAATTGATAATCCAAACTTCTTTTGTGAAGAGTCTCTATGATGAAATGTCAAAACTTTTATATTTTTTTCATAACCACATCTCTTACAAGATCCACCAGCTAATTCAACTAACTCTTTTTTCCTCTTCCATCCTCTTTTATATATATTTTTTCTATTAGCCTTTTTCGCTTCATCACTCCAGCAAGAATATGGTCCTTTTTTCTTTGCGGGACGAGAAGGATCATCAGCTTTAGTATTATGTCCCCTATAAGGAGAACATTTTAAACAAAATTTACGATTACCAATATTCTTATTTTTCCCATCAATTTTGATCCAATTGGGAATATGTTCTCCACATTTTCTACATTCTCTTTTATCTTTCATTATATATCTCCATAAAATAACTCTTATAAAGATATATTCGATAACTTAGCTGAAAATCCTTTAATTATTTCTCCCTAAATTACAAAGAATGGGTTCGAGAGGAGTCGAACCTCCATCGTCCAAATTAAAAGTTTGGTGCATTACCAATTATGCTACAAACCCAAGTTACTCTACCAGACTGAGCTACAGACCCTATAACACACAAGAGACAATAACTAATACAACAAATACAAAAGCTCCAAAAGCAAATATTCCTGCACAAGTTGATTCTGTTCTAAAGAACTTATCAATTTCTTTCAATATTTTCTTCATCTCTGCTTACCTTCATTCAGTGCTGCATGTAAAGCAATAGAAAGAATGTCATCTACTTCTTCTTCTGGGATACCATAACCATCAAGCTTTTCCATCAGATCCATAAAAATAGCTTTACTAATATTGATATTCCATCCCAACTTCCAAGTGGGACTCTTTCTTATTTCTTCTATTCTCATACTATCTCTTATTTTTTTTATTCTTTCACTCATTTCATATCAGTCCCTTCTTCTTTCCTAATTTCCCACACTCTTTACAATATCTTTCTCCTATATGAGAACTTTTCATTCCCCAACTTTCTAATTTCATTTCTCTCCTCATAGTTCTTTTATCCCCACAAAGAGGAATATCATTTACAGCAATATGATAAAAATAATTCCCACTGATATTCTCATGGATAGAAATATCATCTTTTTTCTCTTCTTCTTTAGGTTTCTTTGTAAAGTATCCCATTTTACATTTACCCTTCTATCCTACAAAATCCTTATCATCAAATAAGATAGGAATACCTATCCATTCTGTTCCATTAAAAGTGAAAAGATCAAATTCTTCTTTCCCATCATTATCAATATAATCTCCTCTTATAAAAGGAGTATAAGGGGTATCATTACTAAATAACAAAGTAACATTTTTAACATCCTTTGACTTTGTTAATTTTTTGAATACTTCAATAATATTTTCCATTTTACACTCCAATTCCTTCTTCTACTCTTTGCCAATTCACATGGCCCCAGCCACCTTTTCCAGATAAATGTAATAAATTCTTAGCTCTATTTTCACCATAACTAAGAACTCTATCAGCATGGTCATCTCTATCCATCTCTTTTGGTTCAACATATGGATTTTCTTCTACATGAGCCAATAACTCAGCCACAACTGGACTTACCTTCTCTGTTTTCCCATTACCATTGCCATTATCATTACCATTCTTCTTTTCTTCCTTCTTTTTCTTCTCAGTGCTGTATTTTTCTTTTTTCGCGGAAGAAAAATCATACTGGCATTCTGGGCAGTTGTGGGTTCTAACACCTAATTCAGTGTTACAATCTGGACAAGTTTTTTTACCTCTGGGCATTGTTCCATTCCTAATTAAATAAATATTATACAATACAATTCACTTCATCAATCCATAATTTTCCCACTCTGGCGGGATTAAAAACTTTATGAGCCTTGCTGGACTCGAACCAACAACCTACAAATTATGAGTTTGTTGCACTACCAATTGTGCTAAAGGCTCTAGTGGAGATGAGTGGAATCGAACCACCGACACCCGCCTCTTCAGGGCAGTGCTCTACCAAAAACTGAGCTACATCTCCGCAATATCTGGAGACAGGATTCGAACCTGCGTGGAGGTTCCCCTCGCTGGTTTACAAAACCAGTCCCTTCAACCACTTGGGTACTCCAGAATAAATTAATAACTTTTTCCTTCTGCATATCTTTTTCTTCTATTGTGTCTTCCATTACCTTTATTCCTACCTTTATAAGTAGGTGTTTGAGAATCACAATTAGGACAAATTAATCGTAAATTTTTAAGTGAATTATCTTCAGAATTTCCATTAATATGGTCTAAAATCATAACTATATCTTTTTCTCTCCACTCTATTAAATTGCATATTTCACACTTATTCCCTCTTATCTCTCTTAAATATTTTTTTCCTGTGTTAATAGCAGAAATCATTCCTGTTTCTTCTATTTCTTTTTTCTTTCTATCCCAATTAAATTTTTTCTGACAATCAAAAGAACAATATTTAGGATTTTTTGTTATCTCTCCACAAACTTTACATTCTTTTTTTGCCCATTTCCCTGTAGTAAAATTCTTTATTTTGCCATTATTATTAAAAGAAGCTGCACAAGAATGTCCACAAAATATGTTATATTTTTTATTATAATTTAATGGTCCATCACAATTCCGACACAGAATAGGGTCTGAATTATATTTTTTTATTCTTTTTTGTTTTTTTCTTTTTCCTATTTCTGCAGATTTTTTAGCTCCATTTATTATTTTTTGTCTTGATTCTTCTGAAAGCTTATTACTCATTTCGAATTCTCCAGTATATAATATAATTCACTATATACTATATTCGAAATAAACAACCAGTTTCCTTTAATAAAAATTCCAGATACGTTCCCGATAAAAGTGATTTCCAATTTCCCCATTGAGGAAAATAAGATTCGAACTTATGATAACTTTCATCATTCAACCTGGATAAAAAAGAATTTGGCACTCTGTAGCACCTAACGGTACTGGTTCACCTAAATTCTTTAAATGGAGACGGTCGGAATCAAACCGACCACAAGTTCCTTGCAAGGGATCTTCGCCACTCTTGGTACATGCGCCCCCTAATGGAGATAATGAGATTCGAACTCAAACTTCATAGCAGCTGTGTCTATGAAGGTCAAACTCCGACATCCCCTAATGGAGATAACTAGATTCGAACTAGCAACTTTCTGCTTGCAGGGCAGACGCTCTCCCGTTGAGCTATATCCCCTAAATACTATTTATTCATATCTTTTCCCATATCTTTTTTTAAGATATTCTCTTTCTTTATCACTCTTTGCTTCTGATAACCTTTTAAAATATTTTCTTTTTGCTTTATAAAATCTTTCAATATATCTTCTTTCTTTATCACTTCTTGCTTCAAAATATTCTTTTTCTTCACTTTCTTTATCTCTTTTTTCTTTATATAATCTTCTAATAGATTCTCTTTCCTCTATACTCATTTCTTCCCATTTTTTTCTTATATCTTCGTTCATTTTATTAATATAATTCTGTTGATTCTGATAAGGATTATATATTAAATCTGGTATAAAAACTTTCTCTTTTGTCGGAACTTTTTTAATCTCTGTATCAATATGATTTGGATCATAAATAAGAAATGAGATAGGAATATCATCAATAAATATATTTTCTTTAACATAATTATGAATATAGTTACATCCCCAAATAGCTCCCCAAATATATAATCCTAATAATACTGTACATAAAATAGGACTATAAGGAAAACTTCGAAAAATTGCTATTAGTATTACTATAGAAATAATTAATACTATAAGTGTAATCAAAATAGCAGCCCAAAAAAGCATTACTATAAAGATTATGCCTACTATCCCACCTACTACTGAAGAGATGTTAGCGTCCATTTTTTATCCCCTCTATGATATGATCATATGGGATTCTACATGATCCTAATAATTCTTTTAACAAATCTATATATATACTCCAATTTGATTGAAACTCTTCAGGAACTCGATAAGAAGAAAAAATCCAACCATGTATGTTTTTTATAACTTCTTCGAAAACAACTCCACCCTTTCTTATAATACCAACAGAAGCTGGTGAATCTATTTTCAAAGACATAGTTTTGTTTATATATTTCGCATTATTTTTTTTAAATCCCTCATGAAAAGTAATCTTATTAAATGAAACTGGTAATATAAGACAATAACTACAACTTTCAATAATATTACTTCTTATACTTTTGTGATGTCTTTGCCATCCTTTTGTTTTAAATCTATTGCTATCCCAATACATATCCCTACCATCAAACTCTTTTTCTAATTCTAAAAAAGTGCCAGGACTGAGCCAATCATCTTCATCAATTGGTAAAAGTAAAGACTCAGATGGTAACTTTTCCACTCCTTCTCTATCTTCATAATTAAATACTATATCAAAATCATTTTGTGATATTGTATTTTGAGCAAGTTTCACTAACTCTTTTCTGAAATGTATATATTTCATCCCAAAAATAAAATCCCAAGCATAGACCATCTCTTTAGAGAATCTATGTTCTCTCCAACCTAACGTTCCATGAAAAAAATATTCCTTCTTCCTGCGGATTAATAATACTTTTTTCATCTCTTATCTCCTAGTATTTTGTACTATTAAATATATTAATAAAACAATTATTAATATATCCATTATTTTACCCTCAGATAGAGATCACGCAAAGCAGTAAACGGTGCTAGAATTGTATGAAGGAGAAAAAGAAAATGTCTCTCACTGGGATCCTCTTTATCAGTAAGATAAGAATATTCATTGGCTTTCCAATTACCCCATTCTAGGCACATATATAAATAATAAAATTCCATTAACAGTATAGCTGGATCATACATTACTTTCCCTTTCAAAATTAAAAAATTATGGATACGGTGTTAGAAAACAGTTTTTAGCGCTCTGCCAACTGAGCTATACAGTGCTAGGCACTGCACTAGGACTCGAACCTAGGACCTCTCGTTTAATAGACGATAACGTTTGCTATTCAACCCATTTCAGTTGACCTAGGCAGATTCGAACTGCCAACCTTCCCGTTATAAGCGAGATGCTCTACCAGACTTGAGCTACAGGTCAATCGGAGAAACACGACTTGAACGTGCGGCCTTCCGGTCCCAAACCGGACGCTCTACCAAACTGAGCTACTCTCCGTGATAAAAATATTCTTTTAAACAATAACATTTTTATGTATATTCCAATGTAATATTCTATGACAATTAGCACATAAAACATCACATTTATCAATTTCTGCTAATATTTTCTTTTTTGATCGCATCTCATTTACCATTCTTCCAATAACACCTTCTTTTTCTTCAGAATTAATATGATGAAAGTCTAGTGCTCCAGGATGATTTTCTCCACACTTTTTACATTTTAAAGAACTTCTAATTTCTGAAAACCATTTTAGACGCTCTTTTCTTGTTCTTCTTACATTATCTCTATATTTCTCTTTATTTTTTAGATAATACTGATGTTGAGATTCATATTGTTTTTTACTATCTTTATAAGGCATGTCTATTCTCCAAAAAAATAATAGTCTATACCTTATATTCGACATTTAAGGTTCAAATCCTTTAATAAAATTAGAACCAATCTGGAAGGCTGGCTTCGCTCCAGCGGTCTCCTGGCTCCAGACCAGGCGGATTACTAAACTTTCCCACTTCCAGTAAAAATAACGGATACGTTTTTGCAAAAAAGTATTTTCTTTTTCATAGATAACTTTTCCACTTCAACCCGTTAAATAGCGGAGGAGGGATTTGAACCCCCGACCTTCAGCTTATGAGGCTGACAAGCTGACCAGACTGCTCTACCCCGCAAATAGCGACACTGGGACTCGAACCCAGAGTTCATCCGCATGAAGGATGCGTGTTGCCGATTAAACACTATACCGCAATTAAAGACCAACAAGTGGATACATTTCAAACATTGGACGCTCTTATAATGAGCTTTGAAAATTTTGGGAAATCTTAACGTCTTTGTTTTCTGCATTGCCCAGGAAGACTCTGACCAATCTCTCCCTCTTAAGTTTAGTTGTTGGTCTAACCTCTCTTAAGATTTTTCTTGGTCTGCTGGTTCCTAGAAACCAATCATAATAGATAACCAATATTAATCAACCCACTTAATAGCCTGAAGCGGTTACGATCCGCCTTCTTCTCATTGAAAGTGAGAGATCCTATCCAGTAGACGACCAGGCCATAATGTCCTTTTTTGGTAAAGCAGGAGAAACTGAACAAGAACCTGCTGAATACTCCTACAGGGAGTCGGACCCTGATTTTTGGACTGAGAATCCAATGTCCTAAACCGTTAGACGACAGAAGCATTTGTCGCTATAAACTTTTGAAATAACTATTATAATATACGCGCCAGCGATCACTTTGTCAACTAAAATCTTTTTATTTTTCGAAAAAAAGAACAAAAGAGCCACTCAAAGGTGGCTCCACCTCACTTCTACTCTTACATTTTGAAAAATGGTAGATGAGTGTCTCATAAGTATTTTACCTAGGAACCTACTTATGAAACGGAAGGTAAAGGAATCGAACCCTCAACCTTGCGGCTGGCAGGGCTTTCAAGGCCCATTATCTCCATAGATGCTACCTTCCATTTTTAACGGGAACAGTAGGAGTCGAACCTACACAACCACTAGTACTAATAGCACTAATTGTACGGATCAGATTGCTCTTACTAATGGCACTAATTGTACGGATCAGATTGCTCTCCCTGGGGTTTCCAGTAGAACAGGATTTCTCCGATTCATGCGTGCTCCCAAAAACGGTTTCATTGTTATAATTAAACAGAGCAACTCCTACACACCGAAAGGTAAGCGGATGGAAGAGGATTCGAACCTCTAAGCCCTATTTCTAGGAACAACACTTTAGCAAAGTGCTTAAGTCGCCAATCTAGTGCCCATCCAAAAAAAAAGTATGAAACAACAGATTCCTTATCTATTTTCAGTAAGCAATATTCAATAGGAAATTGATTTTTTGCCACGACGGTATCTATGTGCTAGCCGAGAACCGTTCACCGTAACACTCTCATTAGGTGCTACCTTCTTCATACTTCTTTTAACCACCCTACGGGGAGTCGAACCCCGATTTCCTGATCGACAGTCAGGTGTCCTAGCCATTAGACGATAGAGCGAAAAATACTAAAGACCTTAACCAAGTTCACCAATACAGTGCTTGGGGATCTCTAGTGAGTATAAATACTAAAGACCTTAACCAAGTTCACCAATATAGTGCTTGGGGATCTCTAGTGAGTATATAAAAGTACGGATACAATAGCAGAAAAGGAGAGTGGGTTTAACCCCACAAATCGCCAAAGATAGATAACCTTCTCTATTCAACCCGTTTAATACCCAATATTGGAATTGAACCAATCTCTCCTGCGTGTAAAACAGGTGCTACAGCCACTCAGCTAATCGGGTAAAATTTGTGGATACGGTGTTAGAAAACGAGATTTGTGCTGTGCTACCATTACACTAACCCCTGGTCAAATCAGGGGGCGAAGGAATCGAACCTCCACTAGATCTTTTCAATAGATAGATAACATTTTCAAATCAACCCACTTTAATAGGACTAACAGGAGTCGAACCTATATAACCGCCTTATCGGGACGGTACTTTAGCCATTAAGTCATAGTCCTATAAACACAAGGGGCTTTATCTAATGCTTGGTGTAGCATAATAGATCCCTCCCCCTGTGTGTATTTACAAAAGGGTTTTGTGTTCCTCTTGGAACCCCTATTAACTTTTTATAGAACATATATTCAAGTATTAAAGACAGAACTCGAACCTGCAATATGAGAACCTAAATCATAGATTATAGGCTTATCTTTTCACAGAACTCTCAGGTATAATCACCTCGGCTCATCATGGATTCTCTCCAACATAGATTATATATTTTTAGGAGATCAGCCACTGCTTTCGCCATTTCAGCCACTTTAATACTTAACTTTTTATAGAACAACTAGCTCCCAGGAGAGGATTCGAACCTCTAACCTATCGGTTAACATTTGTGAGAAAAGCTCTCGACAAAATGTCGAATATCGGCACTTTGCCGAACGCTCTACCATTGAGCTACCTAGGAATAAATCTAAGAAACTAAACCTAATTTCTTAGCACGTTTCTTAACAGCATTTCCTGAAACATCTAACATCCTACCAATAGATTCATAAGATTTTTTTTGAATTAATAATTCTTCTAAATCCACATTATCCCAATCTACTTTCCCACTTAATTTTGCAGCACAAGAATAAGAACAAGTTTTAGTATAAGGTGATTTTAATATTCCACATACAGGACACTTTTCTTGTTTTTTTTCTTCCCTATAAAAAGTATATGATTCATCAAATATTACAACATTATTTGGAATTTGAATTAAACCATCATGTATTTCTCTATGGCATCTACAACATACTAAAATACATTTTCTTAACTCTGCCACTAGTGTTTCCCATTTTTTAGGGTTAGCCATTATTCTTCCAAACCCAAATTCTTTTTCTTCAGGATTTAAATGATGGATATCCATAGCACTATTACAAATAGAATAATTACAAATAACACATCCACCACCCATCGCATCTATTATTCTTTTTTTAGTCCTTTTTCTCCATCTTTTAACTTTATCTGAACTATAACTCATTGGAACTCTCCTCAAAATATTAACTATCTATGTTAATATTCGACAAAAGAGTTCTTATTCCTTTATTTTTCCAGAAAATACTATTTATTTTTTAAAGAGCAAGTTCCGAAGGGAGGGTTTGAACCTCCATACCGTTCCAGACGGACTACAAACGATTAACAGTCGTTCCTCTTACCAGTTAGAGTACCTCGGAATTAAACAGCCTTGCCAGGGATCGAACCTGGGACACAAGATTCAAAATCTTGGGTGTTACCTCTACACTACAAGGCTATTATATCAAATACTTATTCACTTTTCAAGTTTTTATTCTTCAATACAGCGTTTCTCACATATGTCACAACTATTATTAGTATGACACCAAGGAGTACAAAAACCGTACTTCTCTGCTAACTCATAAAACTCTTTATGAGAGTTATCTATTTCAGCATGTTCTCTCATCATTTTTAAAAATTCTACTACCATTATCATTCTTCCTATTTATTCTTTTAAATCCCTAATTAACTCTTCTATCGTATCAAAACTTTTAAGATTCTTTCCTTTTTCTGAATCTTCTAATGTTTTTATTGTTTCTTTATTTGGTATTTTTTCTTTTTTTCTCATTTTTTCTTTTTCTATTAAAAAAAGGCAACTTCTTTCGAGGTCGCCTTTGAACGAAGAAACTATATATTCAAAAGCGATTGTCAGTATTCTCCCATATTATAGGCTGTAGGGAGAGTAAACCAACTAATACATGCTGGTTGCGAGCGTAAACTCTTAACAGATGTATGTGTCGGTCTATGTGAACCCTGTTTTAAAATTGTGACAGTCATCTTTTGCTATCCTATTCCTTATAAAATATGCTTATTAAAATACTATTATTAGTTAGTATCGGCAATTCCTCTTTTTTTCTTTAATTTTAAAAAAAATTAAAAAATAATACTTACATACTCCAGGATCTATAGCCAATTTCAATCCTATACCACCCACTCTAAAGCAAACTAGATTGGTCGCATCATCTGCTCACCTCAGTATTATTTTTTAAAATTCGGGAAGAGGAAAAAGGACAAAATACTCTTTTCTCTCTTCCCTTATTCTACATCATTATCCATCCGCCCCGTTTGGATAACAGTGCTACATCTCTAATATTATACCACAACTCTATACCCTTGTCAAGTATAAAATATTAATTTTTTAAAAAAGTAGAGAAGACTTAGGATAATTCCCATATCACCATCTCTACTTTTTTGGCACATAGCCATTCAACCCTACGAGTTGAACCGTTACCGTGAATATACAATATACCACATCCCTATCACTTTGTCAAGTACTATTTTCTTTTTTTCGGGAAAAAAGAAAATATCTTCTTCTGTGGTGGTATATACCTGTCAACACCAGTATTTTTCCACTTCTCATCTACATACCTATTAGTGCTAATGCACTTTACACCACTATCAGTATGAAGCCAACCAGATACAAAATTCTTTCCAGTACGACCATATCGGTGCTTTATTCCTACTTTAATCCAGAATGCACCATCAATACTATCCTTTACCAAATCCATTGCTATATCTACTAAATGAGGTAAAGTAGTGCTACCCTTAATAGTGCCATTCTGATTTAACTGTCCAAGAAGTATAACGTGGCAACCAACATTCTTACATACTTCTTTAAAAACATCTATAATGATCTTTATATCAGTTTTTGTGCCACTCCTGAACTCTTCTATCATATTAACACTATCAACTATTACAAGATAAGGTCTATCTACACGTATATCATACTTCATATGTTCCAAATCAGTACTATCACTTATCCTGAACGAATCATATTTAATTTCCTGAGAGAAAACACCTAACTCATACTCATTCTGGAAATATAATACTCTCATTCCTTTACTAGCCATCTTATTAGCTATACCTACTGCTGTCCTACGTTTACCAGTTCCACTCTCACCAGCCCACAGAGAAATAGCTTTAAAGGGCATTCCCCACTCACCATTAGTCTCTCCGTAGAGCCAATCTAACTCTTTAAAGCCAGTGCTAACTCTCACTACTGGTATTGGAGTAATATCTTTTCTATTATAAGTTGCCATAATCATTTTCCCTTTCTAATACATCAATCTATACTAATCTCACTCTGGCGGGATGGCATAAGTAGGATTCCGCCAGAGTAGGATTATTTTAATATTCTAGCTATTCGGCATAAGTACAATCCCGCCAGAGTAAGATTATTTGAACACTCTTTTTTATATCCTATCTCATAGGATATAAAAAATCCCACTCTGGCGGGATCGCATAAGTGGCATACCGCCAGAGTGGGATTATTTGAATAATAAGATTTTTTCTTATTCTGGTATTATGGAGTTTATAGATGGGGAATGTCACGCGGATCGATCAGGGAGAAAAATAAAAGGGATACGGGAGAAGGATATAAAAGAGATGCGGAAAAGAAGTGAGGAAAGGATCCTAATAAATATGAAATTATGGTCAAGAGTTTTTATCTTTTTCTCTCCCCTTCTCTTCTACATATTCTCTAAATTAATTCAACTTATCTGTATAGGTTTGGTACTCAATTATCGTCTGATCATACTTATCACATTTCAGTTGATTAAGTTCATTTTTCTTCCTAATTGCCTCTTTATCTATTGCTACTATAATGCTTCTCATCTTGAAACATGTAATATGAATTACTACACAAATAATGTTAATTATTGTACCTATAATCATTACTACTAACCAAGTCATAGCCATACTATTCCTTCTCTTCCTTCTCTTCCTTCTCTTCCTTCTCTTCCTTCTCTTCTCTTTTCATCTTCATAACATAGGTCTTATAATCTAAATATCCTATCGCTATGAAAGCCACAACAAAGAATGTTATACCTATATAT
>SDBV01004466.1_pt1 | contig 20116 bp, 10 predicted proteins | sample 2277081 | NCBI WGS metagenome assembly SDBV01 (sample SAMN10402039, study PRJNA504765) | marine sediment metagenome | isolation source: marine sediment core GS10_PC15, 223 cmbsf | place: Arctic Ocean: Southern Knipovich Ridge | collected 2010 | reverse complement strand
TGAAGAAAAAGCTGCCTGAAATTCCATTCGCCTTCTTTCGCGGCTGGAATCGTGCAAACCTTAATCTTGCCTTCGTAGTCTTCCCATGAGCCGGTTATTTGCCTGCCGCCGCTGATCACAGGTTCCTCATTCTTGTAGGCTGCGTATGTAACCGGATAGTCCTTTGTCCCGGAATCCTCAGGAGTAAACACAATAGGCTCGTCCAGTTCATATAAACCGCCACGGATATAGACGGTGACTGGTCCGGTAAGCTCGCCGCTCGTTTTCATCAGACGGATAGTGTCACGCGCCTTTTGTATTGTTGCAAAAGGCGTGGAAATGCTGTCACCTGCCCACGAGTCATCGCCCTCGGCAGACACGTATAAGACGATATCTGCGGCGCCTGCCACTGTGACAAAAGAACAAATGGAAAATGTTATAAGGAGAATCACCAACACACTAGATTTGTTCAATTTCTTCATTGTACAACCCCCCTAAAGTGCAGATGCGTCAGTCAGTCCGGGATGGCCTGCCGTTTTAATTTTCGTCTTAATTTCTTATCGCTTTCCGAAGAGCTTGCATTACCTCAAGAGACTTACTACCTACTTGCCCATCCTGAAATATTCCCATATTAATCGATAGCACTCCGCCATTGGCCATGCAAGCCTTCACATAGTTTATCAATTCCGCTTCACTGACAGTTGGCGATTCCATTTCGGTGTCGGCTTTTCCATGACCCCATACACCTTCCAGCATGAATAGTCCATGCCATTGCAGCCCCATCCCAACAGAGTACTTAATGTACCGGCTATCCGCTGGTGTTTGCACCCACATGATTTCACCAGCCCAATAATCCTGCCATAATGTCGTAACGGGAAAAATCCAATTGTTGAAAGCGACGATGCGGTCCGGATTACCCACCTTGGTCGTCCTGAACAACCGTTCGTGCGATATACTCGGGTATTGCTCCGGTATCAGGGGCCACCCGTCAAACCAGTATCCAGCCACTTTCCTGCCGTAACGATTCCCGAACTCGGTCAGGATTTTCACATGCGTGTCTTCGTCAAATCTACTGTCTGGAAATCTCACGTTGATCTGGCTTTCGAGGAATTTCGACTCATTCACGTCATCGGGCTTTCCAATGAGATGCGAAGCCATATAAACAATTAACTTGATTTCCTTTTCATGCAGCGCATTAGCTATTTCGCCCACGAGGTCGCGCTCTGTTGTCCAGCCGGGATGGGTCTCCTCCCAGGAGACAATCGGCGCCGGACAGTGGGGGCGAGACGAGTTCAGGGTAAATATGACATGACCGGCGCCTGTCTGTTCTACCATGTCAGCAAATGCGTCGACATCGAAATCGCGAACTGCTTCCTTGTAAGGCTTCTTGGGCCCGTGACGAGGCTGGGCCCCATCAGTCCAGTGAAACATCACACCATATCCGGCTTCAGCGAACCAATCCGTGTTCGCCCGGCTCCTTTTGGCACGCTTCTGCTCGGCTGCTATCTTTTCCTTGGCAGCCACGGGAGTTAATTCTATTGCACGAAAGTCCATTACATCTCCATATTCCGGCTCTGTCACCTTGGAATCGCTAAGCTGAGCTTGAAGTTCATTTCCGGCCCTTCTTTCAAAGCTGGGATTAATAATTTGCTCTACTCTTTTGGTCTGCCCCTCAAGCCCACTCTGGAAATGTCTATCGGTTTAAAGCCCAATTTGAAGGCGGGGGAATCGGGTCTTAAAGTGTAGTCATCGTTTTCAGGATCCACAAACAATGGGTCATCAACAATGGAGTGTGCCTCAAAACCGCGTTCCTGCCAATCTTCAAATGTCTCGACTCCCGGCAGACCTGTAATCACAAAGTCTTGACCCTTCGTGTTGAAATAAAGATTGTAGTCTGATTCCATGGGTAGTGAATTTTCTCCCCCCATGAAACGGAAAAGGGCCACATCAGGATTTGTTAAACAGATGATATTCCTCAGCAATCGTATTCCGTGGTGCCGAAGGTCCGGGGGATTAGTGTAATCCGCCTGGGCCCTGCCCACACCTACAAAGATATTGTTTTCGACTAAATTGTTCCTACTGTTATGCCAGATATGTAATCCGACCGTCGCTCCATAGACGATATTATTTTCGACTTTTGAATTTCTTGTATCACATCCGAGATAGATCCCCCAGCCCGGATGCCCTAAGGGAAAAGACAAAGGCGGGCCGAAGTATTCATCATCCGGGTGAGAGTAATCATGAGAGAAAACGTCATGAATGAGGTTATTTCTTATGGTTATGTCGGAGTCTCGGACAAAAATTCCGCCGCCGTCATTCATTATTTGCATCACGTTGTATATTTCATTGTATTCGATGACGAGGCCCTGCTTCTGGTTTCTCCTTTCTGTTTCCTGCGGAAATACATCTAACATATATTGGGTAGTAAAGTGACGTCCATAGATCCCGGTATGTGTTATGTCGTGTATCGAATTATGGGCAATTAATCCTCCACCGTCATCGATGTTAATACCTACGCCGCTATGAAATATCTTGCCGCAGTCGTGGATTTGATTGTAGAGATACTCATTGCGTTCCTTTCCAAAGCTTCGCGTTATAATTCCACCGCTGCCGGTATCATAGATATCGTTGCCGACTATCTTGTTGCCGTTTCCATTTATCTCCAGGGCATATGCACCAACATTCCGAATCGTATTGTCCTTGAGTGTACAAAACCGAGCGGCTTCAAAGGTAATAGCTGCGGGTGGATATATGTCGCCAACATCAGGAAGGGTGGGGAGACCTTCTGCAGAAAGGGTATAGCTTACGTCGGAAAAGGTTAAATCAATAAGGTTAATATACTCGACATATGTTTTGTCTTTGAAGCTTCCCTGCAGTCGGACAAGTTGATCTAAGACGGGCGCTCTGAGTTCTGAAAGCCGGCTTTGATCGACGGGCCAATAATATAGTTTACCGGCGCGTTGATCGAGATACCATTCCCCGGGCCGATCTAATCCTTCCAGTGCATTTTCGATATAATAGCGATTGGCGTGTGTGGCTCGGTCCAGACGCCTTCCAATTGGGCCGGTAAATGTCACTATCCTTTCCTCTTCATCCAGTTCAGAAATGAAAAGACGGGATTCATTCCAGGAATGAATAAGAGTGATTTCCACATCGTTGAGGTTATGCCACCTCTTAAGGTTACCTTCTCTGTATTTAAACGAATCTCTGCCCAAATCCTCATCTGTCGGCTCTATTCTGTAATAATCTTCATTCGGAATGCGGGCCCGCTGCTGTCTTTCTCCTCGAAGGAAAAGCTGTCTGATATTCCATTTGCCTTCTTTCGCCGCTGGAATCGTGCAAACTTTAATCTTGCCTTGGTAGTCGTCCCATGAGCCGGTTATTTTCCTGCCGCCGCTGATGACAGGTACCTCATCCTTGTAGGCTGCGTAGGTAACCGGATAGTCCTTTGTCCCGGAATCCTCAGGAGTAAACACAATAGGCTCGTCCAGCTCATATAGACCGCCACGGATATACACCGTCACCGGCTGGGTAAGCTCGCCCCTTGTCTTTATTAGACGGATTGCATCACGCGCCTTTTGTATTGTTGCAAAAGGCGCGGAAATGGTGTCACCTGCCCACGAGTCATTGCCCTCGGTAGACACGTAATAGACGATATCTGCAGCGCCTTCCACTGTGACAAAAGAACATATTGAAAATGTTATGACTAGAATCACCAACACACTAGATTTGTTTAATTTCTTCATCGTACAATCTCCCTAAAGTGTAGATGTGTCAGTTTATCTGAAATGGTCTGCCGTCCTTCCTTGTCTTAGTTTCTTATCGCCTTCCGAAGCGCTTGCATTACCTCAAGAGACTTGCTACCTACTTTCCCGTCCTGATATATTCCCATATTAATCGATACGACTCCGCCGTTGGCCATGCAACCCTTCACATAATTTATCAATTCGTCTGCACTGATAGTTGGTGATTCCATTTCGGTGTCAGGGCTTCCATGACCCCATGTGCCTTCCAGCATCAGTAGTCCATGCCACTGCATGCCCTCACTGGCCGAGTACTTCAAATACCGTCTGGTTGCTGGTCTCTGCATACTGCTGATTTCACCGGCCCAAAACTCCTGCCACGGTGTTGCGTCTGGGAAAATCCAATAGCTAAGGCCGATAATGCGGTCAGGATTATTCACCTTGGTCGCTTTAAACAAACGTTCGTATGATATGCTCGGGTATTGCTCTGGAATTAGATCCCAACCGTCAAACCAGTACCCGGCCACCTTCCTGCCGTAACGATTTCCGAACTCAGCCAGGATCTTCACGTGCAGGTCTTCGTCAAATCCACTGTCTGGAAACCTCACGTTGATCTGGCTTTCCAAGAAGTCCGGCTCATCAACCTCATCAGCCCTCCCTATCAAATGCTCCGCCATGTAAACGATTAACCTGATACCTTTTTCATCCAGTGCATCACCTATCTCGCCGACAAGGTCGCGCTCGGTTATCCAGCCGGGATGAACCTCTTCCCAGGAAGCAATCGGCGCAGGACAGTGAGGATTATACGAGTTCAGGGTAAATATGACGTACCCGGCACCTGTCTGTTCCACCATGTCTGCAAATGCATCTACATCAAAATCGCGAACTGCTTCCTTGTACGGCTTTTTGGGCCCGTGACGAGGCTGGGCCCTATCAGACCAATGAAACATCACGCCATATCCGGCCTCAGCGAACCAATCCGTGCTCGCCCGGCTCCTTTTGGCACGCTTCTGCTCGGCTGCTATCTTTTCCTTGGCAGCCACGGGAGTTAATTCAATTGCACGAAAGTCTATTACATCTCCGTACTCCGGCTCTGTCACCCTAATCGTAATCGTGTTGACGCCCGAACGCAGATGCAGGACCCCATCCAGGTGCACCCTTTCGTAATTCTTCAGATATTCCCTGTCAATCGGCTTTCCCCCTGGAACCGGTTCATCTATAAACATACCGTTGGTCTTATGTACCGTGCCGCTAATCTTACCATCACCCGCAACAACCTCCAACTTCGGACCATCGAAATGAGCTGCATAACACAACGCTACTTCGTAGCTGCCTGCTTCAGGCGCATTCACTTTCCACGTGACACTGCCCCGGCCTACCCATCTTATTGCCATGTATTCAGGCAGCCCATTGTGGCCGGCTGCTGCTCCCTCCATCTTCAAGGCTGAATGCGGATACATGCGGGTAATATCTTCAACCTCAAGCGGAACCACCGGCTCTATGCCGGGCCCTTGCCCTTCAGCATTAGCCGAGCTGAACAGCATCGTTCCCAACAACAGGACCGCCAAGCTGAGCTTGAAGTTCATTTCCGCTCCCTCCATTAGAAGAAGTCTTGGCTGCGCTTCCAGCAAGCTGACTAACCTGGTCGATCCGGTTCTTGACTGATGCGGTGTGCCCGGCGAGACCAAGTGTGGAGGTATGACTCCCTCTGGGGCACGTACACGACAGCGGCACATGGCCTGTCGGGGGTAAAAACCTTGACAGAACCCCCGCGAAAGGGGTACAACCCAAATAAGTCAAGAATTGAATTTAAATATCCTATCCCGGGATCGGGAGACTAGTCAATCAAAAAGGGAGAATAAGAATGTATTCCAGATTATTCAGTACATGTTTCGCTGTTATTGTGGTCATTTTCTCTTGGGCCGGCGGTTATGCCGAAGAATTGGACACGTCCATTATCTCGCCTAATCTGTATGTCGCTCCTGACGGGGATGACAGTAATCCCGGCACGGAAACGCAGCCCTTTGCAACGCTTGAGCGTGCGAAAGATGCCGTACGGAGTCTCAAGAGTAATGTCGCAAAGCCAATTACCGTGTTTGTGCGCGAGGGGGTCTACTACCTTTCCGAGCCCCTGGTGTTCACACCTGAGGATTCGGGGACAGAATTGCAGCCGATAACCTATGCGGCTTATCCTGGAGAGAAGCCGACCCTCAGCGGCGGTATCAATCTCGAGGTTAAATGGGAGGCCTATCGTGATGGCATTTTGAAATGCTCCGTGCCGAAAGGGATGGATTTCAACGAGCTTTTTGTCAACGGCAAACGGCAAATGCGGGCCCGCTACCCCAATTTCGACCCGGAAAAGCCGCTTGTGGGCGAAGGGGGGTATCTCAACGCTACTGGGGCCGGAGAAAGAGAGTTTACATACGATCCCGATACGTTCACCAAGAATAGATGGGCCAATCCGACCGATGCGATTGTCCACATCTTTCCGGGTTCGTACTGGAACAACTTTCAGTTTCGGATAGCTTCGGTTGATCGGAACAGCCACCTGATCAAACTTGGCGAAGGAGGCTGGCAGACCGCTTTACTGGATAATCCCGACGACTTCTTCGGGACGGCGCTGAGTAGAGGTTCCCATTTCTTCATTGACAATGTCTTTGAAGAACTGGATGCCCCCCGGGAGTGGTTTCTCGACAGGGAAGAGAGCATTCTGTATTACGTGCCGGCTCCTGGATTGGATCTGGCTGGGGCCCGGGTTGAAGTGGTCAATCTCAAGCGGCTGATCGAGGTCAAGGGATCCCGGCAGACGCCAATTCGGCATCTCAATCTCAAGGGCTTTAGATTTGCCCACACTTCAGCGACATTTATGGATGAATACATTACGCCATCTACCGGCGACTGGGGAATCCACCAGGGCGGTGCGGTCTACATGGAAGGCGTAGAAGATTGTGCCGTCGAGGACTGCTTTTTCGACGCTGTCGGCGGTAACGCGCTTTATATAAGTGATCACGCCCGGCGTATCCGGGTCTACGGCAACACTTTCGCCTATACCGGCGATAGTGCGGTATGCCTGGTGGGCAGAAGCCATGTTATTGAGAATGGAGAAATGCCTTGTCCCTTCTGCGGAGCGGCAAGCTATTGGAGTTTTGGACCTGACCCCGAAGATTATCCCGCCGATTGTTTGATATCGAACAACCTGATGCATCACATCGGTGTATACGGCAAGCAGACTGCCGGTGTCTTCATGGCGACTACCATGAAAAACACAATCAGTCACAATCACATTCATAGTATGCCGCGTGCGGCTCTCTGCATCAATGATCCGTTCTGGGGCGGACATCTCATTGAATACAACAATGTCCACGACACTGTGCTCGAGACCAACGACCACGGCACTTTCAACTCCTGGGGAAGGGGACACTACTGGTGTGTGAGGCATTATGGGATAGGCGTGTTTCATGACCCGGGCGACACCAAGCGGGATGCAAAGTTTACGACGACCTACCGTTACAATTATATTCGTGAAAAAGTCTCAGAGGCACAACAGAAACTGGCCTACGGCGCCTCCAATATGGGTATTGATATGGACGACGGCTCATCCAATTTCCATCTCTACAATAATCTTGTCATCGGCGCCGGCGTGCAGAATCGTGACGGCTCGCACCGCATCATCGAGAACAATATCTTCATCAATCCCAACAGGGGCATCAGCTATCATGTCGGCTACACCAACAGCGGCGACAAGTTCGTGAGAAACATCGTCGTCCAGAATTCCGACTTTACGTTTTTCTATATCCTATATCAGCCCGAGGAGGCTCCCTGGGTCGATGAAATGGATTACAACGTATTCAGCGGGAATGCGGAATTCGCTGCCCGTTCGGCAGACAAACTTGCCGCAAAGAGTTTTGAGGATTGGCAGAAGCTCGGCTTTGACAAGCATTCGGTATTTGCAGATCCGATGTTTATCGATCCAGATAATGGAAATTACCACGTTAAACCGGAATCGCCGGCGTTGAAGCTCGGGTTCAAGAATTTTGATCTGGATGGTGTCGGTTTGCTGCCGGATTTTCCAGAGAAATGGCGCACACAAAGCAAGCCTTGACCGGATGGTCAGCTGATGTTGCGAAAGAAGTGATTGTGAAATGAACCAGCCAAAAGACAGCATCCTGCAGACCTCTCGTCGTAATCTCAAGCAGGCAGCAGAGCGGCTTAATCTCGACGAGGCAATGCACGAACGGATATCAAGGCCGCATGAGAGAATCGAGATAAACACGGCTCCTGTATTGCCTGACGGTGAAATGGTCAATGTCAGCATCTTTGTTGTCAGGCACAGTGATGAACTTGGGCCGGCAAAAGGCGGCATAAGAATGACGGCCGATGTTACTCTTGATGACATTGCCGGTCTGGCTACGGAAATGACCTGGAAAACTGCGCTTATCGGCGTGCCGTTCGGCGGCGGCAAATCAGGAATCCGTCTTAACCCCGCGCCGTTGTCACCCGAAGCCAAGGAAGTTGTCATCCGGGCGTTTACCAGAGCCGTGAGACGGCATATTGGGCCTGAAATCTATATTCCCGCACCAGATATGGGGACCAATGAATCGGACATGGCTCATATCCGGGACTGTATATCCTATTCGGAAGGCATATCTATAACCAAGGGCTGTTTTGTAACCGGAAAGCCCGTCATCCTTGGCGGTATTGTCGGTCGGCGCGAAGCAACCGGCAAAGGTGTCATTTACACCATCCTGGCGATGTGCGAACAGCTCGGCCTGGACGTCAGCAAACTCCGAATCGTCATGCAAGGCTTCGGCAATGTGGGTTCCGTCGCAGCTGCCGACATTGCACGATACGGAGCGAGTGTGATCGCTGTCTCGGACTCGAAAGGCGGGGTCATAAACAATGATGGTTTGGACATAGATGGGCTTCTGCAGCACGCGAACAAGACCGGCAGCGTTAGAGGGTTTGAGCATGCAACACAAGTTGACCCGGCCAAAATCTTTGAGATTGATTGCGACATACTAATACCGGCGGCGGCTGCGTCGCAGATAACCGTTCAGAACGCCGGCAACATAAGGGCCGGGATCATCGCTGAAGCCGCAAACGCTCCTACTACCCCACGTGGCGATGAGATATTGAAAGAGCGAAACATCCATGTTATCCCGGACATTCTGTGTAATGCAGGCGGTGTGTTTGTCTCTTACCTCGAATACACACAGGAAACCCAGCATGAACAGATGACTATTACTGAAGTCGAGCAGCGGCTTGCCGATCGGATGAAAGAGCGATTTATCGAAGTGTACGAATCTTCAAAGGAAAAGGGTCTAACCATGCGAGAAGCAGCGATGGACATTGCTGTCAGCAAGGTGGTCGAAGCTGTCACAGTCAGAGGTCTTCTGCCATAGTATGATGTCAGGTGCAGTTCGACGAATCGGTTTTGATGAATGGTAGATCCTGATCAACGAAACTTGTGTTGGTCTTTGCAGGAAAGCTGGAAGGTGAACAATTCAGGCATCAGGATGCAGCCAAAGTAAGTGCAAAAGGTCATGTCCTTGTCTGAAGTTAAGAAACTGGGGAGGAAAAGATGAGAGCGAAACAGTTGATTTTGTTGGGTGCGTTAAGCCTGGTTTCCTTTAGTTGTGCACATACGCAGGGTCCCGCTCCGGGGCCTCTGTTCCGGCCTGGCAACTATGTTCATTATGTGGGTTCCAGCCCCGCAATAAAGACAGGTGAAAGGGGTACATATGACAGCGGAGTGACTGAAAGCGGAGACAGTTTTAAGGATGGGGATACCTATTACTGGTATTATCACGCCGGGGGTTCTGGGAGAAGCGGTTACCAGATTTGTGTCGCTAGCTCCAAAAACCCAATTGGACCCTGGGAAAAACATAGTGAAAATCCAATATTGGCTACTTCAGACCTGCCTCATGAGAAAGGTCATGTTGCCTGTGCGATGGTCGTCAAGGATGGTAGTAAGTATTACATGATTTATATGTCTGCAGGCGACAGTCCCGTCGGCTGGGGATGGTCTGTTTCGTTAGCGTCCGCGGATCATCCGCTCGGCCCATGGACTAAGTACGAAAAGAATCCGATCCTGACCCACCAGCGGATCGGTTATCCCGGCGGTCTGATGAAGGTCAAAGGCCTGTGGTATATGTATGGAACCGAACCCGATGTGACACAGCTTGACTTCGGCAGGATGTATGTGGCCACATCGAAATCCCTTGAAGGCCCATGGGATATGAGAGAAGAGCCTGCATTGAGCGAAGGCCCGAAAGGCAGCTGGGAAGAGGGTGGTTTCTCTGAGTTCGAGGTTCTTTATTACAATGGAATGTTTCACGCGTTTTATGGCGGCAGCAGATACGCTGACGTTAACGATAAGTCGGAGCTTGGCCCTGGCCCCTATTCAGATGATGCAGAGAAAAAACGCTATAGAGTGGTTGAAGATATCGGCTATGCGTACAGCGAAGATGGTTTTACATTCACGAAGTTCGAGGGCAATCCGATTGTGCGTCATGAGGATGTTCCCAACTGTGCGGCGATGGCGGAAGTCCATGCCATCATTGAGTATCCTTATGTCTACTGCTATCACACCTTGCGTTACTTAGAATGCCCCGAAGGTGAAAATCCGGAGCGGTTTGAACGCAGCTGGATTGAGCATTTGGGCGTCCAGGTACTGGAGATCAAGGAATAGCGAAATAATTTCGACATATCGGCTGTTCCAAAAGCTCTTTTCAAATGATTAGAGAATCATGGAATTACTTTTGAAGGAGATCTTGAATGAGAAAGCGCGTTTTATTGTCGACTCTGATAGTTTTAGCTGTACTTTGTTTCAGTTGCACAACTGTTCCAAGTTTTAGGCACGATCTTTTGTCGTCCACGGCTGTTATCACTGGCGAAAAAGGCGCCTGGGATGACAGAGCCCTTGAAAGCGGGGACTGTTTCAAGGATGGGGACACGTACTATTGGTATTACCACTCCTATTCCACCTGGGACAATGTCGATTACCAGATTGGCGTTTTAACTTCCAAAAACCCACTCGGTCCCTGGGAAAGATATGAGGGTAATCCAGTATTAAAAGTCTCTGAGAAGCCTCATGAAAGCTACTGCGTTGCCTGCCCAATGGTTGTGAAGGATGGTGACAGGTATTGCATGATTTATCTGTCTGCCGGCGACAGTCCCGTGGGATGGGGATGGTCGGTTTCATTGGCTTACGCGGACCATCCGCTCGGACCCTGGACAAAATATGAGAACAATCCGATCCTCGTACACCAACATATGGGTTATCCCGGCGGTCTGGTTAAGGTCAAAGACAAGTGGTATATGTTCGGCACAGAACCTGATGAAGTCCAGCCGGACTACGGCAGGATGTATGTCGCAACAGCGGACCGCCTGGAAGGTCCATGGGAAGTAAGAGATAAGCCCGCATTGAGTGAAGGTCCGAAAGGTTCCTGGGACGAAGCCGGCTTTTCAGAGTTCGAGGTACTTTATTACGACGGTATGTTTCACGCGTTTTATGGCGGATGTGTTTTCAACGCTGAACCCAAAATATATCGACGTGAAGGCATAGGTTATGCCTACAGTAAAGACGGTTTTAATTTTACCAAGTCCAAGGACAATCCCATAATTGCATATCAGGATGTTCCTAACACGGCAGCGATGGCAGAAGTGCATTCTGTCATCGAGTATCCTTATGTCTACTGTTACTACACTGTGCGCTATCTTGAGACTCCGGAAGGTGGGAATCCTGAATGGATGCCCTGGCTTGAACATTTAGGTGTTCAGAAGCTGGTGATCAAGGAATAGCCCAATGCCAGCCAGCTTGTTGCGGTCAAGTGTGTCGTTGAGAAGACACTAGGGCATTCTAAACAGGAGATTTTGACATGAAGAATACTGATTCGCCCCTCTTGAGACTCAGGAAGCTGTTCAGGTTCGTATTCCCACCTGTGGTGGGGACAGCAGCTTTATGCATCCTTTTAATAGGTATGCTTGTGTCGGGATGCGTAACGACACAGGACATTATTATAGAGTCCCCCTCAGATATAACATGGAACGCATCGGGAACGGGAGGGGCGGTAGCCGCCGCGAAACCAGAGTCTGTGGCGGCGGGCATAGCGATACTTAAGCATGGCGGTAACGCGGCCGACGCGGCCGCAGCCACACTCCTGGCGCTCAGCGTTACAGAAACAGGTTTTTTTGTCATCGGGGCGGAAGTGCCTCTGATTCTCTATGATGTGAAAACCGATGAAGTGAAAGTTCTGAATGGTCTGGGCGGCGCCCCGCTCGATCAGAAAGCGATGGACTGGTATTACGAGAATGGTATTCCGGGAAGTCGGAGTATGAAACGTGCTCCGGTGCCCGCTGCCATGAGCCTGATTATGAAGTTATTGAAGCTTTACGGAACCATGTCTTTCGAACAGGCCGCTACGCCCGCGCTGGCTCTGCTCGATGCGGGAGAGAGGGATTGGAATCCAAAACTTGCAAGGACGTTTCGCAAGCTTATAGAAACGGAAAGGTACACTGTCGGAACACGGGAACAAAAAATCCAGGCAGCGAGAGACCGATATTACAGAGGTGACATCGCCGATGCGCTGGAGGCCTTCTATATCAAGGAAGGTGGGTTTCTGCGTAAGCAGGACCTTGCCGCTCACGTGACGCGGCTCGAGGATCCTGTCACCATTAATTATCGCGGCTATGACGTATACAAGTGCGACACATGGACGCAGGGCCCATATCTTTGCCAGACGCTTCGGCTGTTGGAGGGCTTTGATCTTCAGAAGATGGGGCACATGTCTGCCGACTACGTACACGTATTGATCGAGGCATTGAAATTAGGATTTGCCGACCGTGATGAATATTACGGCGATCCCGTGTATGTGGATGTGCCGATGAAGGAGCTGCTTTCAGACGAATACACGGAGCTTCGCCGGCCTCTGATCGATATGGCTAAGGCTTCTGGGACAGTCCGTCCGGGCGATCCGATCAATATGAAGGCTGTCAGGAAACCAAGGTTTTCTCAGCCGGGAGTAGGCGGCACATCGACGGTCGCGGTTGCCGACCAGTGGGGTAACATGGTCGTTGCCACGCCCAGCGGCAACCCACCCTACTCGATCTGTCCGGAAACGGGAATTCCCCATGGTAACCGGCTTTGCCAGCTCAACACGACACCGGGGCATCCCAACCGTATGATGCCCGGCAAGCGGCCTAGAATAACCCTGACTCCGACGTTGGTCATGAAAGACGGAAAACCTGTAATAGCGATCAGCGTCGCGGGCGGTGATTTGCAGGATCAGACCGCGCTTGTTTGTCTGCTCAATTTTATTGAGTTTGGGATGTTACCGAAGGAATCGGTGATGGCTCCGCGTCTCAGCACGGGAGGGCACGAGCAATCGTTTGATCCTAATGCAAACCGAGGAGAAACTCTTGGGAATCCGCTGAGTCTCGCCATTGAGGATGTTGTTGACGAAGAGGTCATTGAGGAACTGAAAAGACGCGGACATAGGGTTAGAACGTTCGATGGGGCTAACTCTCATCCGATTATGCTCTATGTCGACCCTGAGACGGACAAGATGTACGCCGCCGGGGATCATCGTGTCTGGCGACATGCGGCCGTTGTTGAAAGCGATTAATAATAGAGCACACGTAAGGCTGATCAAGAGATTGGCTTTCGAGTCGCTAATTCCATCTTGCACTGAACCAAGGCATCTGTGTGTCTGGATAAGTAGGAATGTCCTCTTTTTTCAAGAACATGGAGGGAGATTAAGATGAGAATGAAAAAGTGGCTGAAGGTTGTGGCAGTAACTAGTTTAGTCTGTTCCATCACGGGAATATGTTTTGCGCAGATGTTGGACCAAAGGATCAGAACTGAGGCATCGCGCATAGTGTCTCAATATAAGGGAGTTTTTACAGCACCGCCTGAACGAGTTCCAACAGTACGAACGGTTGATGGCCCAATTATTGGAAATGGTGACGTTGGTGTTGCAATTGGCGGCCCACCTGAGGCTCAGAGATTTTGGATATCCAAGAACGACTTCTGGAAGTCAAAACCTGGCTGGCCATACAGTATGCCATGCGCAATCGGTTGGATAGATATCAAGCTGCCGCAGTTTAATGGAGCTTCTTATTATGCAGAACAAGACCTGTATGGAGGCCATGCAGAATCACTTTTCAAAAAGGGTGATGTTACCATAAAGATACGTTCCTGGGTAGCTGCGACAGAGAATTTGCTGGTAATCGAATTAGAAGGCGACGGCGGTTGGTCGGGCGAAGAACAATTTCTGGAGCTGAACGTAGACGCCAGGCTGGCACCGATGAGCGGCAACGGTTCGGTCATAGCCATGCAGCCCATCGAGGACGGCTATTGGATGACCCGCAGTTTCTCCGGGGAGGATCTGGATTGGCCGGTAGAGGTGGCGGTGGCGATGCGACAGCTGCGCCGCGGAGAGAAGAAACTTCCCGCTGGAGCGCTGGGATGGACTTCCGACCGGTTCAATCTGCAACCCTCAGGTGAACCAGTGTTCATAGTCGCGTCGATTCTGACCAACTACGACACAGACGACTACCTGGAAAAGGCCCGCAGACGCATCGAGACGATTACCTTCGACGAGGTCGAATCACTTCGTGAGAAACACAAAACCTGGTGGAGTGACTTTTGGGGCCAGTCGTTTGTGGAAATCGGCGATCCTTTGATTGAGAAGCATTGGTACGGTTCACAATATATTCTTGCAAGCTGCAGTCGGAATGAGGACTTTCCTCCCGGGCTCTGGGGGAACTGGACAACTACCGATGAACCGGCCTGGGCAGGTGACTACCACTTAAACTACAACCATCAAGCACCCTGGCTGGGTGTCTATTCCTCCAACCATGTTGAATTGTCCGAACCGTATGACACGCCAATTCTCCAGTATATGCCGAAGGGGAGAGAATTCGCCCAGACTTTACTGGGGGCTAAAGGAGTGTATTACAATGTGGGACTCGGTCCCATGGGTTTGGATACGTCGATGGAGTGGTCTACCAAAGGGTTTTACGGCCAGAAGAGCAATGCAGTCTACTGTACCGTCAACATGATGATGCGGTTCTATCATACCTATGACCTGGAGTACGCCCGAAAGGTCTATCCGTTCCTGATTGAAGTCGCGGATTTTTGGGAGGATTACCTCAAATTTGAGAACGGCCGCTACGTGGATTATGACGATTCTGAGGGTGAAGTCGGCACCTGGCAGGGGGAAGACTGGCGAGAGGGTTTCGGCAAGAAAAACCCGCGGCGGGCCCTGGGGCTGATTCGGCAGTTCTTTGCAGGGATGATCGACGTCAGCACAGAACTGGGTGTTGACACCGACAGGCACGAGAAGTGGCGACATATCCTGGAGAATCTGAGCGACCCGGACAATAAAGGTGTATTTGGTGGAGTCGTCGATTTCGTATGGCCATCGGGTGTGATAGGATTGGATTCGGACCCACAGATTCTGCAACAAGCTCATAAAGAAATCGATGCCTGGCAAGAGAGCGGTCGCAGCATGGATACAAGAAATGTTACACATGCATTTGCCGCTGCGGCTCGGGTGGGATATGACCCGGACGTTATCCTTTCAATGATGCAAAAGAGGATCAATGCCTCGGGTTTTGACAACCTCTGGATTTTCCAGGGCGGTGGGGGCATCGAAACCTGCGGTGGTTTTACCGCCGGCCTCAATGAGATGCTGCTGCAGAGCCATGAGAAGGTTCTGCGTTTCTTTCCTGTCTGGCCGAAAGATAAGAATGCGCGTTTTGGCCGGCTGCGTGCCGTCGGGGCATTCCTGGTCTCCAGCGGATATATGGATGGTCAGGTTCAGTATGCGGTTATCGAGAGCGAGAAAGGCCGCGACTGCACCGTGGTCAATCCATGGCCCGGCAAGACAGTTACGCTTTACCGCGATCGCAGCAAGGCCGAGACGTTGAGCGGCGAGCGATTTACGTTTAAGACCAGCGAAGGCGAAACGATACTCCTCCTTCCCGAGGGTGTTACATTAGACCAGATGCGCGGTCGCATTCAAGCGGTCCGAGAAAGCATAACGTCGGAGTAGAATCCTTCCGATGCCAAAGTCGGATTTTGTCTCCAGGTGGGGGAAGCGACAAGGGTGTCTGATGTGACACCGCAGGGATACCTTCGATATTTCTCTCGATGCGGGAAAGACCTTACGGAAGAATATCGATCTAAGCGCGAGCGTGAAGCTTGTGAGAATTCCTCTGGAGAACCTGGGCAAGTCCAACCATATTGAATTATTGAACGTCATGGCAGCCATAGGAGACTAGGTTGGAATAACCGGTAGGTCAGTCCAAGCATGGTCATTTGGAGGCATTCTGCTTTGCAAGGAATACCCGCCGTGAAACATTTCAAGAACTCTCACCTATTAATAATTGCCGTATTTGCACTGTTGCTTTGTTCATTTGCTGAAGTGGCCTACGCAAAAGAGGCTGACCTTTACGTTTCCACACAGGGCAATGACAGATGGTCTGGCGGACTTTCCGAACCAAATACTGACAGAACTGACGAACCCGTGAGGACGCTCATGGCGCGCGCGACCGCACACGTAAGACTGGCCAAGAAATTAGCTTTCGAGCCGCTAATTCCATCTTGCACTGAACCAAGGCATCTTTGTGTTTGGTTAAGTGGGAATGTGCTCTTTTTTGAAGAGCATGCATGGAGGTTATGATGAGAGCGAAAGAGTGGCTGAAGGTTGTGCCAGTTTTCAGTTTGGTCTGCTTTATCACAGGAATATGTTTTGCGCAGATGGTGGAGCAAAGGGTCAGAACTGAGGCATCGCGCATAGTGTCTCAATATAAGGGAGTTTTTACATCACCGCCTGAACGAGTTCCAACGGTACGAACGGTTGATGGCCCAATTATTGGAAATGGTGACGTTGGTGTTGTGATTGGCGGTCCACCTGAGGCTCAGAGATTTTGGATATCCAAGAACGACTTCTGGAAGTCGAAACCTGGCTGGCCAAACAGTATGCCCTGCGCAATCGGCTGGATAGATATCAAGCTGCCGCAGTTTGAGGGAGCTTCTTATTATGTAGAACAAAACCTGTATGGGGGCCATGCACAATCACTTTTCAAGAAGGGAGATGTCACTCTAAAGATACGTTCCTGGGTAGCTGCAACAGAGAATTTGCTGGTGATCGAATTAGTAGGCGATGGCGGCTGGGTGGGCGAAGACCACACTCTGGAGCTGAACGTAGACGCCAGGCTGACACCTAAAAGCGGCAACAACTCGGTAATAGCCTGCGAACCAATCAAGGACGGCTATTGGATGACCCGCAAGTTCGCAGGAGCGGATTTAGATTGGCCGGCAGAGGCGGCCGTAGTCATGCGACAGCTGCGCCACGGAGAAAAGAAACTTCCCGCTGGAGGTCTGGGATGGACTTCCGACCGGTTCAATCTGCAACCATCAGGTGAACCCGTGTTCATTGTGGCATCGATTCTGACTAACTATGACACAGACGACTACCTGGAAAAGGCCCGCAGACGCATCGAGACGATTACCTTCGACGAGATCGAATCGCTTCGAGAGAAACACAAAGCCTGGTGGAGTGACTTTTGGGCCCAGTCGTTTATCGAAATCGGCGACCCTCTGATTGAGAAGTTCTGGTATGGTTCGCAGTATATCCTGGCCTGCTGCAGTCGGAATGAGAACTTCCCTCCCGGACTGTGGGGAAATTGGATAACTACCGACGAGCCGGCCTGGGCTGGTGACTATCACCTCAACCACAACTATCAGGCTCCCTGGCATGGAGTCTATTCCTCCAACCATGTGGAATTGTCCGAGCCGTATGACACACCGATTCTCGATTACATACCAAAGGGCAGAGAATTCGCCCAGACATTACTGGGGGTTAAAGGGGTATATTACAATGTGGGAATCGGCCCTATGGGATTGGATACGTCAACAGAGTGGTCTACCGGAGGATTCTATGGCCAGAAGAGCAATGCAGTCTACTGTGCCGTCAACATGTTCATGCGTTTCTATCATACTTACGACCTTGAGTACGCCCGAAAGGTCTATCCGTTTCTGATTGAGGTCGCGGACTTTTGGGAGGATTACCTGAAATTTGAGAACGGCCGTTACGTGGATTACGATGACTCGGAAAGTGAAGTCGGCTCTTGGCAGGGAACAGATTGGCGAACAGGATTTGGAAAGAAGAACCCGCGGAAGTCCCTGAGTTTTATTCGGCAGTTTTTCGCAGGTATCATCGACGTCAGCACAGAGCTGGGTGTTGACACCGCCCGGCATGAAAAGTGGCGTCATATCCTTGAGAATCTGAGCGAGCCGAGCAATAAAGGAATATTCGGCAAAGCCTTCGATTTCGTCTGGCCATCGGGTTTAATAGGATTGGATTCGAGCCCGCAGATTCTGCAACAAGCTCATAAAGAAATCGATGCCTGGCAAGAGAGCGGTCGCAGCATGGACAAAAGACTTGTGGACCATGTATTTCCCGCTACGGCTCGTGTGGGATATAATCCGGACGTTATCCTTTCAATGATGCAAAAGAGAATTAGGGAAACAGGTTTTAATAACCTCTGGATTTACCGTGACGGTGGCGGCATCGAAACTTGCAGTGGTATTACCGCTGGACTCAATGAGATGCTGCTGCAGAGCCATGAGAAGGTTCTGCGGTTCTTTCCTGTCTGGCAGACAAATAAAGATGCACGTTTTGGCCGGCTGCGTGCAGTCGGGGCATTTCTGGTCACCAGCGGATATATGGACGGGCAGGTTCAGTATGCGGTTATCGAGAGCGAGAAAGGTCGCGACTGCACCGTAGTCAATCCATGGCCCGGCAAGGCAGTTACGCTTTACCGCGATGGCAGCAAGGCCGAGACGTTGGGAGACGAGCGCTTTACATTCAAGACCAGCGAAGGTGAAACGATATCCCTCGTCCCTGAGGGTGTTACATTGGACCAGATGCATAGTCGCATTCAAGCGGTCCGAGAAACAATGATGTCGGAGTAGAATCTTTCCGATGTTGGAGGTCAAAAGTTAACAGAAACCGTATACAAGACCCACAGGTAAATTTCGGTTATCTTGGTTTCTAGATTTGATTTGGACTTTTGGTGAATAAAAAGGAAGGTTCAATATGAGATATAAGTTACTATTGCTAGCTATTCCAGTGTTATCCATATCTATGTTTTCTTCTCGCGGAATTCCAGAAGAACCTGAATCAAAGACGCCTTTGGAAATTGGGTTTGCGAAGGTGAAGGTAACACCTCCTATGGGCATACCGTTATTTGGTCAGCTTTTTACATACTTTGCCAAGGGAGTAGAAAGTGACCTGTTTGCCAATGCAATGTACATTGGTGATGGCAAAACCGAAGTGTTATTGGTTAGTTGTGATCTTTGTGTTATCCCAAATGATATGGTTCGGGATATATGCCGACGAGCTGAACAGGTTACAGGTGTTCCGGCCTCGAATATAATTGTTTGTGCCACTCACACACACAGTGGGCCGGTTACAGATCTTAACAATGCACTAGTTGGGGAGACGGGTGATAATCTGACAAATGACTACTGTATAAGTCTGACGTCGAACATAGTTGAAGCATTAAAGCAAGCCCATGATAATGCAAAGAAAGGAAAGCTTACGCTGGGTTATGGGGAACTCGAAGGATTTGGATTCAATCGGCGCTTTATTATGTCAGACGGGACGGTTCAGACCCATCCTCTGAAGCTCGATCCGCAGATCGTAGTACCTGAGGGACCCGATTCAAAAGACCTCTTTGCTTTCTGCGCTTACGATGCAGATGGCAATCCAATGGGTGCTGCGGTGAACTTCACCTGTCATGCGACAGTAATGGAGAGGAACAATGAAAGGGTCAGTGCCGATTATCCTGGCAAAGTCTGCGATTTCGTTGAAGAAAAACTCGGTCCAGGAACAATATCATTATTTCTTCAGGGTCCTGCCGGGAATATCTGCCAGGTTAATCCATTGGATGATTCCCGGAGGGAGTTCGGTCTGGAATGGGCAAAAGTGATGGGTAGGGCTGTAGGTGGCAAGGCTATTGAGTTGATTAAGGAAGAATCGACAGAAACCGCGGGGACTCTCAGGGTTGTTGCAAGAACCGTTGAGCTTCCAAGGCGGAGGATTGATTCAAATCTGGCCACATGGGCTCTTAACTACAAAGATGTTCCAGCAGAACCACCTGGACAAACCAATTATGGGGTTGTCCGTTACGATGAGATAAAGCCCCCCGTTCTGTCATTAGAGAACATTTTTGATACACCGTATTGGGCCAATACCTATGCCAGAAATGTAAAGACCCAGGCGAAAGACACAGCTTCCACATCAGATGTTACCTTAAAGGTAATTGCCCAGGATAACTGGGCTTTGGTATCTCTGCCTGGTGAGTTTTTTATCGAGTTC